>SXGT01913351.1_pt1 | contig 14863 bp, 8 predicted proteins | sample 3176221 | NCBI WGS metagenome assembly SXGT01 (sample SAMN11356862, study PRJNA531348) | freshwater metagenome | isolation source: freshwater sample F1-120 | place: China: Fuxian Lake, Yuxi | collected 2017-12-25
CCCTGCAGACGTATGGCGGTTGCGATGTGCTGGCGCGGGCACCGCTGGATGCGAAAGTGACGGTGACACCCGCCCCAGAGCTTGGCGCTCCGGCAGCGGACCCCAGGGAGTTCGTGCTGCGCGATCTCTTGCGCGAGCCTTATTCGCTACGGCTGAATCCGAATCTGCGTTGGCATGTTCGTCGCAGTCCCGGGGACGCATTGCGGGTCAACCTACATCGAGATCACTTGGTATTTAGGCCGAGCGAGACGTGGTCGATCGATGTGATTCCCGTCCATTTGGCGTTGAGTGGAGAGGGTCCACTGCGATGTGCGATTCGCTTGGTATTGGCGGGGACCTCACAATCGCTCTGGGAAAGCGAAAGCGATTTGGCAGTGGATGATCGCGGTGAGCCTGTGCCGATCAAGGGGCTGCAGGTGAGCGTGCCCGATCGCGAGGGAGTCTTCGAGTTGGTATTGAGTGTCACGCGCGGGGGCATGCGTCATTCGATTATCCCATTACCATCCCGTGCGGAGGTGACACGCACGATTCAATTGATCGTGGTGGAGGAACAAACAACGCTGGCAGTAGCACCAACTGCGGACTCGTCCGGGTCGTGGACCGCCTTAGCCGCATTCGATCCGACGGAGTCACGTTGGTGGGAACGCCTTGCACGCATTTCTCAGACTCGACATCTGCCCGCGACGAAATTGCTGCCGACGTCACTGTCCGGGCCGACAAGTTTCGGCCAGACGGAGATCGTGCGCCGGCAGGAGCGATCGTGGGCACAATTGGCCGGCGAAGGCTGGTACGCCTATCCCATCCCCGTGTCGGCGATCGGCCAACCGCATCGCGTGGAAATCGACTATCCGCGAGACCAGCCGCAGGTATTGGTGGCGAGTATCGTGGAAGCTGGGGCAGGGGACACGGTCATGCCGGTGGGGCGCGATTGGGGATGGAGCGTAACCCCTTCGGCGGTTGCGTCGGATACTGCCGCAGGAACTCAACAGTTGGTCTTTTGGCCGCGCACCGTCCATCCCTATCTGCTGTTATCCAATCCACTCGCCGATGTTCAGTCGGCGTTTGGAACCATTCGAGTCCTGGCGGGGCCGGCTAAGCTGGAGCCCTTGACGCCCCCTGTGACGGGTGGTGGGCGGCGTATTGCTCTGGCGCACTTCGGACGCCCGTTGTTCCCAGAGTCCTTCGGTGCCTCAGAGGCCATTGACGGGGCTTCGAAGCGAACCTTTGATGACTGGACCACCTTTTATCAAGGTGCCTCGCGTTTGGCGCAATATCTCCACTATGCGGGTTATGGTGGTGCCGCCATCGCGGTCCACTGTGAAGGGAGCACGATCTACCCCAGCCGACTGCTGGAATCCTCGCCGAAGTACGATACCGGCACCTTCTTTAGCACCGGACAAGATCCGGTGCGCAAGGATGTGTTGGAGTTGCTGCTGAGGGTTTTTGACCGCGATCAACTCACACTGGTCCCCGTGCTCCAATTCAATGCACCCTTGCCAGCGCTAGAACGGTTGCGCACATCGGGTGACCATGGCGTTGCATTGGTCGATCGTGACGGTCAAGATTGGGTGGATCGCTTTGGCTCGCATCACGGTATGGCCCCCTATTACAATCCATTGGACGACCGCGTGCAGTTGGCGGTGGAGCAAGTGGTACGCGAGTTGGTACGCCGTTACGCACCGCATCGTTCCTTCTCAGGGCTGACATTGGATCTATCCCCACAAGGCTACTTGCAACTCCCCGGCGTGGACTGGGGCTGGGATGACCGCACGTTGAACCGATTTGCCACGGAGACGGGGATCCTGGGCGCATCATCCGGCAGCGGGACGCTCGCGCCATCTGCAGAGAGCGAACTCAAGGCGATTCGGGAATGGATCGATCAGCATCCAGAGGCATGGATCGATTGGCGTGCCGAGGTGATTTCGAAATTTCACCAGAGATTGCAGCAGGCGGCGGAGGAAGAGCGGCCGGGGACCATGCTCTATCTGACGGGCACGCATCTGATCGATGCCCCGGCAGTACGGGAAACGATTATGCCGTCACTTCCTCGTCGTGCACGCCTGGACGACTCGATCCGAGCCATGGGAATCGATCCCAAGCGATACCCGCCGGATACGCGCGTGGTCCTGCTGCGCATGCATCGTTGGGAAGGTAAGGGCACTTGGTTGGACCAAGCCGTATTGAAGGAATACAACCAGAGTGAGGACGTGGATCGCTTCTGCGGCACTGGGCAAATACGAGGAAGTCACTATTTTCATGAGCCCACGATTTTTCAATTGCGATCCTTTGACGATCGCCACCCATTTGGCAAGCCGCGGATGCCGACCTGGCTAACGCCGGCCATCATGCCGGCGGGCAACGACAATCTGAAGCGTTTTGCGCACAGCCTGGCCACGCTCGATTCCCAAACTCTCCTGGAAGGTGGATGGACCGTCCCCATGGGGCAGGAAGACACATTACGGGAATTCTTGGATACGTATCGTCGCTTGCCGGCACGTCGGTTCCGAGATGTGCGTGGCGCTGAAACGGTTCGGCCTCTGGTCGTGCGGACGGCCGTCGACGGAGATCAGTTGACTGCGTATTTCGTGAACGATTCTCCTTGGACGATCCGAGTTCACGTACAACTCAGCTGCGCCTCCGAATGTCGCTGGAGTCCCCTCAGTCCCCGTCAGTCGCTACCGGCCATGACAGACAAAGGTGGGCAAGCCAGTGCTGAGTTCCAAATGACCCCCTACCAATTGTTGGCCGCAGTGATAACACCCGCGAACGCTGAGATCCAGCGAGTCTCCGTGCAATTGCCGGACGACTTACCAGATCGACTACGGAGCCAAGTTGCGGAACTCAGTGCGAGCGCTTCCCGTCTGCGAGACTTTCAGCCGATCTCAGGGGTGCGCAATGCGGACTTCGAGATGCCAGCACAAGATGGTGAAATACCCGGCTGGGTACGAATGGAAGGTGGGGCGCCCGGGATGACACTGCAGCGCGATATGCGCTATCAAGGAACCCAATCGCTCCAGTTGCTGGGAGGAGAGGGAGGCATTGCCGTGCAGAGCGAACCCATTTCCACTCCCACGACGGGACGCATCGCGCTGCAAGTGTGGTCTCGAGTGCCTGGCGATCAGCCGTCCACGGAGCTACGCGTGGGAATTTCCTATCGCCATCAGAATGCCGCCTACTACCGGCACGCCGTCGTGCAGAATCCACCGACAACCCCTGGGGCAGAACCGCAGTGGCGGCGATTCCTGCTCCCCATCACCGATCTTCCGGCGAGCCAACTCGATGATGTGCGCGTTCGCTTTGATTTGACCGGACCGGGAACCGCGTGGATCGACCAGGTCGAGGTTTCGGACCAGTACTTTCTGGACACCGAGTTGCGTGAGTTGTCCCGCGTTGTCACCTTGCTGGACTATCAACTACGCGAAGGCATGGTGGCGGACTGCGCGCACGGCCTGAATGGTTTCTGGCCCCAATACCTGTTGCGACATGCGGAGGGCTCGCTGATGCGCGTGGCGAAGAATCGTCCCGCCCAGATTGGCGACAGCCGGGGCAAGAAACCGGCGGAGGTGCCAGGGGCCCTTATTCAAGAGAAGACCCAGGAGTCGACTCAGGACGCCAAGTCGCGTCGGTCCATGTTGGATCGGGTCAAACGCATGACGCCCCGCTGGCGCAAGTCGACCCCGCCATAGTTCTCGGTCATAACAAGGTCATCCGGGGGGCCAGTCCAACGGCCGGCCCCCCATCACATGCAGATGCAGATGATCCACCGTTTGACCCGCTGCCGGACCACAATTGATCACGACTCGATAGCCATCGCTCAGCCCCAACTGCCGAGCCAGCGTGGGGATCACGGTTGCCAGATGTCCCAATAGTGTTTGATCGGAGTCGACAACGGCGTCCAAAGATGGAATGGCGCGTTTCGGGATGACTAGTACATGTGTCGGCGCTTGTGGATTCACGTCACGAAACGCCAAGCAGTGTTCGTCTTCAAAGACGATGTCCGCTGGAATTTCGCGATCGATGATCTTCTGAAAGATGGTCTTGCCCGGCATGCGTAAATCCTCGAATTTTCATAAGCGGATCGGACTCGCTGTGCTGTCTCTGCATTCACTTTAATGGCGAGACCATGACGAGGCCATGGTGGGATTGCGGGGCGATGGGCTCAAGAACGGGGCCCACCAACGTCGATGACGATAACAGGAGAGTAGGGACCGATTGGTGACACGGTCCTCCATCCCTGCGGAATCGACTTGTCGGACGGGCCGTGATGTTGCCCAATCGTGAGGAGCTCGCTTTCATGCGGAGGTTCGCGAGTTGCTCCGCTGCCGTGCTGCTGACGGCGGCGGTCTGGGGGGCCGTGATGCCATCGGCCTCAGGTCAGTCCGCCGTGCCTGCATCCTCACTTGCGCCGCCCACGGTGCGCCGATATGAGGATAGCAACGGGACGATCTGGCAAGAGACCCGCACTCGCTACCGCAAGCCCGTTAGCGAAACTAAGATGGTACAGCGAGAAGAGACGATCGAACGTGATTCCTACACGACAGAGATCAAGGACTCGTATCACACGACTTACACTCCCGTAACGCAGTACCGCTGGGAGCCTCGCTGGCATGGGCGCTGGAATCCGTTCCAATCGCCGCGACTTGTCTACCACTGGATGCCGGTAAAGGCCTGGCAGGCGGCACATACGCCCGTGCAGGTGCCTGTTACGACGCGGACAGCGGTGCCGGAAAGGCGCCTGGTTCAGGTCCCCGTGACCACGCTCAAGTTCGTGGACGACGAGCAGGTATCGCGAGTACCAATCGGCACTCGTTATTCGCAAATGGCCGCCGCGCCAGGGTGGGGAAATGCTGCCAGGACCCCAGGTGGGGATCCGACTGGGCGGATGGCGAATCGGGGCGCGCAAGCCCCCGGATTTGTGCCGGGATGGGACGATAGTGGCTGGCGAGCGTCCCGCTGATGCGAGCCGCTTGCAGGCATCAACCCAGTATCGCCCTGTCGATTTCTCGTGCCGGCGCGACTGCCGCTCTGGAATCGCTGAATAAAGCCTGTCGAATTGACGCAATGGCACCCAACAACTAGACTGACACGAGCCGCCTGATTGCTCCGTCTGGTGCGTCGTCGTGGTATAGGTCCACATGACCGGGGCCCATTTCTGCAATTTGAATTCTGAGTAGCCAGCGGCTCGTACAGAGGTTGCCGGTATGTACACACGCCTATTTCTACTCGTTGGCGTGTGCATCCGGTGGCTGGTTTTCCTGGTGTTATCGGCGGTCGTGGGTGGCGAAGCGATCGGCGCGACCCCGTTGGGCGCGGATGCGGCCGCTGCGGCTGCGGATGTTCCGCAATTCGAACGAGACATCCTCCCACTATTGGAAGCCAAGTGCTTTCGTTGCCATGGCGAAGACACACGTAAGGCGGAGTTGGATCTGCGGACGGTGGCGAGCATGCTTCAGGGGGGAGAGTCGGGACCGGCCATCGTCGCCGGCAAGCCGGACGATAGCCCGCTCTACCAAATGATTCACGACGGTTTGATGCCGCCGGAATCCACGCCGGACACACGACTCAGTGACCTGCAGGTCCAATTGATTCATCGCTGGATTGAGCGTGGCGCCGCAGAAGAGAATCGTCCGAGCAGTAAGGTCGAGCGGGATGATCCGGCTCAGTCGATGAGCGTCCATACGGTACTCCCTATCCTGTTGCGCAATTGCACGGTTTGTCACGGTGCGCACGTCCGAGAGGCTGATTTGGATCTGCGTACGCTCGCGGGGATGCTCAAGGGGGGCAAGTCCGGGGCGGCGATCGTGCCCGGGGACGCGGAAAATAGCCTGCTCGTACGTCGCATTACCGTATCCGAGATGCCGCCGCTGAAACAGTTGATCGCTTTCGGCGTCAAGCCGATTACTCCCAATGAGTTGGCCGCCATCCGCCAGTGGGTCGATGCCGGTGCACCGGAGGGCGATTGGGAACCCGATATCGCCAGCACGGAACCCGATCCGCTGGTGACCGATGCCGATCGCCAGTTCTGGGCGTTTCAGTCACCTCAGGTCGTCGCAATTCCGCGCGTGCAAGGGCGAGCCGCCATCGGCAACCCGATCGACGCCTTTGTACTGCAGCAATTGGAGAGTCACGGGCTGACGTTCTCACCGGAATCCGATCGGGCCACGCTGATGCGCCGTGCGACCTTTGACCTGCTTGGCTTGCCACCGTCTGCCGAAGAAGTTGTTGCGTATTTGGCCGATACGGCTCCCGACGCGTACGAACGATGGATCGAGCGGTTATTGGCATCGCCTCGCTATGGCGAGCGTTGGGGCCGACATTGGCTGGACGTCGTCGGCTATGCGGACTCCGACGGCAAGCGCGAGCAGGATCTATTCCGCCAGTATGGCTGGCGGTATCGCGACTATGTGGTTCGCGCCTACAACCAAGACAAATCGCACGATCGGTTCCTGTTGGAACAATTGGCGGGAGACGAATTGGCGCCTTACGAGCCGAATACGGCGGTGAGCCCAGAGGTCTACGACAATTTGGTCGCCACTGGATTCATGCGCATGGCTCCTGATCCCACCTGGGCTGGCCCAACCAATTTTGTGCCCGATCGGCTGGATGTGATTGCCGATCAAATGGACATCTTGGGGTCTGCGGTGATGGGGTTAACCCTCAAGTGTGCTCGCTGCCATAGTCACAAGTTTGATCCCATTCCCCAGCGGGACTACTATCGCCTGACCGCCGTTTTCAAGGCGGCCTTCGATGAATATGACTGGCTAAAATCGAATTGGGAAGCCCGGCTCAGCAAAGGCATCAAGTCCGTGCGCGAGCTGCCGGTCGCGTTGCCGCACGAAGTCAAGGACTGGCAGGATCGCAAGACGGATCGGGAACAAAAAATTGCCGCCGCGCAGTCTGCCTTGGAAACCCGCAAGCGTGAAGCGATGGCTGTCCAAGTGGAAAGGCGGCTGGCAGACAAAGTTCCTGAGGAATTGCGAGAAGCGGTGCGCATCATGTTGCGCACGCCACCGGACCAGCGGGATCGCGCCCTGCAAGACTTAGCGGCGCGGTATGAGAAGGAGCTGTCGATCACCGACAAGGAATTGGCGCAAAGCGACATGGAATTTGCCCAATTCGAGGCCGCGTCGGTGACTCAGACGCGCGCTTGGGAGGCCGAAATCACGTCTCCCCCGTCGATTCGCGGGTTATGGGATCGCGGGGATCCATCGCCAACGTATATGTATCGACGGGGAGATTACCTGACGCCCGGTCGTATTGTGGGGCCAGGTGTACCGTCCGTGCTGACGGACGGCCGTACTCCCTTCCGGGTGGAGCCCCCCCATCCCGGCGCTAAATCGACCGGTCGACGACTCGCCTTCGCGCGTTGGATCGTTCGAGAGGACCACCCACTTACCACTCGCGTGTATATCAATCGTGTTTGGAAACACCATTTCGGCAGTGGGTTGGTTCGGACCTTAGATAATTTCGGGCGTGCAGGCGCCAAGCCGTCTCACCCTGAATTGCTGGATTGGTTGGCACGCGAATTCATGCGCGGGGGTCGGAGCACCAAGCACTTGCACCGCCTGCTGGTGACGAGTGCCACCTATCGCCAGTCTTCGTCGGTAACCCCCGCGCTCGCTGCCAAGGATCCTGACAATGCCTATTGGTCACGGATGCCGATGCAACGTCTCAGTTCCGATCAGCTGTACGATGCGCTCTTGGTCGTTGCGAATCGACTGGTGGACCGTCCCGGTGGTCGTCCCGACCTCGTCGAGGTTCGCAACGATGGGTTGTCGACTCCACGAGCGATCACGGGCGGTTGGCGGCGCAGCTTGTATGTGCGGCAACAACGAAAAATCGTGGCCACGCATTTCGAGGTGTTTGATTTTCCCGCCATGAATCCGAATTGTCCCGAGCGACGTGATTCCACGGTGGCGTTACAGGCCTTGCACCTCTGGAACGATGCACTGGTGCAGACACTGTCGGATAGTTTCGCGCGGGAGTTGGGTCGGCCAGCAGGCACTACGGCGCGGCAACAGGTCGCCCTGAGCATTCGCTCCGCTTACGGTCGGGAGGCGACGGAGGCCGAATTGCAGGCTGGAGCCCGGGCGATCGGCCAGTTCGCCGATCAATGGCTGGCCGAACACGCGGCCGATGGTCTCGCCCGAGATCCACAGGATACCCAACAACAGGCCCAACAACATGCGCTGTCCCTGTGGTGCCATGCCCTGGTGAATTCGGCGGAGTTCTTGTATGTCGATTGAATCGTCTCTCCACCGCAGAGGTTTTTTTCAACACATGGCCGGTGGCCTTTGCGGGGCATCGCTGGCGTGGTTGCTGGAGCGCGAGGCAGCTGGGATCCAGCACGCGTCTCCGAGTGCTCCACCGGCGTTTGACTTGAAGCCGCGGTCCCCCCATCTTCCCGTGCGTGCACGTGCGGTGATTCATCTGTTTATGAATGGTGGGCCGAGTCAGATGGATCTGTTCGACCCCAAACCCATGCTGGACCAGTTGCATGGCACCGATCGCTTTCAAAAGTTCGCGGGGGAGATCGAGAACTTGGGAAGCGTCGGGACGATCATGCGCAGCCCCTTCAAGTTCGCGCAGCACGGTCAGTCGGGCATGTGGATGTCGGACGCGCTCCCCCATTTGGCCCAACATGTCGATGACATCGCGATGATTCGTTCGATGCAAACGACCAATCTGACGCACGAGCCAGCCATCTACCTGATGCAAACGGGCAAGATGGGGCCGGGACGCCCGTCATTCGGATCATGGGTGGTGTACGGGCTGGGATCCGAAAATCAGAATCTGCCTGCCTACGTTGTCTTGGATGATCCCCTTGGGCTGCCCGTCAACGGTATTGAGAATTGGCAAGCGGGATTCTTGCCCCCCCAATTCCAAGGGACTCGCTTTCGGTCTAATGGTTCCCCGGTTCTGAATCTGCGCGCGGACGTGGCTCGATCGGCTGTGCTGGAAGACCTAGAGCGCGGCGTCTTGGCTGGACTCGATCGTGCCCATCAGGCACAGCGGCCGTTTCAACCGCGACTGGGGGCACGCATCTCAAATTCCGAATTGGCGGCGCGGATGCAGCTCGAGGCCACCGACGCGCTGGACCTGTCGCAAGAAACTGCCGCCACGCTGGAGTCGTATGGATTAAATGGCGAAAAGACCGAGTCGTATGGTCGTCGGTGTCTCATCGCGCGGCGCCTTGTGGAGCGAGGAGTCCGTTTCGTGCAGTTGTATATCAACGGGCAAATTTGGGATAATCATAGTGGCCTGGAAAGCGGGTTGAAGCAGGCGTGTGCTCGAACGGATCAACCGATCGCTGCCTTGTTGACCGATTTGAAACAACGCGGTTTGCTGGATGAGACCCTCGTTATCTGGAGTAGCGAGTTTGGACGGCTGCCCATCGCCCAGATCGGCGCCGGGGAGGATCCCCGCACTGCCGGCCGCGATCACAACAAAAACGCGTTCTGTTGTTGGCTGGCGGGAGCCGGCGTCAAGAAGGGGGTCGTCCACGGTGCCACCGACGACTTGGGGTTCGCGGCGGTCGAAAACGTGGTCACCGTTCCGGACTGGCATGCCACCACGTTGCAGCTGATGGGACTGAATCACGAGCATTTGTTCGTGGAAATGAACGGCTTGCGTGAACGCATGACGGGCGTCTCGCCGGCCCGCGTGGTCCGCGAGATCTTGGCCTAGTCGTAACCCGAAGCGTTCGCGAGGGAGACCTGCCACAATCGTCATCGACCGAATGTGAGCTGGAGCGTTCCATCGCGAAACGTCAACGCGATCGGCTGGGAATCGACTTGGCACAACGGATGAGCTGCAATCTCGTCACGCAAATCTTCACTGACGTATAGCGATTCCAGGTGAAGCGTATTGGGAATGAACATCCAACGTTGATCTCCGTAACGATCGCGAATTTTCCCGATGACGGTCTCGTCGTCCGGCAAGGTGGCCGGAATCTTGGCTCGATCCATGTCACCAGTCGTGTAGACATTGATAAAGGTCTTGTGCTCATCAATCGCATCGCGTAGTTGCCGCGTGATGAAATCAGCCAGCCCCACACCAATCGCGTTGCCCTGAGAGGCCTCCGCCAGTCGCAGGGCGGCGATCGTGCGGATACGTGGACGGTCCAAGTCCTCATATCCCTTGACACCTCGATGTCCGATCACGTTCGTATCCATGCCGGTGCCACTATACGTCTTGCCGATCGTACCCACTACCAATGTGTTCAGATCGTCGATCGGGAGTCGCGGAAAGTACGTCTGATGTTTTTGCAGTAGTTCTGGCTCGCGCTTCAGTATCGTCTGTGGAGGCAGCGCGTGAATTTCAGCCGTTTGGTCGTAGCCGTCTTCCAGAAGTGCTAAGCCGGCCCAAATCTTGCCGGAATCCAACAGAAATTGGCCCATCTCCAGCAGCATGTCTTTCATCTTCGCGGTGGGCGTGGAGTGGAAGGTCTCGGCCGACTTGATCTTGCCCATCCCCACCACCATCATCTTCGTCAGACCGCTTTGTACGGGGCCGGAAAAACAGGTGTGCAGCTTCACGCGATTGAGCACCAGCACGCCTGCGGATTCATGACAAAAGCGGTCCATGAACACGTCCCCAGTGCTCACCGATCCCACCTTCACCACATCCATGCTGGACCGGATCGGCATCCCCATGGCCTCCTCGGTCATGCCCAGCGACTCGACCATGCGGCGTTGGCCTTCCGCCGTCGCTCCGTTGTGGCTTCCCATTGCCGGAACCAGGAATGGCCTGGCCCCATGTTCGCGCAACCACTCGCCGGCTGCCTGGGTGATCGCGGCGATGTTATCGATACCGCGACTCCCCGCGGTAATCGCGACATCAGCCTGCGGCACGGGGCAGGGGAGTCCATCCAACGCGCTGCGCACGGCTGCCCGTACGTCTGAAATCGGCCGAGCCGTCAACCGCTGAGTGACACGATAAAGTTTCACAATTCGCCATCCCAGACAAAAGGGTTCAACGCGGCACAGCCCAGTCCACCCGGTCGAGCCCGCATTAAACGGCGAAATCGGGCTCTCGTTTGGTTGCCCGCGCGAATCGGCTACGCCACCGTCAACAACCCGTCAACAATAGAGGGCCGCGCATGGCAGGCGGGATGCGTCGGTTAGGGGGCTGAACGCGTCAGAATTTTATCGATTGGCCGGTCGAGTGTCAAATTGGCGTCACTCGCCGTAACTGGGACCGCGGCGACTGCGCCGCCGTTTGCTATGCGCCCCGTCGGTGGTCCATTCCTTCGTCAGGCTCTCGAAAACGTCCGGAGACTCGTAGCGGACAACCCCTTTGGTCTTGGTCTCGGTCATGGGACCGATCAACCCACGAAAGACGGGCAGGCCGCGTAGTGCCAAATTCGTACTGCAGTCATCCACGCCGATCTGGGCATGGGTCTTCATGAGATTCTCGTGCGAGTCGTAGTCCCGCACGCGGAGGTCACCGTTCGCCCCTCGGGTCACAACTCGGAACAACATCGGCTTTGGCATCGAGCGGCTCTCCTGCAGATACAGCAACAGGGACGAATCCATGCGCGGAGTGACCGCTCGGTGCGATCCACCTCCGGGGGGGCGACTGGGAACGTCCCTGTTGCCAGCAGGCGCCTCTCGGGGTTCTTATCGGCCGTCCACCTCGGCCAAACGGAGCGAAAGAGCGGTCGCCGATAGCATCGATGGCGTCGCTACAACCGGATTCGTTGCCGGTCGGCCACTTGCCCGATCCGCCAGAGTCGATCAAGATAAGAGAATCGAATGAGGAGGGTAAGCGAATTGGCTAGCAACCTGATTCGAAATCAGGCGCCCCTTCGGGGGTTGCGGGTTCGACTCCCGTGCCCTCCGCTTCTTGGTCAGCCCGGTTTTCTTGGTCCGCCCAGCGGTACAGGGCGTTTCAGTTAGGCGGGTGGGTCTCGTTCCGGCTCTGGTACCCTTACCCTCATAATACCACGCATTTTTAAGTGCGCAGGTATTAGTTGCCGCGGGTCCATTGGTGCCACGGGCGGCTTGCCCGCGATTGTTTCCGTTAGCGGCGGTCGGCGGGGCGAGCGATGATGTGCGCGACCACCAACAAGACGGCGATAAAAATCACCGAAATCAAGAAATGCAACCAGTGCAGCGGCATGGAGCCTGCTCCCGTGATGTGCCATCAACCGACATCCGTGGGAACCGACACGTCCATGTAACTCCTATGGTATCGAGCGCGAACGCGATGAAGCTCAAGGAAAATGGTCGCCCACGTGCTAGCTAGTGCATTGCATGCGACCACCGTAACCCGAAGCGTCGCGAGGGAGACCTGCCACATGAGTCGCCAACAGTGAGTGATGGATATGGATGAACCAATTTTCAAGGAGGCTCCAGCGGTCCGCGCGGCAGCGGATGTCCGCATGCGCGGGTTTTCCCATCGCGCGACCGTTCAGCAGGTATTGGCGTGGCTCGATCAGCAGCCGGTGACGGAGTCCACCGAGATGGTGGCTACCATTCAGGCGGCGGGGCGCGTGCTATGCGACGAGATCTGCTCCTCCGTCGACGTGCCGGGGTTCGATCGAGCCATGATGGATGGGTATGCCGTGCAGGCCCGCGATACGGCGGGTGCGTCGATGTACAACCGGCTGCCACTGATGATCGTTGGCCAGTCGCTGCCGAGTGTCGGATTCTCCGGCGAGGTACAACGGGGACAGGCCGTGCGCATCATGACGGGGGCACCCCTTCCTGCGGGTGCGGATGCCGTGTTGCCGGCGGAAGAGGTGACGGCCGAGCAGGATCGTATCTTGGCCAGTGGCGAGGTGCCGCCTGGTAAGCATGTGGGGCGACGTGGCGAGGACTTGCGCGCGGGGGCCGTGATGTTACGCGCCGGCCGACGCCTGCGTCCTCAAGACATCGGCCTTTTGGTTTCCACAGGAGCCGTTTCCGTGCCGGTTCGTCGCCGCACCCGGGTGCGGATTGTGTCCACAGGGAACGAGCTCTTGCCGCCGGGTTCCCTGCCAACGGGATATCAGATCGTCGACTCGAATAGCTCCATGCTAACGGCCTTGGTGGTTCGAGACGGTGGAGAAGTGGTTGCCGTCGATCGCGTACCGGATCAGCCGTCGGAGATTTTGGCGGCCATGCGGTCCAGCGCGGATATCGTGTTGGTCTCCGGCGGGTCCAGCGTCGGGCAGGAGGACCACGCCCCGGTGCTGGTGGCGGAACACGGCGAGCTGGCGATTCATGGCGTGGCCATGCGTCCCAGCAGCCCGGTGGGCATGGGCCGCCTGGACGGACGGTTGGTGTTTCTGTTGCCCGGCAATCCCGTTTCTTGCTTGTGCGCCTATGATTTCTTCGCGGGGCGGATGGTGCGTCAGTTTGCGGGCTTGAGTCCAGAATGGCCCTACCGCCAAGAGCTGCTGCCGCTGGCGAATAAGTTGGTTTCGATGATCGGTCGCGTGGATTATGCGCGGGTGACGATGCGTGATGGCGCGGTGATTCCGTTGGCCATCGGTGGTGCGTCGATGCTCAGTTCCACAACCGTTGCCGATGGTTTTGTCATCATTCCGGCCGACAGTGAGGGTTATCCGGCTGGTCATCAAGTTCGGGTGTATTGCTACGATGGACCCACAACAGCAGTTCCTTGACGTTTTGGATCGCGATGAGGCCGAGCGCCGATTTCACGCCGTGATTCAGGCTGCGCCGTTGGAGGCGGAATGGGTCGGGCTGGATCAGGCGTTGGGTCGCGTGTTGGCGGACGACGTGGCATCACCCGTTGATGTGCCATCGTTCGATCGATCCAACTTCGATGGCTATGCGGTGCGCGCAGCGGATACGTATGGGGCGAGCGAGCAGCAACCGCGCCGTTTAACGCTGACCAAAGAAACGATCGCCACGGCTGTGGTACCGCAGATCGCTGTGAAACCGGGGTGTGCCAGTACGATTGCCACCGGCGCAATGGTTCCCAAGGGCGCGGATGCGATCTTGATGGTCGAGCATGCGGAAATGCGCGAAGGGGAGTTGTTTTTGCATCGCCCGATCACGCCGGGCTTCGGGATCGCATTTGCTGGCACGGATATTGCCCGCGGAGAGACCGTACTCTGGCGCGGTCAATCGCTGACCAGTCGCGAGACGGGCGTCGCCGCCGCCGTGGGAATCACTCGGGTGTCCGTGCGTCGTCGGCCGCGGATTGCCATCATCTCCACAGGGGATGAGATCATCGAACCCGGCCACACCATGCGCCCCGGTTTTGTGTACGACTCCAACGCCCGCATTCTGGCCGACGCCCTTCGCGAATTAGGGGCAGAGCCCGTCGTCGTCGGGATTGTGTCCGATGATCATGAGCATCTGCGTGCATGTGTGCAACAGGGGTTGGCATCTTACGACATGGTGTTGTTGTCGGGCGGAACGAGCAAGGGAGCTGGGGACATCTCGTACCGTGTTGTGCAAGAGCTGACGGATCCCGGCATTGTCGTGCATGGGGTTGCGCTCAAACCGGGCAAGCCCATCTGCCTGGCCGCTCACCACGGCAAGCCCGTGGTGATACTCCCCGGCTTTCCCACGTCGGCTATTTTTACGTTTCACGAATTCGTCGCGCCGGTGATTAGCCAATTGGCCGGGCACTCACACGTACCGCGCGAAAAGGTCTCGGCGCGCATGGCCTTCAAGATCAATTCGGAAATCGGTCGCACTGAATATCTCTCGGTGCATCTCGTCAAGAGTTCTGATGCCGATACGGCTGCCAATGTGAGTGCCGATAAAGAATTGATCGCCTATCCGATGGGCAAAGGGTCGGGGTCCGTCACGACATTCTCCCACGCGGATGGTTTTGTGACGATCGACCGCTATGTTGAACAGGTGGAAGCGGGGGCGGTCGTCTCCGTGCAATTATTGGGTAA
>SXGT01309343.1_pt1 | contig 14862 bp, 14 predicted proteins | sample 3176221 | NCBI WGS metagenome assembly SXGT01 (sample SAMN11356862, study PRJNA531348) | freshwater metagenome | isolation source: freshwater sample F1-120 | place: China: Fuxian Lake, Yuxi | collected 2017-12-25
AGCATCTCCCGTAAGCCCACCTGCTGGTTTAGCTTTCCACCAGGTCGGATGGTGACTTCGTTTCCGTCCGTTCTGCAACTGCGTCCTGAGTGTTTCCAGGGCGCCCCGCTCACAAACCTCATACCCTCGCGAATGGACGCGAATCAGGGGCAGAAAAGGTTTAGCCGCAAGAGAACGCAAGGAGCGCAGAGACGGAGCCTGTTTTCGTTTTGTGTTCCCTGTGTTCTTTAGCGGCAAAAGTCCGGCGGAGTTAACCGCGGATGGAACGGATTGCCCGGATGCTGATTTGAATTCGCTTTGCCGGGAGGGCGCTGTGTCCTCACTGCGCCGTGCTTGAGCGCAGAGTTTGGGAGGACTCAGAGGCTCAGGATGGAAGGAAAGAGGTCTTGCTCTGTTTTCTCCAATTCTCAGTCCTGAAACTGGTGGTTCCTGGGAAGTCTCCTCCTCGATTTCACCGGGGAGCGCCGGGATCCCGTCCTCTACGGTCGGTGCCTCATCGACGGATTGTTCCGGGGAGAACTTGAATTCAAACCGGGGCAGCGTTGCCGCGTCGAACTGGAAATCGAACTGGGAGGCGAAGGGAGACTGACAGCGCCCGGTGTCTTCACTGGCTGTGGGGAGTGCCCGTGCTTCAGCGCAGAGTTTGGGAGGACTCAGAGGCTCAGGATGGAAAGAAAGAGATCTTGCTCTGTGTTCTCCAAATCTCAGTGCTGAAACTGGTGTTTCATGGGTGGCGTCGGTTCGCGTCCATTCGCGTGATTCAGACAGGGTCAGGAACGGGAGCTGTTCAAAAGCACAATCCAACCGTGGGCCGGTTGGCTGCGATTTAAACAGTTTGTTCCTCATAAAACGCTTAATGCTCCCGAATGCCGGAAGACGGGTTTGTGCCGCACTGCGGGCAGGCAGTGCGGCACTTGTTCCGACCTGAAGGCATCGCAACGCTAGAAGACAATGCCATCAGTGGACAAAGGAACCCTTCCTCTGCACTTCAAATTCCACGTGCTATTAACGCTCCTGAAACCGATAACACTTTTGCCTCGTACTCTGCCCTTGCACGGGTCACGAATTGACGTGGTCTCTCGACGAGCCGGGTAAAAGACAAAACGACTTTAGCAGTCGGCGTGCCTGTCAGGAGATCCTGACATGAGGCATCGGCGTAAGTTCTGACTGGTTAGTGGGTTTAGTGAGTTTACCTGGGATCGGAAGCGAAGGGCGGAAAGAGGTGTTCGCTGCGAGAATTCGTAAGGAATTCGGACACATTGCAAAGTCGCTTGAGGAGGAATGGGGATCGCGAATCGCGTCGATATGTGCGGGTGCCAGCAATCCCCTTCGGTTCCACCCAGCCATGGAGAAACCATCCTTTGTGGGGTCAAACATTGCGCCATTGAGAGTCGTGTTAACAGGGGTGGGGGCGGCCCGTCCCAACTGTACTCGGAAGCTGGGGACGAGCCGTCCCCGCCCCTGCAAGAAAGCTCACTCTGTGGCTGCGTTGAGTGGAACCCTAAACCACTGGTCACTGTAAATTGTCGCCTGTGGCCACGGTTCTTCGCTGTTTTCGATGGACTAGAGGGTGGTCGTGGAACGATTACCGGATTTCCGGTAGGGTCGTTGCGCTGCGACGACCACCGGCCCGTGGAGGGACGGAACTCTTCCGCGCTCCAATTGCATGGTCACGGCTTGGTAGCGGCGCCTTGCCATCTCCCGGAGGGAGACGACGGAAGATTCCTCGCGCGATGTCGGCTTGCCCAACAAGAGTGCTTCGGGAAAACCACCCACCGAAAACAACGAGGAACCCGGAAAAATCCTTTGTGCTGTTGCCTGGCAGATGAGGAGAATAAAACCACAGTGTCTTGTTGTGGGACGAAACCGGGAGCCTTTGTAGGAGAGAATTGGACACGGATGTCCGGTCGAGAGGTGATGTTGGGCTGAAAACTCCCTATGCTCACTCCTCACTCCTGCTGCTTTGCTTGTTAACAACCTGCGGATGACAAACCAGCTTTTCGACGAACCATCAGCTTTTCAGGAACCCAAATTTCCCGTGCCTCTTGTTCACAGGCCAATTTCTTTGCAAGTCCTTGAGCCAACCTTGACACCACTAGTTGTTTCACCTATTCACAGCCCTTAATAAGACTGCTATTTCAGTTCCAAAGACTTTATTACTAAGCCGCATGAAATTGACCATAAGTAAAGACGAGATCCTCAACGGATTGCAGGCTGTTCAGAACATCGTGAGCACTCGAACAACGTTGCCCATCCTTGCCAACGTGTTGCTCAGGGCTGAAAGCGGCAGATTGGATCTGACCGCGACTGACCTGGATGTGACGATCTCAAGCGGAGCCAGGGCGGAGGTTCAGCGGCCTGGGGCTGTAACGGTGCCGGTGAAGAAGATTTTCGGAATTATTCGAGAACTTGCCGGATCGGAATTGGAACTGGAAGTGGACGAGAAGAACGCCTGCAGCATCCGTTCAGGCCCTTCTTATTACAAAGTCAATGGCTTGCCGGCGGAAGAATTTCCTCCACTGCCTCAGTTTGCCGAGAAGAAGCGCATTTCGATCGATCAGGAGAAGTTCAAGGCAATGCTCCGAAAAACGGGCTTCGCCATATCAACAGACGAAACGAGGTTCGTTCTAAACGGGATCTACATGAGTCTCAAGGAACAGAAGATCACCATGGTGGCAACGGATGGCAGAAGACTGGCGTTAGTGGAAGAGGACGTGGAACTGACCGAGGAAAGCCAGGGAGAATTCATCGTTCCAACCAAGGCGATCAATGAGTTGAGCCGGCTGCTTCAGACAAAGGGAACCACGGAGGTGAAATTCACCGATAATCAGGTGGCCTTTACGTTGAAGTCGGAGGGTGGATTGGACGTGTTGATCATGTCCAAGCTGGTGGAAGGAAATTACCCCAACTACAGGCAGGTCATCCCGGGAGAAGCGAAGGAAAGGGTCACCATCGTTCGAGAGGAGCTCCTGCAGGCTTTGCGGCGCGCGGAAATCATGACCAGCGAGAAGTCCAACTCGGTGAAGTTGAGTTTTACCAAGAACAATCTGGCCATCACCGCAAACACGCCGGATGTTGGAGAAGGCAAGGAAACTCTGGCGGTTAATTACAAGGGCCGGGACATGGCCATCGCCTTTAATCCCACCTACCTCATGGATCCACTCAAAGCTGTGGACAATGATGAGATCTTCATCGAGTTGATCGACGAATTGAGCCCGGGCGTTGTAAAGATCAATGGGCCGTTCCTCTACGTTCTCATGCCAATGAGAATGAGTTGAGATTCAGAAAAATACTTCGGGACCAGGTTTCAAACTTGTGATCAGGTTTGGCCGCAACCAGCAAGCAGGGTGGATTTTCAAATCATGGCCATGACATCTGGCCGTCTTTGTCATTCGGCTTGATTCTATAATAAGGATCATTGTCCGGCAAAGTTGTGTCCTGGTCGATGGCATGGTACAACGGGCGCAATGAGATTCCTGATGCGCTGGCTGATCCGCCTCTTTATTTTGGGCGTGATTCTTCTCGTCGCGCTTGTGCTCCTGAAAGATGTGCTCCTGAAGGCATTCACGGAGCATACCATCCGGACACAAACAGGACTCGAAGTGACAATGGCGCGCTTCGAAACCGGGCTCACTCAACCACGCCTTACCATCGAAGGTTTGCGCCTGTACAACACGGCGGAGTTTGGTGGGTCACCATTGTTGGACGTTCCCGATCTCCATGCAGAGTGCGACATGGCGGCATTACGTGGTGGAAGGTTCCGCTTGAAGCTCCTTCGTCTCAATCTGGCGGAACTCAACATCGTTGAGGGAATCAATGGCCGGACCAATGTGTTTGAATTGCTGGGACTGCTACAAAGCGGCGCAGTCCGGCCCCAAATGGGTGTTCCAGTGCCATCGGATTTGAACTTTGATGGGATCGAAACATTGAACCTCAGCGTGGGCCGCGTGGTAAGCACGAGTCTCCGCTCACCCGACAAACGCTTCGTCTTTGATGTCGGACTTCGGAATATGGTGCTGACCAACGTGAAGTCCGGCGATGATCTCGTGGCGCCAATTATACGGACGCTCTTTCAGCGGGGGATTTCATTCATGGGCGGACCATCTGGTGGCGGTATTGCTCCAATGCCTTCACGCAAAGAAGGGGCTTCTGGAGGTGAAGCATCGAAGCGATTGGGTACTGCCACGGGCCCCCGGCTCAATACCATGACAAATCTCCCTGCCAAACGGTGATCAAGCCCTGGATGATTCGTATCCGGCCTGGCTGTCAGGGGTGGGGACGAGCCGTCCCCGCCCCAGTGGAGAAGCTCAACCCATGGCCGTGTTGAAATAATCACTGCTGTTTGCCCGCCTTGAGCGGCTGCTGACGTGGTGAAGGGGCGGGAGCGTTGGTTGCAGCATCCTTGAAAGCCGAACGCAAGAGCCAGTGCTTTTTCAAACCCTGCATCAGAGTATCGGCATGGACGATGGCTGATGAGATCTGGCTCAGGATCTGGTCGTTGGTCTGGACCTGCGTATTCAGATTTCCCGTGATTTCTGCGAGGTTGATCAACGTCTTATTGAGGTTCGATGCCAGGACCACGATGTTTGTGTCGGCATTGGTCAATGTGTTTCCCACCGAGAGAAGGGTGGTATTCGCGGAGGCGAGGGTTTGCTGGAGCCTGGAATTCAGGTCTGGCGGAATGAGCCAGTGCCCAAGCGCACCGGGTCCATTGGTGAGCTGGGCGGTGATGAGGGAGAGGTTTGCCAGGGGTGGTCTGAGCCGCAATGCGGTTTCGTCCAGATGTTCGGTGAGCGTTGCTGTGTTCGAGAGCACGAGGGTGATCTGGTTGGTGAGGCGGAGAAAGTTTGGCAGCGCGCCTTGCACCTGGTTGACGAGTTGTTCAAGCCGCTGGCTCAACGCGGGCGATTCATCTGCCTGCACCCAGTATCCGTAGGAATCCTTTGTGAGGGTGATGTAATTGGCTTTCTTCGGATCCTTGTGCTCGAGAATCATGGGGGGACCGCTCTTCCCAACAACAACCGTGACTATTCCGGTGAGACCACGTGTCACTTCGAGCACCCGTTTTCCGAGGAGATCCGCCGTGGCCACCCGCACGATCGAATCACTGAGCACGTATCCGAAGTACGGGCTCTTGATCTGAAATTTGATCGCCACGTTGTGCTCATTGATCCGCGCCCACTCGTTGTCCGCGGACTCCGGCTGGATCTCCACGATTTCGCCGACATCGAATCCCATGAGCCGGATGGGATCTCCCACGTGCAGGCCTTCCGCGTTTCGGACGTAGGTGAAGTAGGGGATTTTGGTGAGGAACCAGCCTTTGCGTTGCGCGACGTGATACACGTAATAGGCAAAGCCCGCCAGCAGCAGCACGGTGGCAACGATTACAAACCATCCAACGGCGCGTTCGACGCGGCTCAGCCGGGTCCTCAACTGTGGTGTCAGATCATGAACAGGCATTTTCAGGGTTTGATTGAATCCGCCGCGATCCACTCACGCAAAAACCGCTCCGGGCGTGAGCGGACTTCGGCCTGCGTTCCAAGGAACAGCCATCGTCGTTCGTTGATCAATGCAAATGTTTCCGCGTGATCCAGCCAGAGCGTGAGATCCTCGCTTGCCACCACGAGCGTTACAGGTTGTCCGCCAAGGAGCGGATGACCCCGACGCAATTCCGCCAGCGTCTCGATCCACCAGCGCGATTCCCGCCGGTCGAGCCCCCTCAACGGTTCGTCCAGGAACAGCACTTCCGGTCTCATGATCAGCGCCCGTGCGAGTGCGGCACGACGCCACATCATTCGGCCGACGCTGCCCGGCAAGGCGCCAGCCAACCCTTCGAGCTTCGTCAACGCGAGAACTTCCGCCAACTGTGCGGCCGCATCCGCATCCTCAAAATTGCGGTGATAACGCAACGGAAGCGCGATGTTCTGTGCCAGAGTCAGCTCCTGAAAAAGTCTTCCGCCTTCGGCAAAAACAATCCCCATCCGCAACCGTTCGCGGACGCGCTCATCCTCGTCCAGTTGCGTCACGTCGCGGTCGAAGAGGCGAAGGCTGCCTCGCTGCGGCAGCATCAAACCCGCGGCGGTGTTCAGGAGATCGCTCTTGCCACTGCCAGCGAGACCACTCACGGCCCAGTAGTCGCCGGCGCGGATTTTCCAGCTCACGCCTTCGATGGACATTTCACCTTCGGCGCTCGCCCGCGGCACTTCGACTTCGTCGAGTTCAATCAAGACCCGTCTGGTGGAGCTGGTGTCGGTCATGTCACATCAGGATATAGACCACGATGAAAAGCGCATCCAGCAGGACGCAGAAGGCAATGGATTGCACCACGGCCTGCGTTGTCACGTGGGAAACTTCCCCGAGCGTCAGCGGTCGCGCGAGGCCGTGGTAGCACGTGACGACGGCGATCGCGCTTCCAAAGCTGCAGCTCTTCAACGCCAGCAGCACAAAATCCTGCCAGCGCAGTGATGTCGCCAGTTGACTGAAGTAATCTCCTGGTTGCAGCGGCACATCCTGAAGGAACGCAAACAAGTATCCGCTGAACAACGACATCAGAATCAGGTACACCGTCAGCGAAAAGATCGCCAGCGCGAGGCCGATGACGCGAGGCATCACCAGGTAGTGAATCGGATCGATGGCCATCGATTCGAGGGCCTCGACTTCTCCCATCGCCCTTCCTGTGCCCAGCTCGATGACGGTTGCCGTGCCCACTCGCGCCAGCACCAATAGCGCGGTGACCAGCGGACCGAGCTCTCGCACCACGACCGTGACCATCACGACGCCGGCGTAATGAGTCGCACCCACCCGGCTCAAGAGCGACACCGTTTGCCCGATCACCACCATTCCCAACGCCAGGGCCAGAAAAGTGATGAGCGGCAGCAGCTTCACCCCTGCGCGATGAATCTGAGCGTGGATGAGCGGATGAATCACCCGGGATGCGACTCCAAACTTGGTCACAATCACGCCGAGCGTGATGAGCGCGAAGGCGCCGAGGCCGTGAATGGTGTTCGTTGCGCGGAGGAGTTTGCGGCCAATCCAGTGCAGGTAGGTCTTCCCAAGCGACGCACGGTCCGGAGTGCTGTTCCCAGGATGTCTCGAGACCGCTGACGGAATTGAATCCACCGCGCCAAACTAGAAACCGTTCCTGCCTGGGTCAAAGCGAAAGCCGGACTCGTTTGGCGGCAAGGCGAGCGCTTACCCCGGACTTTTCACCGCCACGCTTTCAATTCCTCCGCCAGTCGCTCCATAGGCAGGCCGACCACGTTGGTGTAGGAACCCGAGATGGACCGAATGATCTGCTCCCCACCTTCCTGGATCGCGTAAGCGCCAGCCTTGTCGAGAGGGTTGATCGACGTGAGGTAGCTATGAATCTGCTGAGGCGTCAGTTGGCGAAACAGGACGTTTGTTCTCTCTGAAAAAAGCTTCTCCCTGTGCCCGCGCAAATGCATCAGGCAGACCCCGGTGACCACCTGATGCATTTTCCCCTGAAGCCGTTGCAACATCCCTTGCGCCTCATCCAGGTTTGCCGGTTTCCCAAAAAGCTTGTGGTCCAGGTAAACAAGCGTGTCCGCCGCCAGCACCAGTGCGTCCGGGTGATGCTTGGCAACGGTCCGCGCTTTTCGATGCGCATTGAGCTGCGAAATTTCCGACGCTGTGAGCTGCTCGTTGTGAAGTTCCTCCGCATCGCTCGGCAGGATGATGAATTCCACCCTGAGCTCGCGCAGGAGCTGGCTTCGTCGCGGTGAAGCTGAGGCAAGGATTACTGGAGGTAAATGGCTGAAAAGATTCATTGGACGGTCTCCTGTGGCAAACGGGATGCCCCTGACGCTCGGAGATCCATCTCATCGCCCAACGCCTTCCCAAACAGCCTCAGCTTGTCTTCAAATGCTTCACCACTCAAAACAGGCTTCGCTCCCGACCTGGACACTTCTTCATCGAGTTCCAGCCATGACTTGCAGCCGGAATAACTCGGCAGCGAAGGAATTGAAACCGGTGCCGGCAGGCGAAACACCCGCAGTGCCACCGCATGGATGGCCTTTTCGCGGCCCCACTCAAACCGTTGAGCAATCACCTCGTCGCGCCAGATGTGCTGCCCCCGCAAGCACTCGGCAGTTGCCAGGGAGTTCAATCGCCGCCAGCCAGCGACTTGTGCGAAGTATTCGATACTGATCTGGGAACCACCATTGGACGGGTTGGCCGAACGGTCAAACCGTTCTTGTGCGAGGGGAATCACAGCTTCCCGCTGCTGATGAAATGCCGTGGGAAACAGGAAAAACTCCGGGTGATCCATTTGAAAGCCGCCTGCCGTGTCGTGAATGCCACCTTTGCGAAGAATGAGAATCTGAACGCCCGTTCCGAGGGCATCAACCACCACGGCCCATTCCTTCAAAGCAACGCGCATGGTCGGAATCTAACCGCTCTCAGGGCGCTCAACCAGTCAGGAATTTCTGACGGATTTCTCCCGTGACCGCCTCCGGCAATAACCCCTTTGCACTCCATCCGGATGGTGGCTAGCGTGGTTCTCGTCATGAACATCGTGCAGATCACACCGGGAGCGGGCAGCATGCTTTGCGGCGGCTGCTTTCGTGACAACGCGCTTGTCGCCGCCTTGCGCCGCGCGGGACACCAGGCGCTGATGGTTCCGCTTTATCTGCCGCTGACGCTCGATGAACCAGATCAAAGCGCGGACATTCCGATTTTCTATGGAGGGCTGAATGTTTATCTCGAGCAGAAATCCGCCCTCTTTCGCCGGCTTCCGCGATGGTTCCGTCAGATGCTGGCGTCGCGCCGGTTGCTCAAGTGGGCCGGCACCCGCGCCGCGAAGACTCGCGCCGAGGATGTCGGAGAACTGACACTCTCAATGTTTCGCGGCGAGGAAGGCCGCCAGGCGGTGGAACTGGACCAGCTCATCGCATGGCTGAAAACACAGCCCAAACCCGACCTGATCTGTCTTTCCAACGTGATGCTCATTGGGATGGCCAGAAGACTGCGCGCTGAACTTGGCGCGCCGGTTGCCTGCCTGCTCGGCGGCGAGGATTCATTTCTGGATGGCCTGCCCGAATCTATTCGCGATGCCTCGTGGGCCGTTCTCACGGATCGGTGTCGGGATGTTGATCTGTTCCTGCCTCCGTCCCATTACTTCGCGGCGCTGATGAGCCAGCGTTTGCAACTTCGTCCAGACCGGGTGGCCGTTCTTCCAGTTGGCATCAATCTGGACGGCTACCCTGCTGCGGCGCGCGGCGCGTCCCAACTCCCGGCATCGGACACCGCGCCAGTGCTCGGTTTCTTCGCCCGCATGTGCCAGCAAAAGGGGCTGGATACACTGATCGATGCGTTCATTGTGCTGAAGAAATTCCCCGCCAAATCGAAAGTCCGGTTGCATGTTGGCGGTGGTTGTGGCCCGGGCGATGAACCCTTCGTCGCGGAGCAACGGCGAAAGCTCGAAGCCGCCGGAGTGCTCGGCGACGTGGCATTCTTCCCGAATGTCGATCACGCGCGGAAGATCGAATTCCTGCAAGGGTTGACGGTTTTTTCGACGCCGGCGCTCTATGGGGAAGCGTTTGGCCTGTACCTCATCGAAGCCATGGCTGCGGGTGTGCCGGTCGTCCAACCGCGTCACGCGGCTTTTCCGGAAATGATCGAGGCAACTGGCGGCGGCATCTTGTGCGAACCCGGCAATGCCACGTCTCTGGCAGTCGGCATTGAATCGCTGCTGCTCGATCTAAAGTGTGCTCGTGAAATAGGCGAGCGGGGCCGGCGGGCCGTGCATGAGAAATTCGGGATTGATCAAATGGCCGGAGAACTTGTCCGGCTGGTGAATCAGCGATGCTGAATTCCAAGCGTCCGGAAGTGACAGGTGGCATTGGCCGCATTCTTGTGTTGGGGATTGAGAGCGAACGAGCTTAGGAGCCGGTAAGAAATAAAGGTCGCAAGTTCGCGCCGGGATTTTGGCCAGGGACAAGGCGCGAATGAGGCGCATATCCGCAGGGATCTGTAACGAATGAGCAACGAAGTCCCTGGCCAAAAGACCCAGCGAGGTTGTGACCTTTATTTCTTACCGGCTCCTTACCACCAAAGGTAATTCACATCCGGCGCGGGAGTGCCGACCCAATCCTTCACCTTGTCGGGGAAAGTATAAAGCTCAGCGTGGCCATCACCAAAAAGGACATTGAAGCTCCTTTTCGCGCCACGGTGCCATTGGGTTTGCTTGTTGAGCTGATCCCGGTTGCCATGCCACGGCCAGTCCGCCTGGATCAGTTTGGTCGTTGGCTTGAGACCCACCTCACTTCCCCTGATGGGTTTGTTCTCCTTGATGAGCGAGTCGCCTGTCACCTTTTTGACTCGAAAATTATCTCCGGCCCATTGCACCAGATAGCTGGTTCCGTATGCCTCGAAGCAAGTGCGGACGATGTTCGTTCCGACCTTGAGCCCGCTCTTGAAGTTGAGGGCGTCGCCCTTGTCTGATGGGCAGCGGAAACTTTCTTCGGCCGGGACATAGACGTTGAGAACCCGGTTGGTCCACCCATATTTGTCGCTGTCGTACGCATTCATCCAACCTCTTCTCCCGCCTGCCGTGGACCACGTGGGTTGGACAGGGTAGAAATCGTTATTGTCATCCACATACAAGTGGAAGCCGAGGCCCTGCTGTTTCTGGTTGTTCAGACATTTGATGGTCTGCGCCTTCGCCTTGGCCTTCGAGAGAGCCGGCAAAAGCATTCCCGCCAGTATCGCGATGATGGCGATCACCACGAGAAGCTCGATGAGCGTGAAGGCCGATGACAGCATCAATGGACGACTGGCCATGCCGCGAATCCGGGGAGAGAAAGTTTGCATGAGTAATGGATCGTTGAGTGATTGGGAAGAGTGGGAGAGGAATGATGTTTACCGGACTAGAACGCCACTTCTGGATGCTGTCAATCTGCGTGATCTTCCGCACTTGTCCTGCTCTTGATCGTAATCTTGCTCATCATCTTACTCACCATCTCTCAGAGAAACCGATTAGGAGTAGGAACAAGAGCAAGATTAAGGCGCGCTTCGTGAAGCTGTGTGAGTCCGGGGGTGAAAGTCCCCTGAGACTGGGCGGATGGTCCGCTCGGAATTCAACGTGAAAACAATGAATGGAAAGGTCTAACCAACCACCCAAGGCCGAGGATTGCTTGGCGGAAGGAACGACCGTCGAGAAACGAATCCACGGAAAAGCGCGAGCCGCAAGTTGGACCCGCATCCGGCTTAAGCAATTCAGCCTTGAAAAGAGTTCCAGCCCTGCGGCCCAGTGGTCGTCGCGGCGCAATGACTCTACATTTTTTCGCGCTCCAGCCGCTCCACTTCGCGTTTCAAGGCGGCGGCGATGCGGTGTTTGGCCAGGTAAACGCTCGCCGCACTCACGCCGAGCGTCTGCGCCACGCGTTTCACCGGCCATTCCCGCTGCGTATAGAGCTCGAACATCTGGAACTGCGACGGGCTGACTGTCCGTTTTACCCGCTCGACCGCCGCGGCGAACACGTGCTTCTGCCACTGCTCTTCCCAGCAGGCGTCCAGTTCCAGGCTCGCTGGGTCAGGCACTCGGTTGATCGTCGCCGTCCGTGAATCGTCATCACCCACGACGCCCTCACCCCCAGCCCCTCTCCCATCCGATGGGAGAGGGTGGCCGGAGGCCGGGTGAGGGTTGCCTTTCGCCCGCTTCTCGAACTGGTCCGCGATCCGCCGTCGCGTGATCACCATCAGCCAGCCCTTGAACGAGCCCCGCGCCGGGTCCGCGCGAAAGTCCCCGATCTTCTTCGCCACGCTCAACACCGTCTCCTGCACCACGTCCTGCGCCTCCGTCGGCGTCAGCCCGGCCTTGAGCGCGACGCTGTGGATCAGCCGATGGTAGGTGTCGAAGAACTCTTGCCAGCTCTGCTGGTCGCCCCAGTCCTTGAGGCGGCCCAGCAGGCTCAGGCGCGTGGGAAGGAATTCATCGCTCGGGTCGCTCATGGCCGGTGCATTGATTGTAATCATTCCAAGGATGTCATCCTTCGGCGAGCGCCGTTTCTTTCAGGAAATCGCCGGCTGCGCACCTGAACACTGCCCGAACGCAGGGGGCTGGAAGTTAGCACCAAGGGTGCGACCTTATTCCAGCCTGGGGCAACGCCCCAGGAATACCATCAGTGCAACGATTCAGGGCTGAAAGCCCGTCCCATCCTTCCGAGGAGGGACTGCATTCAGCGCTCGGAGCTGTAACCGATAGGTTTCCTGGAGCGTTGCCCCAGGCTGGTCTGGCACCGCGCCGTTGGCGCTAAACGGATAGCACGCTCGGGGCTAATCTCTGCCGACCCTCCGGGCCTGAAACCCGACTGAGTCTCCAAGATACACGAGTGCGTCGGTTCCCCCCCGTCCCACGACTTGCACTTCGGATCGATTCCGTATCTGCGTCCATCCGTTCATCTGCGGTTCAAAGGAGATTTGCAGATTGAGGTATTTTCTTTGAAAGAAACCACCAGCCCCGGGGGATACCATCCTTGTGAACACTCAACTGAAACGCTTCAGCTCCCGATCCGGAGCCTTCGACACACAATTGAGGACGCTGTCTGGGAGCCATCCGCCATTACAATCTGGTTTTACCCTCATCGAACTCCTCGTCGTCATCGCCATCATCGCGATCCTGGCGGGAATGCTCTTGCCGACGTTGAGCAAAGCGAAACAGAAGGCCGCTGGCATCAAATGCCTGAACAACATGAAGCAATTGATGGTGGCGTGGACGATGTACGCCGACGAAAACCAGGACCGCATCCTGTTGAACAACTGGCAGTGGCCTCAGGATCGAAACCGCATTTGGGTGCGCGGTTTCATGGATTACACCGCCGCCGTGCCGGACAACACCAACGAGGTATTTCTGCGCGACAGCCTGATCGGGCCGCATCTGAACTCGATTGACGTTTTCAAATGTCCGGGAGATCGCTCGACTTCCCGCCATGGCGGTCGGGAGCATCCGCGGGTGCGGACGGTGGCCATGAACTCGTATCTCGGTGAGGATGACCGGCGGGACAACACTCCGTATCGGGTCGCTTACAAGACATCCGACCTCGTCCACCCATCTCCCAGCCAGACGCTGGTCTTCATCGATCAGCGGGAGGACGACATCAACCAGGCCATGTTCGCCTTCCCTTATGCCGGGGTGGATCCCGCCTTGCCAACCACGCTCCAGTTTGAAGAGTGGCCCGCGAGTTACCACAACGGATCAGGTGCCATGAGCTTCGCCGACGGGCATGGGGAACTGCATCGCTGGATTGATCCACGGACAACGCCACCCATCGCCAAAGGCCGTGCATTGCCGAAGGTGCTTCTTTCGCCGCGCAACGCCGACTTGATCTGGCTGTACCAACGGGCGACGGCAAAGAAGTGAACCAAACCTGACCACATCATGGAGCATTTCCAATCACCCACCACCAGCCCGGTCTCCACAGCTTCGCGTCCTTTCGTGTTCGCCCAGAATCCCGGACTCATTGCCAACAGCGGAATGTTCGGCCCGAGCGACACGAACTCCGCCGCGTTTCCTCAGCGTTTCTACCGGGTGGTGGCGAAGTGATCCGACCGGGACAGTCGGCGGACTATTTCCGTGCGGCAGCGCCATCCAGCCCGGCCAGCCGGTCAAAGCGCCGCATCAGTTCCTGAAACCGGGGATCGGCGCGCAAAACATCCCAGCACGGGTAAGTTTTTATTCTCACGATGTCCTGTGGATCATCGAAAGCCAGTTCGGCCCAGCGGATGGCCGACTCGTAGTCTCCGGCCTGGACACAGTTATACACCCCGCGCATCGGATACTTGAGCGTCGCATCGCCTGTTGGTTGAGGTGGAGGACAGGACCAGAACGCTCGCAGCCCGACTTTCGAGAAATCGGCTTTCAGTTGTTGCAGCCGTTCCTCCGACGCACCAGCGGCGGCGGCCCGCTTCAGATACGTTTCGCAGGCATCGTTGGTCCGGCCCATTTGTCCATAGGTGATCGCCATCAACCGGAGAATTTCCGCATGGTTCTTATGCACTTCCAGCGTCTTGGTGAATTGCTCGATCGCTTCGTTGTATCGTCGCGCGTCGAACAGACGGTTCACGAGATTGCGGTTGGCGTTCGCGGACGTTATTACCAGCTCTTGGGCGCGCTTGGCGTAGCCCACGCTCTCGTCCGACCGCCCCAGCCACGACATACACATGGACAACTCCAGCAACACCTGAACGTGGTTCGGATGTCGCTCGTGAGCCTGGCGCAGCAAGCGTTCCGCCTCCAGCACTCCGAAACCATATACATGCTTGATGTGGGCATACACCGCGATGGCGTCCACGTTCTCCGGCTCCAGTTGCAGGGCCTTGCGTGCCGCCTCCTCGGCTCTGGGGTAGGATTCCCGGCTGGGACCACCATCCGCATGGGGAAGCAGGCTCAACGAGTAGGCCAGGCCGGTCCAGGCCTCGACGTAGTTCGGATCAAGCACCGTAGCGTGCTCAAAGCTCCGGACCGCGTCGCGCATCTCTTCGGGCTTAAACTGATCTTGGAAGAACCTGGCTTTCTGCACTTCCGTCCACGCCTCACGGTTGGTGGTGCCGGAGGTCTCGAAGGTTTCGCTACCGGGGGTAGAAGCGGTGGCGGGCTGAACGGTTGAAGGGTTAAAGCGGGGAAAAAGCAGCCAGCCGATAGTTGCCAGAGACGCCACTGCCACCGCGCCAACCTTCAGCCGGCGGACAAGGTGTTCCCGACTCCGCTGCCGCCGGATCGAGCGGCCCTGCTCCAGACGTTCCAGGTCGCGGCGCAGTTCCTCCGCGCTGCGGTAGCGGCGAGCCGGGTCCACTTCGCACGCCTTTAGCAGCACGGCGTTGAACTCGGCCAGTTGCTCCTGTTCC
>SXGT01796285.1_pt1 | contig 14862 bp, 19 predicted proteins | sample 3176221 | NCBI WGS metagenome assembly SXGT01 (sample SAMN11356862, study PRJNA531348) | freshwater metagenome | isolation source: freshwater sample F1-120 | place: China: Fuxian Lake, Yuxi | collected 2017-12-25
CAAACTCATTAACAATCTACTCCGAAGCAATATTATATATTTTTAGGTATTTATTTCATTAAATTTCCTAATTAAGCTTTTCTCTTTCGAGTTTAAAAATTTACTAAACTCAATTCAAACTCATTAAGAATCTACTCCGAAGCAATATTATATATTTTTAAGACTTTCTATCTTAGAAATATTAAACTAGCTAATCTCTTTTGAGTTTAAAAATTTACTAAACTCAATTCAAACTCATTAACAATCTACTCCGAAGCAATATTATATATTTTTAGGTATTTATTTAATTAAATTTCCTAATTAAGCTTTTCTCTTTTGAGTTTAAAAATTTACTAAACTCAATTCAAACTCATTAACAATCTACTCCGAAGCAATATATAATGTCTACTGAGGAATTTATTTGTCCTTCTTGTGAAAAACCATTTACTAATGAAAAGTTTATGAATAAACATATTACTAGTCAAACCTGTACAAAAAAACACAATTGTAGTAAATGTGGTAAAGAATTTAGTAGTGCATATAATTTACGCGCTCATTTAAAAAAGAAAACACCGTGTGTTCCTGATACAGTACCAGTTATAGATTTAACCAAGAATGAACACAAATGCCAATTTTGCGGAGGTTTATATTCGACAAAATACTCGCTTAAACGGCATTTAGGATCATGTAATATGCAAAATAATCAGGCAGCAATGATGAAATTAGTATTAGAACAAAATAAAATATTAATGGAACAAAACCAATTACTTTTACTTAGAAACGAATCACCTACAACTGTTAATAACAATAACAATACAGTAAATGTTCAGCAGAACATATATATGGATGTAACATTCTGCAATTTTGGAAGCGAAGATTTCCGTAAACTAAACAAGGATAAAATTATGACTTTACTTAGCGGACAAGTAAAAGATTTTATGTCCAAAATGATTGAATATATGCATACTGATCCAGATCATCCTGAATTTCATAACATTCTCTATGATTCGAAAATAAAAATGGCAATTGTGTTAGTTCGTATATCTGATACTGAATTTAGTTGGCGAGTAAGAGATTTTCGTGAAATGTCGGAAATGATGACAGACAGAATTAGAGAGCATATAGCACCTGGTAACGGACCATATTTTGATTTGGCTATGAAAGTTAGAGACTATGATACGAGTAACAACATTATTAACATCGCTAGACACATCGATTGGAAAACTCCTGAACAAGTTGCAATGTATCAAAAAAGTCTTAGTAAATTAGAGAATGATACTAATTTCAGAAAGCATGTAAAGGTTGAAGAACTTACTGAATAAATTGATTTTTTAGAGATCAAATAAAGCTTGTGTGTCGAGAAATCAATGTCTGCATACAAGCCATTTCTCTTGTTGGTCCTAGCGGTCAGAAATTTGAGGATCGAGATTCCTCGTGATATTTGGAAAATACTCTACAAACTGAGCATTGAAGGTCTTTACGTGGAGAAATTTCCATGTAACGCGACCATGACTGAAAAAATGAATGGCGTCTTTCAGTTCACATCGAAAAAAGGCACACTATGCAAATACATGGGCTCTCTTTGTCATAGCGACGCCCCGAAACAGCTTTGTGTTCAAGAACTTTTTAAACCTGCTGCTACAATCGTATGTAATTTCTGTCTTATGAAGTTGGGTAGTGCATGGAATGACAAAGTCTTGGTAGAACACTACCGTAATTTCCACATGATTCACACCCACGTAGACTATAGCACTGGATGTACTTTCACCCCTGCACATCCTGACATGAAGGATCCTAATGCAAATTACGATGGGAATACAACTCACCGCAGCTGCAAAATGCTGAACGGTGTTCCAGAAACAATGGTACTGTCAGCTGACGATTTCATAAATTGATTTTTTGCGTGAAAACAAACATGGATTGGCTTGCATTGGATAAACATGTGTGGAGAAGGATTTTCCACATTCTGAATGCGGGCCCATTGACACATTGCTGGTATGACGTATGTTCGTTGAGGGCTGTTTGCAAATTTATGAGAGATGTTTCATTGCTTAGGATCAATGGACTAAGATGGGTTTTTCGTAGTAATCCGAGCACCGCTTCACTTGTCAGACGATTCATTGAAACACCAATCCGAGAATGGCCAAAACACACCGCGAGAGAGGACATTGAATGGAAGGAGTACATCAAAAAGCGACGACCTGTGTTTTCGAAAAAGGCAAAACCAACACCCCAACCTCTAGAATCTATTAGTTGGTGTGAACCAAATGAAAAGACAAAAGAACGCGGATCACGCAGGTCACACCATCAAAAAAAGTCAAAATCACGTGGTGATTTTCGACGTTCTGGTGCAATGGATGAACCATATCAACCTGGTGGCTACATTTGTTGGTTTTCTAATCCATCAGAGGTCTACCCATGGGCTGAAATTGAATGTGTAATCACAGAAATAAAAGACTCACGTGGTGCCGTAAAAGGCAAGTACATTTCAGAACGACTATGGAAAGACCCAGTGACTAATGTGATCTACTATCGCCAAAAGTATTAGTTTTTTGAGTTTCAGGGTTTTGTTTTTAGATTCTTATTTATAACAAAAAAATATGACCAAAAAATTAGTAGCACTAATATAAGATGGATTTTAGTCTTGGGTTATTAATTGTATTATTTTTAGTGTATGTTTGGTGGCTGTATTCCACAAAAAAAGTGATTAAGGAACGTCATGATTGGTTGCAGAAAGAGTTAGAAACTCGCACTGCTGAGAAAAATGCACTATTAGACTTGATGTCACAAAGAGCATTTGCTTTGAAATATGTTGATATGAAGGACGAAGTGGGATTAGGTGCATTACGCATACGACTAGATAAACGTAAAGAATCTGATCCTATTTTCCGACAAATGCTTGCTGTAGCGAGTGTAGCCGAAAACACTGATGCCGAAACTGAATGGCGCAAAAAGTGGATAGAGTAAAAGGAACTCCGTCCCTTTTTAAATCCCAAGGCCTATAAAACAAATAAAAAAATGATTTTTTGTAGCAATAAAATCAAATGAGTTGCTCGTGTGCCAAATACTATGCTACAATCTGTTTATGGTGCAGCGCGACTTTAGCTTGTAGGGGTTGCCATCATATTTTCATGAAGACATTTTATCTGGCTGAGAAAGAAGTTCCTGACTGGAAAGATCACTATGATCTAGACTTTCCATTTTCATGTGAAGAGTGTTTTAACGAACACAAAAAACTATACACCCTCATTAAGACCTTTGAACCTACTCGTCCACAGTAGTTGACATAATTTTCCAATCCTTTTTTTCGAGCATCGCTTCCGTTCGTTCAACATTCAACTCTTCGCTGTCAAAGTAGATTTCCTCATTATCTTCATCAATTTCAATCATAAAAGTTGCAAATTTTTCTAACGCACTTACACGCGTTTTGTAGGCACCACGAAACATATAATCAAGTTCATAATTCAGATCGCTCGAATTGCTGCCAGCATTAACATCGAAAAGCAAATAAATGCATTCTCGAACCGGAAGCACTTTTCGTTGAGCCATTTTTAATACAAACGTACATTCAGTTTTTAAATCCGGAGTGACATAAGTAAAGGTTCAAATAAAAAATAGAATAGTTTAAATGGAGTGTTGTGCGTCAAGGCATTGTCGAACCACAAGCGCTATCATATCCCATATTTGTTGACGTTCTTCACCTTCAAGCGACCCTGTGTATTTAGCCGTTTCAGGTTCACCAATTCCGCAAATTAACAGAACATGTTCGCCGTCCCCAACAGGTAACCCACCGTCTGTTAGCCAAATAGGCGGACCAGCACACATTAATCCATACAATTCTTTTGCACAATCACTTTCCTGAATTGCCTTAATGTATTCATAGAATTTTTGAGATCGGAGGTATCTAACACATTCAATACAATAGCGACTTTCCTGCCAAACATCAGGAGCTAAATTAGTGCTGTAAAGACATCTATTTTCGTATATAATTTCGTCGCAACAACATGTACACTCTTTTGGAATTTCCATTTTGTTATTAGTATTACACATATTTCAAATTTTGAATTGTTTTTTTGTTCTCATTCAAAATGACTGAAACAAATCCCGAAAGTTTGCGTCGGTATGTGGTATTGGCAGTTTTACAATACGGTGAAGAGCTAAAAAAAGCAAACTTAGAAATAGAAAGGTTGAGGTCCGCGCTTAGTAAATATATATGTAAAGATTGCAATAAACAGTCTACGACGAATCTTTTATGTGCAATATGCAAGCAGTATACTTGTTGTTACACTGGGTTTGGTTCTAGAATTGTTTGCAAAGAATGCCGGGGGAATTTTAAACGGAATATTTCATGTATTAAATGCAATCAATACAAAGGTATGTTCTTTCATAATGGAAAAGATATATGTGTTGATTGTGAACTTAGAGAACTGGAAAATTGATTTTTTGTTCAAAACATACAGAAATGAAGTCTACACATCTTGAACAAATGTTTGGTAATGATTTTGAAATGCAAAACGCGCTTAGAGAGAAAATCTTTAAACAGATGTCTCAATTAGCTGAGCAGAATGGTAATGGTTCTGGGATGGAAGGTATTTTGAATGCGGTGAAAGGTACAGAAATGGAAGTAGTTTGGCGAGAAGGTTTAACGCGTCAAAAAGAAATTAATGACGACCTTGTTCCTTGGTTAAAAGAAAAGGACTACAAATATTCAAATCCAACAACTCGAGGTGTGATCTTTGTGAAGGGATTATATCTAACATTCTCAATAATGAAACATCCCGGCCATTATAATTTGGAATTATATCACGGTCCAATGGGAAGTGTTCCCTTTCATGAATTAGGCTATGAAAAATCAAAAGACCTTTCACTCCCCGAATTGAAGGTTGAATTAGACCGATTACGACAATGGACCAAGTAATGTTATTATTAATTTTTTAAAAAAATATTCACATTAATGCTCTAGTAGCTTATGTTGGAAAAGCGCACTTCGGCAACTTCCCGTTGGCGATATGAGATGCAGGTTCGAATCCTGTCGTGAGCCCTTTTTTGTTTTTTTTGCTTCCCTTTTAAAGAATTATTTTGTATTTACAAAACATGAAGTATTTATTTGCTACTTCGGTGATTGTTTCAATCGTAGTCTACTTTGTTTTAGGAGGATTGTCGCTCGGATATCAAATATCTGATAATGAAGAATCATGTTCAAATCGGTATTTTATGACACTCGAGCAATGGTTGCTAGGTGTTGGAATTGGCCACTTAGTATGTGGCACTCTTTTATCATTGGCAGCAATTTTGTACTTAATAAAAAAGTGGCCAATTCCATTAGGCGTTGTAGGAATATGCGCTATTCTGTATATATTCATATATTCAATGATTGGATCTGTTATTTTATCCATAAGTAAGTTTTGCTTAATAGTTAAGGAACCGTTATATACATTAGCTCTGTCTGACATAGTGTTCAGTTTTACGCTCTGTTTATCCATGTTAATAACAATCCCTATAATCGTAATTAACAGTTAAAGGTTTAGTGAATAATATATTGCTCCGATAGTGAAGTGGCATCACCGTGTGCTTATAACGCATTATCGCGGGTTCGATTCCCGCTCGGAGCTTTTACTTTTTTATATAATGGTTGCTGTGTAATTTTGATTTAAATACTTCTAGAAAGATTAATATTCGCTAAAAATGCCTGGCAAAATTTTATATGAGGAAGTCGAAACTAGGATTTTGAGTTCAGGTGATCATCTAATAAGCGAGAGTTACGAAAACAACAAACAATTATTAGAAATCAGATGTGGATTGTGTGATGAAACTTATGAGCAAACTTTTGATCGCTTCAAAAGAGGATATAAACACAATTGGATGATTTGTCCCAAATATATTAAACCACAGAGAGCTAAACCACAGAGAGCTAAACCACAAAAAGTTAAAAATAAAAGAAAATGTGTTTTCTGTAAAAGAGAGTTTATTTCAACACGAAAAAAACAAAAATTATGTAATATGGAATGCAGAAGAGGCTATGAAAAAGTAAAAGCTAAAGATGGACATTACAAAAGAATAGGAAGAATAGGAGGGAGAATATCTGTTACAAAGCAAAGTAGACGGAGCAAAAATGAAAAATATTTTTACGACTTATGTGTAGAATGGTTCGGACAAGATGACGTAAAATCTAATCCAAAAATGTTTGATGGGTGGGATGCTGATATTGTGATAGTATCATACAGAATGGCCGTTAGTTGGAACGGTGTATGGCATTATAAACAAATCTGTAAAAATACAACTGTCGAATCTATTCAAAAGAGAGATTCATTAAAAGAAAAGGCTGTTAATGAATGTGGTTACAATAATTATGTGATAAAAGATATGGGAAGTCACAATAAGAAATTCGTGGAAGAACAATTTGAATTATTTAAGTTATATTTAATAGAGTACGAAAACGAACATACTAATATGTTTTATTACAATGGTGTGTGGTTAATAGATGATCTAGAATAAAATTGGCGGGTTCGAGTCCCGCTTGGAGCATTTTGCTTTTTTATGTTGAAAACCCTGCGCGAATTTCCATTTAAAGAAATAACAATAAAAATATGTAAAATTAGGGCTTTTTTGTTTTTTTGATGAATTGAGGCCGAAAAACCACGAACAAAAATTGATATTATAACACACAAAATACTTGGAATAACAGATCGGAAAAAAGATTTAAACACATATTATATTATCTTTAATTCAAGAGAGAAAGTTTTTGTGTCATGTCAGTCGAATCCGAAATTCCTTTTTCACATCTTACGTCGATCGAACTTTATGTTTTAGGAAATGAAGAGAATATCAGAGATTCTCACGTTAACGTTGTATCACAAGACTTATTTAGAAAAGACAAACCTCATCCAGGCGGGATCTATGATGCACATATGGGCACGACTGATCTATCTTGGAAATGTGAGACATGTTTTCATAGAAAGACATTTTGTCCAGGACATGCAGGAGTAATTCATCTAAATTACCCAGTACCGTCTCCTCTATTTTTAAAAGACCTAGCTAAATGGTTGAAAGTTATATGTTTTAATTGCGGAAAGCTTCTGATTTCTTATCAGAAGCTTCCTGTATCACCCAAGAATATTTTGGGCGAATATGTTAAAATTATGCGCGCTAAGCCAAAAAATATTCAATGTGTTCATTGCAAGAGTATTCATCCCAATGTGGTGAAAGATCGCACTGATAACGTTAAAATTTTCGCTGAATGGTATGATGATGATAAAAAACTCGTAAAGAGAACTGTTTTATACCCACATAAGATGGCAGAAATTTTTGACAAGATCTCTGACGAGACTGTTAAAGAATTAGGTAAACCGACTATTTGTCATCCTAGAAAACTTATATTAAATGCATTACGTGCCCCGCCAAATACAATTCGTCCTGATATGAAAAAAATGGGTGGTGGTAATAGTAAGAATAACGATGTAACTGTGCTACTACAAGCGGTCATCAAACTTAATGATAACATCCCAAGTGTTATCCCAAAAATTATTGACGAGAATCTAGAAGATCAGATCAATCTTTTAAGTCTTGCGGTTTTCGAATTAATTAAAGGTAGTTCATCCACAAGCACAAAACTAAATATCGGCACGTCTAGTCAAAAAGGCCAGCTGGTATCTATTGCAAAGCGCATTCCTCGTAAACCTGGACGCGTGCGTCGCAATCTTATGGGGCGTCGTGTTAACTATATGGCCAGATCGTTTATTACATGCGATCCAAGCTTCAAAATAGATGAAGTCGGCGTACCGTTTAGTGTAGCGCGAAATATTCAAATTCCTGAAATTGTACAAGAATATAACAGGAAGGAACTCGAGATTTATTTCATGAATGGTCTCGATCGTTATCCAGGATGTACTAAAGTAAAAAAGGCATCAACTGGTAAAACACATTGGCTGGGAAGAGTTCAAGAAACTTTCCGCCTTGAAGTTGGCGATGTTATCCACCGTGATTTGATCACAGGTGACATCGCTGATTTCAACAGACAGCCTTCGCTGCTCGTTTCGAACATTTCAGCAATGACTGTTCGAGTAATGGAAGGAATTAACACAATCACGATGAATATCCTCTCGTGTCCGTTGTTCAATGCTGATTTTTAACACCATGGAAATCAACAGTAGCCCGCTTCTGAAGTTGTATGGAAATACTTCAGAAGGTAAACGGTGTAAACCATACCTAACCCTTGAGACCTCTTAGCATTAAAGGAACGCATCACTCATGGGATCTAGATATAAGCTGCTAGTTTATGATGAAGGGGATACTCCCCTTCTAATCCCCTATCACACTGGGATTAGTTGCGGTATTACTCTAGTGCCTTTGGCATGGGGTGATGTATTAGGGGCTCGTCCCTATACGCACATTATAAGCAACGGATCCAAATTGCGGGAAACCTACAACGGCACTGTTACTACCGCGGATATATGGAAACATATATTGCAGCAGCGAGGAGAGAGATCTCGCAGATGGTAAAAACGTAACATGTCATGGTAATCCGCAGCCAAGACCCTAATGGATAAGCTAATGCTTATGGGTACGGTTCAGAGACTTAATGGTTCCGGGGGTGAGATAGATAAGCGTCTATCAATGATCCCTCAAGATAAAGTCCGACCTTTATCGAAAGATAAAGAGAAAGCCTCAGATTTTAGAATCAAGGTTTTCGCAACACCAAGGATGGTGATGCCATGAACCTCTTATTTACGCGCTCCACGCGTACTAAAAACGAAATTATGTCGTTGGCTAGTCCGGCACAATTCTTTATTGCGCAGAAAAACGGCCGACCCATGGTGGGTGAAGCACAAGATTCCCTTATTGGAATGGCTCGACTCACTGCAGATAAAGTTCAAATTAGCAAGTTTCATGCTATGAAAATGTTTGAACAAATGCCTGTGTATCACGACTTTAGTCAATATCCACGTGATAAGATATTTACAGGAAGAGACCTCGTTTCGATTCTTTTGATTGAAACAGGCAATATGATTAACTTCAAAGGTCAAGCGAGTATCTTTCGCAGAGAACAAGCACCATTTCGCTTGTATTCTAAATCAGAAACAAATGTTGAAATTGATCGTGGAAAGCTGGTATCAGGCATCCTCGACAATTCAAGCATTGGTGAAGGTGGTCAAGGTGGTATTTTCCACATTATTCACAACCAGTATGGTCCTGACGCAGCACTTGATGCTTGTTGGAACGTACAACAACTTGCACTTGCATATCTCTATCAAGCTGGATTAACCGTTAGCGTTGGAGATTTTATTATTCGAGACGAGTCTCTTCGCGAAGTTCGTGAAATTGAAACTCGTCTCATTGCAGATAGTATGCAAATTACCAAACGTTTAAATGCAGGTAAAATTATTCCTCCGCTCGGAAAGACTATTGATGAGCATTATGAAGAAATGCAAATGAATGCACTTAACTCGGGCGATGAATTCTGGAAACCCATTATTACAGGAGTTGATCACCAAAATAATAACCTTTATCAGTTGATTTTTCACGGATCTAAAGGTAAAGCTGTTAACTTTATGAGTATGGCAAGTGCTATTGGTCAAGTAGATATGAACTCGGCACGTATGCCCGAAAAATTTGGAGGTCGTACTCTTCCATATTTCACAAGATATGACAGTCACCCACGTGCTCGTGGTTATGTGACAAATTCATACATTACAGGCATGACGTGCGAAGAGTTATTTCTTAACTCTCAACAAGCTCGTTATGGTCTGATTCAAAAGGCTCTGAGTACTTCAATCACGGGTATGCAGAACCGAATGAGTATTAAAAATCTCGAATCAATGATTATTGACAATCAACGTAAAGTTGTTAAGGGAAAAAATATTATTCAATTACTTTATGGTAGTGATGGAATTGATGCCCGCTTTCTTGAGCGCGTTAAATTCCTTACATGCAGTGCTGATTTAAGCGATAAAGACTTTGAAGCCAAATATAAAGCAGAATCAAAAGCTTTTGGGGCTAAATTCAACAATAAAGATGTTCAGAAGTTGCTAGACGCGGAGTTTGCAAGTCTGTCTGAAGATCGTGTGTGGTATCGTCAACGATACATGATATGGGAAGCAAATAGTGGTCATATGTTTTCAGACCGTATTGCAGTCCCTGTCAATGTACCTCGTATTATTGAGGACATTGTCTACAATTTGCGACTAAAAGCTCCAACACCTGCTGGTGGTTTGGATCCAGTTCGTACAGTTGAAACTGTGCAAGAACTTTGCAAAAATCTCATTTATCTATATATGAACGAGATTCAAGAAAAGCGCCAAACACCTATTCCTGGATATATGAAAAGCTGCACGTTACTGGTACAAGTCCTTATTCGTTCGTATTTGAATACAGCAAATCTCATTCGTGCTGGAATTACAGACGAAGCGCTATCGCTGATTGTTAATCATATTCGTATGGTTATCAGTCGTGCTTTCATTAGTTACGGCAAATGTGTCGGAATTTTAGCGGCTCAGAGTATATCCGAGCCAATGACACAGATGGTTTTGGATGCCGTTCATGCATCTGGAGCATCATCTGTTCGTAAACAGGGTATGTTCAGAATTAAAGAAATTCTCGGTGCTAAACCTACCGATAAAATGAAGTCACCAAGTATGTTTATTAACGTACTTCCCCAATTTCGAACCAATAAGTTAAAAGTTCAAGAAATTGCTAATCATATTGAAATGTTACCTTTGCGCCAATTTGTTCGCAGATGGCAGATCTTCTATGAGAAGTACGGTGAACCAATTCACCCAGACTATGTGCATGAAAAGTCTGTTTTCACCGAATTTGCTAAATACAACAAATATGCAATGGAAAATCGACCAAAAGACTTGGCACCATGGTGTATTCGTGTAGTGCTAGATAAGGGCAAAATGATCTTGAAACAGATGAAAATGGAGACCATTTATACCAAGATTCGCCAATTGTTCCCATGGACGTTTATTGTTTACACAACGGATAATGCCCCAGAAGTAATTTTGCGCATCTATGTGCGAAACATTATTGCTAAAAAGTCCCATATCACAACTGACCAAATGAAAGATGTTGCCGGTGAAATTATTGATACTGTTATGCGTGGTATTCAGGGAATTAAAGCTGCTTATGTCCAATCTAAAAATATCAGCGAGTTACAACCTGATGGAACAATTACAACGTTACAAACATATGAAATTTTCACTGATGGAACTAATTTGGAGAAAATTCTTGAAAACCCATATATTGATCCGCGAATGACACATAGTGATAGTATTGTCGAAATTTCGCAAATTTATGGAATTGCAGCTGCAAAGCTTAAAACACTTAACGAATTACGATTCCAAGTCGATGCAGCCAGTTACAGACATTATACGATTTACGCTGATGAAATGACATATACAGGATTTTTGACTTCAATTGACAGATATGGAAGTGCTAAACGCGATGCATCTGTTATGTTGCGAATCAGCGACGCTAGTCCAATTGCTGTTATTGAAGAAAGTGCAATCAATGGACATCGTGATCCATTGAAAGGAGTAAGTCCACCTATCATGGTAGGAAAGAAACCTCGTATTGGTGATCTCTACAACACATTCCTACTGGATGAAGAATTCGTGAAGAACAATGTTCAGAATTTGGCTGACATAATCGCCGAACTATAGTACTTTTAATTTTTTACTTTTTTGTTCAAACCTCTACTATCTGTAATATTTTCACAAATTAATATTTTTTGCAGTTCAATATACATAACGAATATGGAAACCATGATGATGCTTTTATTAATACTACTATTTGTTGTAGTCGCTTATATGTTGATGGCCGGTGGATCTTTAGGAGGACTCTATGCGGATTGCTTTGAAGCCAGAGATAAATACGGAGTTCAATTACAGTAAAAATTGAAACAATTATTATTTTTTATCCAAACCATGGAAGAAGCTCAAGATGCGGAGAACTTAGTTCGTAGTAGGATTACGAATTTAAAGATTCAGATTAATGATCTGCAATTAAAACTTCAACAATGTGAAACCGAACTACAAAGCAAAATTGCTAACAGACAGCAGTGTCAAGAAGATGCTTTTGAAAAGGCTTATGGGCATAGTGCGCAAAAAGTTAGAGATGATTATGTAAAATTAGTGATTGCATGTTGTTATACAGGTAGTGAAGGATATACTGTACATGTACCTGGCACAAATCCAAATATTTACCCGCATTGGGTTTTACGCCCAGAAAGACGTGCTATTTGTGAACCGACTCCACTTGTACTAGAAGCATTTAAGATAATAGGAGATAATGTTAGTATTGCTAATGAAACCCACATCGAAAGATGGTGAAAATAAAAAAAAAAATTTTTTGTTTTTTTATATAAGATGTTATTAGTACTATTATTAGTTGTCATTCTTGCATTAATTCTATGGCAAGTTGTACGCACTTATTTTGACTATAAATCCGGTGGGGCTTTTGATTTTAAACAAGTAAGTGAGTCAGCACATAAAACAGCTGCTTCTGGATTACAAGCCATTAGCAGTCTTCAAAAATGGTGGAAAGCTGCTACTCCAGAGGAGAAGGAAAAGTACCGTCAAAAATTGAGTGAACGTACTTCTATGACCGTTGGAACTGCACTTTCAACTGCTGAGGCTGGCAAGAAAGCAGTTGAAAGTGAAGGATGGTTCTCCGGAATTACTGGATTGTTCGCCGGTGAATCAAAAGGAAGAACCGCGTTACTTAATAAATGTATAGATGTTGAAAACGCAATCCAGAATGGAAAGCTAAATAAGGAAGAAACGCAAACTATAATGAAGAACATTTTTGAGAAAATGGGTGTTTTCGGTGCAAACACATGTGAATTAGCCAAAGAAAAAATTAAAAAAATGACTGATGAGAAATTAATTGCAGTCGCTTCAGCGGCAATGGATGAGTTATTAAAAAAACAATAAACAAACATATAAACATTTTTTCTTTTTTAGTATAGACGGAGCTTGTATTAATTGTAGTGTTAGCATATGTTTTCCACACATTACGACAATTGACACAACGCGTACGCGTCAGTGGTGATAAACGATAAGAATCCACAGCCGTACCACCCTGTAATTGTAGTATCTAAACCAGCCGAAATAGCTCAAAAAATAAATCTGTATTTTAATATCATCGAACATGTACAAGCTTTGAATTAAAACATTTCTGCACCATCTGGTTCTAAATCACTATCTATATCGATAGTCATATTATCCTTTTGATCGCTTTCGTCCATTTTTTTTGGTTTTGGAATTGGCAGATCTGTTTTTTCAACAGGTGTATTTCTCGGTTTTGGAATTGGAGGTTCAGATTTTTCTACAGGACTTTTTGCAATAGGGATATATACAGGGTTTAGGCGACTCGGCGAAATACTTTCAATCGTAACAGGACTTGTCAATACTACCCCAATGTCACGCACTTGACTTGCTACTCGATCAGACATTGAACCCACGTATTTTAGAATTTCGTCTAAATCGTTTAATGTTTTTGTATATTTTGAATATGTACCTTTTTGTCTGATCATAGCCATTTTAGTGTCTGCGATTTGTTCTGCCAAATCTCTAATCCAAATTGCTAATTGTGATTGATATTCCTCATCCGATAGCGGATATAGATTAAGAAGTTCAAAAATTACTGTAAATGCTTCTTCAAATATAATCTTAAAATCAATAACACTGTTATCCTTACACTCTTTCCAATACCAAATAGTTCGCATGATTTTATTATAAGGAGTGTCTGTTTCAGCCTGACGTGTTGTAGAATTCCATTTATCACCAAAATCAAGTTGTGCAATGGCCTTTAATTTAGCGCAAATGCGCTGAACGTTTCTATCTAATGCCGACATCTATAATTAAGAAAAAATATAATCATTTTTTAAAGCATTATTCATTTTTTGATTTTTTATCACCTTTTTCCTGTTTAACGACAGCGCTGCTTTTTTTGGCTACTGCACTATCTTTACTTTCTTGTTTTACGACAATTTTCGGTTTGAAAGCGCTAGGTTTTTTGCTTACTGGTTTCGGTTTGGGTTCGTCTTCGCTCTCATCGCTCTCTTGTTTCACAACAACAGGTGCTTCGTCTTCTGATTCAGCACTCGCGCTTTTTGATACATCTTGACTTTTTTCAAATGAGTTATCTGAATCGTCGGAATTTTCATCGGCCAATGCATCCTTAATAGCGGCTAGTTTCAAAATCCACTTTTGAATTAATTGATCGCGTTCACGTTGCCATTTTGGCACTCCTTTAACTTCGTCAAAACTTTTTTTGTGAACTTTGTACCACCATAATACTTTCCAACGATTACCATCAAATTCATCCTTCCCCAAACCAAACCCATCTGCTTTTAAGTCTTCAAAGTCTGGTGTACCTTTCAGTGCTTTCCAGAGTAACCAAACATCATCTTTAACATCTGGTGAAATAACTGCTTTAGTAAGCAGCATTGTATTATTCTTGACCTTTCGGTAATCCGACCACACAAGACCCATGATGAAGTTTTTTGCAAAGTATATATTCAATTTTGTTTTCTTTAACTGAAATTCACCCCAAAATTTTGGTCATTTTCGAGGTGGTCAAAAGTTGGGAAAAAATAAAAAAGGATTTCCAAAAGTCCCGGTCGTTGCTGCGCACATTTTTCAGCAATCATTTTTTAAAGAATAATAATTCCATTTTTTAACTCCGGGGTTAATATATTATTCGTGCTGCGATTTACAAGGTATGTAAATTAGCTTTTTGTGTGAAAAACTTCAGCAATTAATATTCTAAAAGACTTATTTTTTAATTTTGTAACGAATTATTATATCTTTTTGATGTGCAGCATTATCACAAAAAATTAAATAATTCAGCAAAAAACTATTTAAACAAATAATATACTTA
>SXGT01003504.1_pt1 | contig 14861 bp, 15 predicted proteins | sample 3176221 | NCBI WGS metagenome assembly SXGT01 (sample SAMN11356862, study PRJNA531348) | freshwater metagenome | isolation source: freshwater sample F1-120 | place: China: Fuxian Lake, Yuxi | collected 2017-12-25
GCATCGTGGCTGCATAGCTTTCGCAAGCTCCGGTTGAGAACAGACCGCGCCGCGGGAATCCACGAAGCCTTCGTCGCCTTGGCTTCCTCCCTCATTTGTACGTGGTTCTTGTAATGCATTCAAACTTTTAGGCGCTCTAAACGTAAACCCCATTGCCGGTCTATTCCACGCCGATCTTCGGACAAATCTCCTTCAACACACATTCCGCGCAATTCGGTTTGCGTGACTGGCAAACCTGCCGGCCGTGGAAGATCATGCGATGCCCGAACATCGTCCAGTCCTTTTGCGGAATCAATTCCATCAAATCAGACTCAACCTTCACCGGGTCGTTTTGCTTCGTCAACCCCATGCGGCGTGAGAGCCTGCCCACGTGCGTATCGACCGGAATACCAGGCACGTCAAACGCGTTGCCGAGGATAACGTTGGCCGTCTTGCGACCAACGCCGGGAAGCGGCACCAGTTCATCCATCGTGCATGGAACCTCGCCGCGGTGATGTTCGACCAGCATGGCACAACACGCCTGAATGTTCTTGGCCTTGTTGCGAAAGAAGCCAGTCGATTGAATGAGCCGTTCCAGCTCGGCCAGGTCCGCCGTGGCAAACGCCGCAGCATCGCGGTAGCGTGCGAAAAGCGCGGGCGTTACCCTATTGACGCGCACGTCGGTGCACTGGGCGGACAGGATCGTCGCGATCAGCAGTTGCAGAGGGTTATCGAAATGCAACGCGCAATGCGCATCCGGATAGAGATCAGTGAGGGCTTGATCGATGGTAATGGCGCGCCGGCGCAGCGATGCGGACTTACGGTTTTTCATGCTTGCTTTTTTAGGAATTCCTCAAGCACTTGAATCCCGTCGGGACAGAATGGCGTTTGCTTTGCACGCCGCAAAACCTCGGGCACGGCGGCAAACTCGCCGCGCACGATCTCCTCTGCCTGAAGGTGGAACGGCCCCGCGTGATCGAGTCGATAGGCCATCCCGTGGGCAAATGTGGCTGCATCGGCATAGCGGAACGGGAAGAGTTCCGTGGCGTCGGCGTCGATGCCAAGCTCCTCGTGAATCTCGCGGCGCACCCCTTCGTCGAACGATTCGCCCGCCGCCAGCACGCCGCCGATGCAGACGTCCCAGTAGCTTGGATAGACGTCCTTGCAGGCAGTACGCAAATGGATGAACAGTTCTCCGAACGGATTGAAGACGAGCACATAAGTGCAGCGGTGCGGCAGTCGTCTGGCGCGCATCTCGCGCCGGGTGACGACGCCAATGGTGTTGCCGGCAGCGTCGATAACGTCCACGAGTTCGTCGGCGGGGTTCATGGCGATGCTCTGGGGTGAAGTACTCCGAATCCCAGAGTTCGGAGTACCTCACCCTGGGGCTTCCCTGGATCCTATCACGGCCGCAACAGTAACTTATTTCGCGTGACTTCCTCGACCTTGGCCCGGGAATACACCAGTGGGAAGTACTGATCATTGCCCCACGGCGGCGCGAGATCGGCATAATGCGGACTGCCGTACTGGCCCGACTGGCCCGGAGCGCTGGTAGCAAGCCCCTTGTCCCAGTCGGCCAGATCGAAGACGTGGCGATAGGTCGCGCCGTGAATTTGCTCGAACTTCTCATTGTAGCGCGTGTTGTTAGGCGTGTTGCCGTCGCCGCTGCGTTCGAAGGGACCGACGTTAAATAGCTTCGCGTACTGCGGACCCAACGATGCGAGGGGATGGGGAAAGGTGGCGGTATGCAACTTGCCCCATCGCATGGTGTCGATCTCGGGGAACCGCTTCTTGGCGGCGGCAACTGCCTTCGGAAACGTGTTCACGAGGATCTCGTCGCGCGTCGCTTGCGGAGTCTTGCCGAACCATTTCTCGTCAGGGTTCTCGAGGGCTTGAAGCAGCGTCGGCAGGCCACTCTTGGCAGCGACATCCTTGACCAGATCCTTCGGCACATGGCGGGAGTAAACGGCGTCTTGCAGAAGTGGCAGCCAATGTGCGAAAAGGACTCCCGCCTGCGAATCCCTGGAGAGTTGTCCGTCCCATGATTTCACGATCGCCAGGTATTTCTCGTGGATGGGATTGCTGTTCTGATAGTTACCGAGCAGCTTGGCGAGCCGCAATCCCGGGATCGACACATCGTCGTGCTGGATGCCCTTGAAGTCGTTCAGATTCAGCCTTTGCTTGCCATCGAGATGCGCCTGAATGCGAAGAAAACGATAGGGCGCCGCGAACTCGTAGGCGATCTGGTTCTTGTAGCCGTTCGGCAGAATGTTGTGATTTGCCGTCGCCAACCAGCCGGACTTGGGATTGAGTTCTTGCGGCAAATCCTTGACCGTGAGGTAGCCGGACCAATCATGACCGCCGTTTCCGGGGACGGGGAGCAAGCCATCGTGCTTGGGCCGAATCGGCGTCGCGGCGGCAGCGACCCAGGCGATGTTGTCGTCCTTGTCGGCGTACATGAAATTGAGGCTGGGGATTTTCCAGCGTTCGAGGGCCGTCAGGAATTCCTTGTGGTTCTGGGCGCGTGCGACGGCGAGCGCGGGTAAGTAAGCCGCGCCACCGCGTTCGCTGCCGGCCCATTTCAGAGCGTACGCGCGATTCGTTTTCAGGTCCTGAAAGAGGACCGGTCCATGCCGCGTGTAGCGCAATTCCTTGGTGATGGTTTGCTCCTTGACCCGAATCGCCTCAACCACGGTCCTCATCGCTTGCCAACCCTCACCGACCTTGTATTTGCGAGGATCGGTGGGATCCGTCTCCTCGACAAATATGTCCGCTTGATCGGTACCGACGATGGTGATACCCCAGGCGATCCGTTCGTTGTGGCCCAGCGCAACGCCCGGCAATCCTGGCTCGCCGGCGCCGATCACGTTCCAGCCCGGCGCGTTCAGGTGCACGAGGTAGCGCAACGCCGGCGCCGCGAGGGCACGGTGCGGGTCGCTCGCCAGCATCGGTTTCCCGGACTCCGACCTTGAGCCCGAGACCGCCCAGTTATTGCTTTCGCTGGTGGATTGCTTGAACTGGACCGACTTCGACGCCGCCTGAAATCCCTTGAGAATTCGCGAATCGATGCCCGCAAGATCAAGCCCCTTGGCTGGCGCGAAATCGCGCTGCGGATCCGTGGGCATTAGTTGCCGGACTTTTTCCAGTCCGAGCTTGTCGATCAAGTGGGCCCGTACGACTTCGTCGGTGAAGTTGCGCGACATGATGATGCCCGACATGCGGCCGAGGATGTCTTCGGGTTGCCAGGGCTTGGGTTGATAGCCGAGGATCTGGAACTCGATCGGCAGCTTGGCGCCGATGTGCTTGATGTAGGCGTTGATGCCGTTCGTGAACGCGGTCGCAATCTGCTTGGTATCCGGGGAGTAGCTATTCCACTCGGCGTCCATGTCGCCGCGATAGCGGATGAGGCGTGCGAAACGGTCCGCCTCGATGGCGTCGGGGCCGATGACTTCCGCCATCTCGCCCACGCCGATTCGACGCCAGAGATCGAGTTGGAAGAGCCGATCTTGCGCCGCGACAAAACCTTGGGCAAAAAAAAGGTCGGCGGCGTTCTTCGCATAGATGTGAGGCACGCCCCACTTGTCGCGCAATACCTCGACGGACTGTGTGAGGCTTGGCACATGGACCTCGCCGTCGATCTTGGCGAGTAACGCCTTCGATCGAGCAATCAAAGCATCCGCCGTTGCCTGAGCGAGAAGAGGCGAGGCCAGGAGGGGCAACATCATCAGGGATACGAGATAGGTGCGCATGGTTCACCGAGTAGTAGTGGCTTCCGTTGTTTTATACTCTGCGCGCTGAAGTTTGACACATATGGCGAGCCGAGCCGCGTAAGCGGCCGGTTGAGTCTGCGTCACGCCTCATCAACCGGCCGCTTACGCGGCTCGGCTCGCCGAAAACGTGTCAAATCCAACCGCGTGCAGTATAAACGTCGAACTCGAAGCATCCTAGCGCAACGGCTTCCCATGCATCCGAATGGTAGACCGGAGCTAATCTCCATGTTCTCAGCTGCCGAAAAGGACGGGCGATCCAAACGAGAATTCACTTCGTGGCGACGTTCTCCTTCAGCCACTTCTCGATCTCCGAAACCTTGAATCCGCCCGGGCCCGGACCGCCTTGGTAGGCAATCTTGCCATCGACGCCGACGATGTAGAGCCGATCCGGCCAGGCGCCGTAGACGGCATTGACCCGATTGTCCTCGCGATCGATCAGGGTCGGCATCGTCATCTTCAGGGTGGCGACGCATTGCTGTGCGACCTCTGCGCGGTCCTCGATTTTTTGCGTCCGGGGAACCTTGAGCAGCTTCTTCTCACCGTCTTTCAACGTCAAGAGCACCGAATCCGGGTGCGCTTCGCGGATGTAAACGAGAAAGAACTCCGCGCGATCCTTGTAGGCCTGGTAGACCTTTTCGAGGTAGCCAGACTGGCTACGAAAGGGCGGTCACGTGTAACTCCCGAAGATGAGTACGACAGGCTTCTTGCCCTGAAAGCTGGAAAGTTTCACCTCCTTGGTTCTCTTCACATCAGGCAGCACGAAGTCCAGCGCCTGGTCCCCTACGCGAAGGGTCGTATGCTTGCGCTCCCCCTTGGCTGGCGGAGTATTGATCTCGCCAGGCTTGAGGTCCTTCTTGCCCTGCCCGGAGCCGATGTTTGGAGGTCCCAATCCCAGCACCATGCCAATGATACAGACAGAAACCCATCGCATCGAAACACCTCACTTTCGGGAATGAGAGATCTGCCGCGGTCTGCAGCAACTTTACCTGACTGGAACATCTTACCACGCATGACCTGGCGTTAATACCGGCAAAGCGTGCTCGAACGGTTTTGTCGGAGCCCTCTTGACAAAAGATGGCCAGAAATCAAAAGGCAGTTGTGAAGGACCCTCGGCGACATGCCGAACCAATGCATTAGGAAAATGCATTTCCTGCGCCCTTCAGGATGAACCGGGGACCCTGTCGGTCGCGGACGACGTTGGCAGGACAAGGCGCAGGCTGTTAGGCAAAAGCCAGGGGGGCGTACCCCTGTAATCCAAGGATGCCGAACCTGGGCCAGATCTTTATCCAAATTTGGAGGAATCCTCGTGAATGCTGCGTTCTTGTTGGTGACCGGGGCCATGTTGGTTGGTCAGGGCGGCGATAAAAAGCCTGCCGCGCCGCCGGCCGCGCCTGCTGTCGCCGCCAGTTGCGGCCACAATTGTGGTTGCGACGGGTTCGGTCATCGGCTGCGCGATAAACTGCGTGGCCTGTTCTGTCGCGACAACTGCGATTCGTGTCCAAAAACCACCGCGTGCGCCCATGAGAAGCACGCGCGCACGCCGCTGTTCCATGCCCGTTGCGAGCAAGCGTGCAAGCCGAAGCTCTGGAAGTGGGAACCCGCGTGTCGCGAACCGAAGCACTGCGCTTCAACGAAGTGCCAGGATTCGTGCAATCATACCAGCCTCCTGGACCGCCTGCGCGGCGCCTTCCATCGCGATCGATGCTGTGACAGCGCCTGCAGCACGGCAACACCCGCCAAGGCCGGCGAAAAGATCGAAGGTCCGAAGAAGATGCCGGACGGCCCCAAGGGCGGCGACAAGAAGAAGCCGGCCGAAGAGGTCCGCATCGTTCCAGAACCGGCGACGATCGCCCCCAACGCGATCCCGGCGGTCCCGAGCGTGGAAATCGTGCCGGCACCCGTCCCCGCTCCGCGCGTGGGCGGCGATCGTCGCGATCCATTCTGAGACCGAAAACTAACCAACTGAATGCCCTCGGCTCCGCGTGATCGCCCGTCCCGCGGAGCTTTCTTTTTTAGATAAGCCCAGAGATAAGGTGCAGCGACGCCCTTGGGCTTCGCTGTACCTCATCCCTGGGCGTCCACCTGTTTGAGGAAGTGCCGGAATGCCCTGGCAATGGCGACGCAGAGATCATCTTCGCTCATTCCACGCCGACGAACCATATTTGCTGATCGATAGTTCTCGAATTGACCGTTGCTCCAGATCACTCCAATCATCAGGAATCAGCCGCCAACCGGTCTCACGCTCGAATGCCGAGATGGCTGCTGCACGGACCTGAATCGCCGTCAGCGACATGCCGGTCGCCTCCAGGAGGCCAGGCAGATCGGGTGTGTGCTCGCTCTGAGCGATCAGGATCGAGCCATGCTGCATCAGCGCCTGGCGATGCCTGCGCTGGGCGCTACCTACGATCTTGGAATGGCCGCTCAGCAAATCGCCCGGCGTGTGCTGCTGGAAGCAAAGGAACTGGCCATGCTTGCGTGGCTCACCGACGAGGGCATCAATTTTGCCGCCGAGACCGAGGTCGGTGAGCGCCGCCGTGAGGATGCCATGCATGCGCAGCATCCAGGGGCTACCGGTATGCCAGAGGGCGCCTGCGGACAAGCAAAGGCAATAGGTCAGTTCGTGGTGGTGGACGAGCGTTGCGCCGCCGGAGGGGCGGCGGACCCAAGGGAGATTGGCCAGGCGTGGATCGGCAAGGCGGACAGCAGCGGGCTGAAAGTACCCGAGACTCACTGTCGCCTCAGACCAGCCATAAAAGCGGAGTGACGCTAGCCCCCTGGCGGCGGACTGAAGAAGCGCCTCATCGGCGGCCATGTTGCCTGTGCCATCCGAAGTCGCATACGGCAGCAATCGAATTACGCCTTCCACCGCAGGATTGGCTCCTTGAACGCCTTGGCATCGTTTGGCCGGCTGACCGGCGTCGTATACGGCGCATCGCGGAGAAAGTCCGCGTCCTCCTCGATAATCTTCAACAGTACCGTGGCGAAAGCGTCCAACGTTTCCTTCGACTCCGTTTCCGTCGGCTCAATCATCAACGCCTCCGGCACCACCAAGGGAAAATAAACGGTGGGGGCGTGATAGCCAAAATCGAGAAGGCGCTTGGCAACCTCCATGGCGCTGATGCGTTTCGTTCGCTTCAGCTTTGACGCGCTGGCGACGAATTCATGCATGCAGCGATTGCCGTTCGGTACATCGAGCGAAGACTGCACCAGGGCCAGCAAGTAGTTGGCGTTGAGGACGGCATTTTCGGTCATCTCACGCAGGCCCGCCGGACCAAGTGTGCGGATGTAACAGTAGCCACGCAGGAGGATACCGACGTTACCGAAGAAGCTGCGCACCCGTCCGATGGTCTTGGGTCGGTTATATTCCAGCCGGTACTTTTCGCCGTCCTTGACCACGAGAGGCGTGGGAAGGTACGGAGCGAGGTCGCCGCGCACGGCGATCGGTCCGGAGCCTGGTCCGCCGGCGCCGTGGGGGCCGGTGAAGGTCTTGTGAACGTTGTAGTGCATCATGTCGGCGCCAAAATCGCCCGGGCGCGTGACGCCGACGATCGCGTTCATGTTGGCGCCGTCGAGGTATACCAATGCGCCGTAATCGTGGATCAGCTTCGTGATTTCGCCGATTTGCGATTCGAATAGGCCGATGGTGTTCGGATTGGTAATCATGAAGACCGCGGTGCGGTCGTCGATCTTCGACTTGAGGTCCGCGAGATCGACCAGCCCCTTGTCAGTACTCTTGATCGACACGGTGTCGAAACCGGCGATGGCGGCACTTGCCGGATTGGTGCCGTGCGCGCTGTCGGGGATCAGCACGCGCGTGCGCTGCTTTTCCTTGCGGTCGCGATAGTAGGCCTCGGCGACAAGCAGCGCCGTTAATTCACCATGAGCGCCGGCGGCTGGCTGCAGCGCGACGGCGTCGAGCCCCGCGATCTCGCCGAGAATATTCTGCATCGACCAGAGCATCGCCAGCATGCCCTGACACGATTCGTCGCTTTGCAACGGATGCAAATTAGCCATGCCTGGAAGGGCCGCCAAACGCTCATGCCGTTTCGGGTTGTACTTCATCGTGCAGGAGCCGAGCGGATAGAAATTCGTGTCAATCGACATATTCCGCTTGGAGAGATTGACGTAATGCCGAATGAGGTCGATCTCACCAATCTCGGGCAATGGAGGCGGGATTTCCACGATGGCATCCGCCGGCAGGAGCGACGCACGCACCGGCACATCGCACGCCGGGAGCCGATGGCACCGGCGACCGGGTTGGCTGATTTCGAAAAGTAGATCGGTTGATTGATTATTCGTCATGATTGGTTCTGCCAGCCCCATGCGTGAGCGTCGCGGATCGTTTCGACGTCATCTTCATTGCAGGGCGATCTTGAATGCGCTCACCAAACCGTCCAGTTCCGCGCGCGTTCGTCGCTCGGTCACGGCAATCGTCACGCACTTATCAAGCGACGGATACCAACGCCCGAGCGATAATCCGGCGTGATAGCCGGCTTTGAGTAGCTTTGCGAGGACCGCGTCTGGATTGCCGGGTACCTGCAACGTAAATTCCTTGAAGAACGGCTGCTTGAATCGCAGCGATACTCCAGGCAATTTGCACAATTCATCGGCCAGGTAATGCGCTTTCTGCAAGCACAGATTTGCGGTCTCGCGTAATCCCTGAGGGCCGAGAGCTGCCAGGTATACGGCTGCACGAAGTGCAAACAATCCCTGGTTGGTGCAGATGTTGCTTGTCGCCTTCTCGCGTCGAATATGCTGCTCGCGCGTCTGCAACGTCAATACCCAGCAGCGTTTGTTGTTGCGATCCACCGTTTGCCCGACAATTCGGCCCGGGATCTTCCGCACGAACTGATCGCGGCACGCCATCATGCCGAGATAGGGTCCGCCGAACACCATGGGATTGCCCAGACACTGGCCTTCGCCGACGGCGATGTCAGCGCCGTACTGTCCAGGTCGCTTGAGGACGCCCAGGCTGATCGCGTCGAAGCTGACTACGAACAGGACGCCATTTTCCTTGCACAGTTTCGCGATGGCGTCCACATCCTCGAGGCTGCCAAAGAAATTGGGATGCTGAACGATGACGCACAGAGTCTTGTCGTCGATTTGCTTCTTGAGTTCGCCTGGATCGACAATACCGTTCGGCGTCGGCAGCGTGATGATTTCCTTTGCCAGGTTAGCCATGTAGGTGGTGAGAGTTTGCCGATACTCCGGATGCACGCTTTCAGCAATGAGTACTTTGGGCCGATCGGGGTCGATGCTGATCGACATCAGCACACTCTCGGCGACGGCACTGCCGCCTTCATAAAGACTGGCGTTCGAGACGTCGAGGCCCGTTAGCTCACAAATCAGCGTCTGGTATTCGAAGAAAGCTTGCAGACTGCCCTGGCTTGCCTCGGCCTGGTACGGCGTGTACGCCGTGTAGAATTCGCTGCGTGAGGCAACTGCATCCACGACGGAAGGTATGAAATGATCGTAGGCCCCGCCGCCGAGGAAACACACGGCGTTGTCGGCGGAAAGGTTATTGCTCGCCAAAGCTTCCATGTGTTGCTGCAATTCAATCTCTGAGAGCGCTGGCGGGACCGCGAGCGCACGCGGAAGCTGAAAAGCCGCAGGAATGGTCTTGAATAACTCGGAGACCGAAGCGACGCCGATCTTCTCGAGCATCGCCTTGCGATCGGATTCGGTGTTGAGGATATACGACAAGGCATCAATCCTTCGGCTAAAGCCGTAAGCGGCGAATGACTAGTGTCCCTGCGTGGCGATCTGCTCTTCGTACTGCGTCGGCGTGAGCAGTTTATCGAGGTCCGCACTCGACGCCATTTTTATCTTTACCATCCAGCCCTTGCCAAAGGGGTCGGCCGAGACGAGCGTGGGGTCCTTCTCGACGGCGTCGTTCTTGGCTACTATTTCACCAGCAACCGGCGCATAAAGGTCGTTCACCGACTTTACCGATTCGATCTGTCCGAAGGCGGCCTTGGCGGCGAAGGACTTGCCCACCTTCGCAAGTTCGACAAAGACCACGTCGGTAAGTTGCTCGACCGCAAACTGCGTGATGCCGACGGTACAGACGTCACCTTCCACGCTAACCCACTCGTGAGTTTCCGCGTAGCGGAGATTCTGGGGGACCATGCAATGCTCCTGTATTAATCTGGAACGCCACCCCCATGAATCATCATGAAACTCCATGGGGCCCGACGCTCATGTCTTTGGCCTCTTGTAAAATGGCATCGCGACAACCACCGCTTCCTCGTCGTTGCCGCGAATATCGATGACCAACGTGGTCCCGGGTTTCTGGTACGCCGGTTCAACGTACCCCATGGCGATGGGCTTGCCGAAGGTGGGGGAGTGGGTGCCGCTGCTGACGACGCCGACGGTGTTGCCGTGGGCATTGATCACTGCGCCTTCGCGCGCGATCCGCTTTCCCTTCAATTCCAGGCCAACCCGAACACGCAAGTTTGGGTCCGTCTGCCGGCGTCTCAAGGCGTCTTTGCCGCGAAAATCGCCCTTGTCCATCTTCACGGCCCAATGCAAGCCGGCCTGGAAGGGGTCGGTGTCTTCGCTGAGTTCATGGCCATAAAGAGGCATGGCGGCTTCCAATCGTAGGGTATCGCGTGCGCCGAGGCCGCACGATTTGGCGCCACGGCGAATGAGTTCTTCCCAGAGTTGCACCCCCTGGTCGTTGCTGACGATGAGTTCGACCCCGTCCTCACCGGTGTATCCGGTTCGGCTGACAACGCATGGCTGCCCGTGGTAGCGCGACGACGTGGCGTAGTAATATGCTAGTTTGGTCGGGTCGGTCTCTGTCAAACCGCTGCATAATTCGAGCGCCTTGGGACCCTGCATCGCGATCATACAGGTGGAACGCGTTTGATCTTCCATTCGAAAGTTGAGTGACCCCTTGCTGGCGCCGATCCAGTCGACAATCTTGCTGCGATTGCTCGCGTTGACAACCATTGCGTAGCCATCGGGCCAGCGGTACACGAGGACGTCATCGCGGATACCGCCGTTGTCATTGCAGACAAGGCCGTAACGGACCTGGCCCTCCTTCATCGTTGCCGCGTTGTTGGTGTAGATCTTCTGGATGAGGGCCAGCGCGTCCGGCCCGCCGAAGGAAAGTCGGCCCATGTGGCTGATGTCGAACAACCCCGCAGCCGTTCGCACCGCGGAGTGCTCGTCGATGATGGTCGTGTACTGCACCGGCATATCCCAGCCCGCAAAGTCCACCATGCGGGCGCCGTGGGCAGCATGCCAATCGGATAAGACGGTGCGCAATCCCATGCGTCTGCTCGAAAACGAGTCGGTGATGATGAAAGAAATCTAGCGAAATCCGCGCCGGTTGGAAAGTGCGGATATCATGCTCCGCACGGAGTAACCATTATTCGCCCTTGTACGGCACTTCGTGAAAATCGAGCGGCGCGAGGCAGCAGTCGCAGATACCGGCCTGGAAACGCTTGATGGTGCAGATATCGCACCAATAGTAGACGTCGTGCAGTTTCCCTTTGACGATACTGTGGACGTTGATGACTTGTAGGAACTGGTTATTCGGAATGGTTCGCACCGTCAGACGCATGGGGCGATTGAGCAGTTTGGCGTCCTTGAAGAACATGCGTGAGCCTTCGTCCTTGACGAGCGGATACTGTTTACCGTCGTCGGTCAGCAACACCAACACCACCTGATCGGGATCGGTCTTGATGCCTTGCTTCGCCAGTATCTCAGCAAGCGACAGCACCTTGCCGGAAAAATATTGGTTCTTGTCGGACGGTTTCTTGTCGCTGGCCTGCCCACCAATCAGGGGCAGGAGAGCAAACGCCAGCGTCAGGAGCAGGCCGACACGTTTTTGACTTGGATTCATGGCTTGATCTCCTGACAAGCGGATGCTCGCGGGACATTCGACATCGACTACCACTTTCCCCCGAGGCTTAACAGTCCTGCCCGGAATTCGGCAGGATTTTGAAAACGTTGATTCGGATCGCGCTCAATGGCTTTCATCAGGAAAGCGACGACATCGTCCGGCAGATCCGGGCGAATGTCGCGTGCGCTCCGCGGAGCCTGATTGACGATAGCGCGCAACACTTCCTGCGACGAGCCTTTTTCCCACGGAAAGTCGCCCGTGAACACCTCGAACGCGGTCACGCCCAGGGCAAACAAATCGACGCGGTGATCGGTCGTCGAGCGTTTGATCAATTCCGGGGCCAGGAACATTGTCGTACCGGTGCGATTGCCAGGCTTGCAAAAATCGGGCGTATAGGGAATTGCCAGGCCGAGGTCGATGATCTTGACGATCCCTTCCTTCGTGACCATGACGTTGCGTGGGCAGATATCGCGATGCAGGAAGCCCGTCTTGTGCATGAACTCGATGCCGAGGGAATACTGCCTGAGGAATTCGACGCGATGCCCCTGCAGGTCCTTGTGCTTGGTCTCGATAAGGAAATTCAGGCCGACGCCGTCCACGAGTTCCATCAGGATGTAAGGTTCGTTTTCGGTCGTCATGCCATGCTCATACGTTTGCACGATGTTTTCGTGCTTGAGTAGCATGCAAATCGCACCCTCGCTGGGCTTCTTCAGGCCGGCGAAGCGGGCTTCAAAGCGGACCGTTTTCTCCTTGTCGAGGATCTTCAGGCAAACCGTGCGGCCCGTGTCGCGATCGCGCGCCCGCCAGACCTTAGACATGCTGCCCTGGCCCGTCCGGCCAAGCAGCTCGAAACGTTTGTTGATATCAACGATCGGGAGTGCGCCTTCGGGAGCCGAGGCAAACAGTTGTTTCAACTTGTCGAAAAAACCCATAGATCAGCTTTGGCACGAGATGGGACAAAAGTCGAAACCACCAGGGCGTTGAACGGCGTATCGGGCGCGAACCCGCTAGTGTTCACAATAATCGATAATGCGTGCCAGTTCCATCCGCAAATCGGGACGTGGCACAATGCGATCGACAAATCCATGCTTCAGAAGAAACTCGCTCGTCTGAAAACCATCGGGTAATTCCAGGCGGACGGTATTCCAGATCGTGCGCTTGCCGGCGAATCCGATGAGAGCCCCAGGCTCGGCCAGCGTGATATCGCCCTGCAACGCAAAGCTGGCGGCCACGCCTCCCATCGTCGGGTTGGTGAGAATTGAGACGTAAAGTCCGCCGACCCGATCGTAGCGTGCGAGCGCGGCCGAGACCTTGGCCATCTGCATCAAGGACAGGATTCCTTCCTGCATGCGCGCTCCGCCGCCGGAACCGCTGACAATAATCAGCGGCAAGCCCAGCCTGGTCGCTTCCTCGGTCGCGCGGGTGAGCTTCTCGCCTACCACCGATCCCATGCTGCCAGCCATGAAAGCGAAATCCGTGACGGCAAACACCACGGATCGCCCACGGACGTAGCCGCGCCCCACTACCGCCGCATCCGGCATGCCCGTCTTGGCCTGCTCGGCCTTGAGACGCTGGCTGTAAAGAACGCGATCATTGAATTGCAACGGATCTTTGGGCCGAATGTCGGCGAACCATTCCTCGAAGCTCTCCTCGTCCAGCAACTGCTTGATCCGTTCCCGTGCCGGCAGGTAGAAATGGTGCTGGCATTCGGGACAGACGTTGAAGCGAGACTCGGCTTCTTTGCGGAAGACGGTCGCCTTGCATTGCGGACAACGAATCCACAACCCTTCGGGGACGCCACGTTTGCCACGACCGGCGGTAGACATGTGCAGTATCCGTCAAACTCCAGGACGAGGGCGGCGAATCCTGGAAGCAATGAAATCATTCGTCAGAAAGAGCAACAATGCCTGGCAGCGACTTACCTTCCAGCAATTCGAGAGAGGCCCCGCCGCCCGTAGAGCAATGGGTGACTTTGTTGTCCACCTGCCACTTCACTGCGGCCGTGGCCGTATCACCACCGCCAATCACGGTGACAGCGCCGCGTGCGGTTGCCGTGGCCATGGCGTCCATGATGGCGCGCGTTCCCGTCGCAAACTTGTCCCACTCGAAAACGCCGACGGGGCCATTCCAGATAATCGAATTGGCGCGGCCCATGACTTCCTGAAACTTCTTGATGGATGCCGGCCCACAATCCAGCCCCTGCCACCCAGCAGGTATTCCCTGCTGCGCCGTGACCACCTTCGTGGCGGCGTCCTTATCAAACTTGTCGGCCGCGAGGAAATCGCTTGGCAGGTGGATCAGTCTGTTCTTGGCCTTCGCCTTCTCCATCACCTTGCCGACAATCTCAGCCCCCTTGGGATCGAAGAGCGAGGTGCCGATCTCCATGTTGCTGAGGACTTTCAAGAACGTGTAGGCCATGCCGCCGCCGATAATGATCTCGTCGGCCTTGTCAAGCAGGTTCTCGATGAGCTGGATCTTGTCCGCGACCTTGGCGCCGCCGAGAATCGCAAGGAGCGGCCGCCTGGGGTGATCGAGGACGTGGGCAAAAGCGTCAAGTTCTTTCTTCATCAAAAAGCCGGATGCTTTCTGGGGCAGTTCTACGCCGACCATCGAACTGTGAGCGCGGTGAGCGGTGCCGAAAGCGTCGTTGACGTAAATATCACCAAGCTTCGAGAGGGAAGCGCGAAAGGCCGCGATCGCCTCGGGCGTCGCCTTTCTCAGGGTTTCCCCCGTCTTTTCGTCCTTGATCTTGCCTTCCTCTTCAATGTGGAAACGCAGATTCTCGAGCAACACCACATCTCCTGGGGTGATGTGGCGGCAGATGAGTTCGACCTCAGGGCCGACGCAATCATCCAGAAAGATCACGGGCCGGCCCAGCAAGACTTGCAGCATTTCAGCGACCGGCTTGAGGCTGTACTTTGCTTTTCTTTCGCCGTCCGGACGGCCAAGGTGGCTCATCAAGATCACTGCCGCACCGTGCTCGATAGCATGCTGGATCGTCGGCAAGGCCGCCAAAATCCTCTGAGGGTTGGAGATGGCGCCGGTCTGCTTGTCCTGCGGTACGTTGAAATCAACGCGCATCAGGACACGCTTGCCCTTGAGATCTAGCTTGTCAATCGAAAGTTTGGCCACAGCGCAATCCCCGGAGTCACCTCTTTGCTCAACTTTGCACCACGAAATCGCTACTTGATTCCCGCCATGTACTTGATCAGATCAACACATCGATTCGAGTAACCCCACTCGTTGTCGTACCAGCTCAC
>SXGT01728596.1_pt1 | contig 14860 bp, 12 predicted proteins | sample 3176221 | NCBI WGS metagenome assembly SXGT01 (sample SAMN11356862, study PRJNA531348) | freshwater metagenome | isolation source: freshwater sample F1-120 | place: China: Fuxian Lake, Yuxi | collected 2017-12-25
GACTCCGGCATTTTTCGCCGCTACTAAAACAATGAATGTGCCGTCGACATTGGCTTGAAAATAAACAGAAGGACGTTTAATACTCGGCACGATGTCGGCAAGCGCACCAAGGTGAAACACCCAATCGACATCTTGAAAAAGTTTCTGCCAACTACCCGACTTTGCGAAGTCGGCTTCAACCAACTCGACTTGACCAGCAACATGAGCAAGATTCTCTGGCCGACCAGTTGAATAATTATCAATTACTCGCACAGAGATATTTTCGGCGAGTAAAGCATCTACTAGATGGCTACCAATGAAGCCAGCACCGCCAGTAACTATTGCAGTCGTCATGATAAATCTCGACTGTCTACTTGGCGTTATTTGCACTATCGCAAAGCCACTGCATGATCATGTGGCCAATAATTAGCTGTAAATCTTCGGCGATTTGCATGTCATTAATCGCAAAATGCAACGGATGTTTTGCTATGTCTTTACACTTTCCGCCAGAAAATCCAAGAATTGCGAAGGTTTCCATTCCTATTTTATTGCCCATTTCAAGAGCGCGAACAATATTCGGCGAATTACCGCTACCTGAAAAAACTAGCAGCACATCGCCGGAGTTCGCCTTTACGCGAAGTTGTTCGGCGTAGACCTCTTCGTATCCGATGTCGTTAGCAAGACATGTCAACACCGCCGGGTTTGCGGCGAGAGCTTCAATCCGCAAACCGATACCGCGCGTTAAACCTGCTCCATAAATAAAGTCATTGGCCAAGTGGATTGCATTGCCAGCACTTCCACCGTTGCCGCATAAATAAATAGTCTTTTTTGTATCCCATGCTTGCTTGAAGGCCGTAGCAAGATCAGGAACCTTGTTGATTGCCGGAAGCTTTAAGGCACCTGCGAGTCGTGCCGAATAGTCAGTGATGTGTTGTTGCATAATTATTACCCGATCAAAAATAGGTCAGCTAATCTTACTCCACGATTGCAGACACTCGAGATGCGATCGCGTCACCAATTGCGAGAGATGCAGTCGCCGCAGGAGATGGAGCATTGCAGACATGTACCACTCGACCAATTTGCCGAATTTCAAAGTCATCCAACAAACTTCCAGCCCGACTGCAGGCTTGGGCTCGAACACCAGCACTCGTGGGTTGCAGATCATCCGCAGTGATTTCCGGCACTAGTTTTTGTAGCGCGCTGACAAAAGCGCTTTTGCTGAAAGATCGATGATATTCACCGAGACCCGTGCGCCAATACTTGAATGCGATTTTTCGAAAACCTGGCCATGCCAACGTTTGTGAGAATTCGCGAATTGAAATGTCGGTCTTGCGATAGCCCTCACGCGCAAAAGCCAAAACCGCATTTGGACCACACTCAATAGTGCCATCAATACGTCTTGTGAAATGCACACCCAAAAACGGGAAATTTGGATCTGGTACGGGGTAAATCAAATTGTTAACAAGATGTTTTGCAGATTCTTTTAGTTGAAAATATTCACCACGAAACGGAATGATTCTTAAATCAAGATCGGGTTGAGTTTGCATCGCGAGCCGATCAGATTGTAATCCACCACAAGTTACCAAGGCTCGCGTTGTGAATCGCTGCTGCTTTGTACAAACCAAAACCATATTCGATGACTCTTTAATTTCCACGACTTCACTACTTGTAAGAATCTCCCCACCAAAGTTCTGAATTAACTCGGCAAGACGCATCACGACCGCGGTGTAGTCGACTATGCCTGTTTGCGGGACAAACAGACCGTCGATACCGGAGCAGTGCGGTTCTATTTCAACTATTTCTGTTTTACTTAATCGACGAATCCCAGTCAAGCTATTTTGTTCGCCACGTTGGCGAAGCATCTCAAGTTGTGAACGCTCTTGCTCGGATAATGCAACAACAATCTTTCCACAAATTTCATGGGCGATTTCGTGCTCACGGCAAAATTGAAGCAGTTTTGAGTATCCCTCAATGCAGTTTTTGGCTTTCAGCGAGCCGGGTTTGTAATACAGACCAGAGTGAATTACTCCGCTGTTGTGCCCTGTTTGGTGCGCACCAAGTGAAGATTCTTTTTCTAGAACGACTAATTTTAAGGCTGGATTAGTTGTGAGCAACGAGTATGCGGTTGCAAGGCCAACAATTCCACCGCCGACGATTACAACATCAAGTTGCGAATCTCGCGTCGCATTACTCATTTCTTGAGTGCGTCACGTTTGACGACTTCGTCAAACGTGCCCTGTTCGGTCAGACGCGAATCTTCAATTCGATAAAGACGATCGCAGTATTCAACCGTGCTTAATCGGTGAGCCACGATTATCACCGTTTTCGAACCTTGCAGAGCCTGCACCGCCTGCATCACTCCGTGTTCGGTCGGCGTGTCTAAAGAACTGGTCGCTTCATCGAGAACCAAGACGCTCGGGTTGTGATACAGCGCTCGTGCGATTCCGATTCTTTGTCGCTGTCCGCCAGAAAGTCGAACCCCACGCTCGCCGACGACCGTGCCAAGTTTGTCTGGTAACGACACCACAAATTCTTCTAGTTGTGCAAGCCGAATCGCGTCGACAACTGATTGCTCGTCAATGTTCTCATCACCTAAACCGAACGCGACATTGCGACGCAAAGTGTCATCTGTGAGATAAATAGTTTGTGGCACATAGCCGATTTGATTCTGCCAATTTCGCAAATTGTCTTGGATGTCAACGCCATCTACTAATACGGTGCCGGATGTTGGCGCAAAGAGCCCAAGTATTACGTCGACTAGCGTGCTCTTGCCAGCACCGCTTGGCCCGACGAATCCGACTGCTTCACCTCGGCGGACGACCAGAGAAACATCTTGCAACGAAGGTCTAACGGCGGTTGGGTATTGAAAACCCAGATTTCTTAATTCAAGTTGATCTTTAAATGGTATAACGGTCTTATTTTCTGGAGTATCTGGAGCATCAAGTTTGAAGTCTTCAAAAACCGAACTAATAATTGCGCGACTAAAAATTAAAGTTTGCAAAGAACCAAGTAGACGATTAATCGAGGGCATAACACGAAATGCAGCTGCAGCAAATAATCCAAGCGTCGGAACAATCTCAGTAAATGACTGCTTTTGCAAAACCATACTGATGACTAATGCACTTAATCCGGTGATCGTTAAAATCTCCATCCAGGCTCGCGGCACACTCTGCAACACCGTGTAAATACGACTGATCCGCAAACTCTCGTTCAGATGCTTTTCGTGCTGTGCAAGAAACTCACCTTCACGGCCAAGAATCTTGACGTCCTTTGCACCACCGAGGCCTTGCTGAAGGTGCTGCAAAATCATCCCATCATGAATATTTTTGTCGTCACCCCATTTGTCGATTCGCTTTCGGGTGATTTTCTGAAATGCAAAGGCCCCAACTCCAAATGTGACGATCGTGATGAGTGTGCCGACGGGTTCAATCACAATCAAAAGCGTGAATAATGCAATGGCCACTAGCCCGTCGGTGAGTAAAACCAGCGTCGGATCAATGCCTCCTGACACGACGACGTTTGCGTTACGCGAATTTCGCATCAATGTCGATGAGTTGTGCTGAAGGTGAAACATATATGGTTGACGCAAATAAATCGTGAATAGTCGCTGCGATAGTCGACCCGATAAAGATGCGCTGAAACCTTTTTGAATCCATGAACTCCAAAGCAAAAATATACTTCTCACGATGTACACGACGACCATCGCCACCATCACAAAAATGATTAGGTCTTCACGGCTTGGCGAACCCAACCAGTCGCTGAGCCACTTGTATTTTGATTCATAATTATCTTGAGTAAGAATCGCTACAACCGGTACCACGATTCCGAGGCTAAGAGTTTCAAGAACCATGCCAATTAAAATTAAAAAGAAGATACCCACCAAAGATCTGCGCTCTGCTGCAGTTAATAATCGCCACACAACAAACGAATTGCTTGCCTTTGAATCTTCTTGGTCCATACGATATTTCACCTTACTTTGCAAGTTTTTACGCATTTGTAGCGACGATCGGACTTGAACCGATGACCTTCCGATTATGAGCCGGATGCTCTAACCAACTGAGCTACGTCGCCTTGAATTACGGAGCCCTCTGTGGGAATCGAACCCACCACCTCTTCCTTACCATGGAAGTGCTCTACCGAATGAGCTAAGAGGGCGAACAACTGCTCGGATTCACCCTCACAGATTTCGCATTCAATATAGCGGGAACTGACTAAGCCTCGAAAGATAGTGTTTTAACAATGTCAACATTGACTATTCGCGAAGCCAACATTGATGATGCGCAGGCGATTCAAGCGATCTACAACTACGAAGTCGAAAATGAAACTTCAACAATGGATCTTGTGCCTCGCACGCTTGAAGTTCAACGCGAGTGGATAGCCGCGCGCAGTGGCGCATTTTGTGCAATTGTCGCGGTTGACTCTGCGAACATAGTTTTAGGGTTCGGCGCACTCAGTGAATACAAAGATCGAACCGGCTATCGATCAACAGTCGAAAATTCTGTATATGTGCGCCGCGATGCAGCGCGCCGCGGAATCGGCCGTCAAATACTTATGCATTTGCTTGACATCGCGACAATTTCTGGGTTTCACACCGTCATTGCGAGAATCGAGTCAACCAGCGTCGCATCTCGAAACTTGCACGAAGCCTGCGGCTTCAAACTTGTTGGCATTGAGCAACAAGTCGCCCGGAAATTTGGCAAATGGTTGGATATTGCGGTGATGCAAACTATCTTGCAAGACAACCCCAAACTATTGAAGTAACAAAAAGTAGCTAGTTTCTGAACACCCAACGCGATGCAAAACGACGCGCCCATGTTCGAATGAAGCATTTCAAGCGTCCTTTTTGGGAGTCGAGTTTTGTCACGATATTTGGATGTTTGGCACGCATTCTTAAATTGAAGTCATACATCATTTCGAATTGTTGATTTGATAGTTCACGTCCCCAAGATTTGCTGTTGACTCGAAACGCAGAGAGCACCTTTCCCAATGCAAGTCCGTTTCCTACCTCCAACAAACTCACCCACATGTCAAGGTCAATCGCAAATGCACCACGGAAGCAACCAGCTTTTTGAAATGATTCTTTTCTAAATGTGACAGCCATTGGTTGTCCAATTGGATTGCCACCACTCCGAACGATTTGTGGCAGGAGATCACTCAGCGAATATTTTCGATTCGGAAAATCACTTCGAATTGGATCCCACATATATTTACCACTCGCCGTGACTAAGTCTCTGGTATGAAAGCAGAACGAACAGTCAGAATTATCACGACTGGTCAAAGCAGTGACTTCGTTTGCTAGACAGTCTTTATAAATGATGTCATCCTGGCAAAGCAGTTTTATTAGACCCCCTCTGGCTATAGCAACGGCATTATTCCAATTTGCTTCTGCACCGACTCTGTGCAGGCGATCAATTTTTGTTATCCGCTCATCCTTGAAACTTTCAATAATCTTGACTGTTTCGTCGGTTGACCCATCATCAGAGACAACAATTTCAAAATCTTGACACGTTTGGCTAAGGACACTTTTGATTGTCTCCTGAATAAATGCTGCACCGTTAAAAGTCGGTATACACACAGAGATGATCGGATCTTTTTTGGACATAAGTTTCAATCTGAGTATCTCAACGCTGAAGGCAACATTTAGGTTGAAAACCTAGCAAATGGTGGGCCGGGAAGGATTTGAACCTTCGTAGGCGTAAACCGGCAGATTTACAGTCTGCTCCCTTTGGCCGCTCGGGCACCGACCCCACACCATTTGAACTTGTCACGCTACCTCTTTTGGGTATCGTTTCCCCATGCCAAGTTTTGACATCGTTTCCGAAGTTGACCGCCAAGAATTAAAAAATGCAATCGATCAGGCTCAACGAGAACTCGCAAATCGCTACGACTTTAAAGACACCAATTCTGAGATTGAGCAAAAAGATCTCGTTCTCACCTTGCGCACGTCGAGCGAAGATCGTCTTCGAGCACTTAAAATTTTACTTGAAGAGCGCTTCGTGAAAAGAAATATTTCTTTGAAAAGTTTGGACTGGGGTAAAATCGAGCAGGCTACCGGTGATAGCGTTCGCCAAATCGTGACAATTAAAGTTGGTGTGCCAGCCGATAAAGCACGCGAGATCAACAAGTTGATCAAAGAGAAAGCGCCAAAGGGGGTTGGCGGTCAAACCCAAGGCGACCAACTTCGCGTCACAGCTAAAAAACGAGATGACCTTCAAGAAACTATTGCGATGTTGCGTGGTGCAAATTTAGATTTACCTCTGCAATTTATAAATTTCCGCGATTAATCTTCGGTTGGCGACTCGGTTGCACGACGTTGTAATTCGCTAACCACAGATGCATCGGCGAGAGTCGTCGTATCGCCGATGTTGCGGCCTTCAGCAACATCGCGCAATAACCGACGCATGATTTTTCCACTACGCGTCTTTGGCAGATCAGGCGTAAAGAAAATCATCTTGGGTTTGGCAATCGGGCCGATCTCTTTGGCCACATGTTCGCGAAGAACCTTTTCATCAACTTCAAGACCACCGCGCAGGGTGACATACGCGATAATTGCCTGACCAGTCATTGCGTCATTTGCGCCGACAACTGCCGCCTCAGCCACGCTCGGGTGCGAAACCAGTGCAGACTCGACTTCGGTCGTTGAAATTCGGTGTCCAGAAACATTCATCACATCATCCACACGACCGAGCAACCATAAATAACCGTCGGAATCAAGTTTCGCGCCGTCGCCTGCAAAATATCTTCCAGGAAACTTGCTCCAGTAAGTTTCTCGATATCGCTGCTGATCTTTCCAAATGCCGCGCAACATGCCAGGCCAAGGAGTTGTCAGCGTCAAATATCCACCGCCCGACATAACACGATTACCTTGTTCATCGACTAGTTCAGCGCCAATGCCTGGCAATGGAAAAGTTGCTGAACCAGGTTTCGTGACCGTCACACCTGGCAATGGCGTAATCATCATCCCACCAGTTTCGGTCTGCCACCAAGTATCAATAATTGGGCAGCGAGAACCACCAATATTTTCGTTGTACCAAATCCATGCTTCAGGATTTATCGGCTCGCCAACAGTGCCGATTAATCGCAGTGAACTCAAATCATGCTTGGCTGGCTCTTGGGCGCCCCACTTCATATACGTGCGTATTGCGGTCGGCGCCGTGTAAAAAATAGTCGCTTTATATTTTTCAATAATTTGCCAAATGCGGTCATTTGCCGGAAAATTCGGTACTCCTTCATACATAATTTGTGTAGCGCAATTGGCCAGTGGGCCATAGACGATGTAACTATGACCAGTCACCCAACCGACATCGGCCGTGCACCAAAAAATATCTGTCTCTGGTTTGTGGTCAAAGACGTATTTGAATGTGGTCGTCACATGCGCCAAATACCCTGCAGTTGTATGCATGATGCCTTTTGGTTTGCCGGTTGTGCCAGATGTGTAAAGTAAAAAAAGTAAATGCTCGGCTTCCATTGGTTCGGCTGCGCAAACTGCATCGGCCGTCGACATCGCTTCGTGATACCAAACATCTCGACCGGGGGTCATTGAAACTTCGTTGTTGCCGCGTTTGACGACAACTACATGTTCGATAGTTGTTGTTGTTTTCAATGCCTCGTCGGCTTGAGATTTCAGCGGAAACACCTCTCCACGCCGCCAACCACCATCTGCGGTGATCAAGAGTTTTGCTTCAGCATCGTTGATTCGATCGGAAAGTGCTTGTGCAGAGAAACCACCAAACACGACACTGTGTGCTGCACCGATTCGAGCGCACGCCAACATCGCCACCGCGGCCTCAGGAATCATCGGTAGATAAATATTTACCCGATCACCTTTTTCGACACCGAGACTTTTCAAAACATTGGCAAATTTTTGTACTTCATCCAATAACTGGGTATACGTGATCGTTCGTGAATCGCCTGGCTCACCTTCCCAAAAGAATGCAACTTTGTCCCCTCGACCAGCAATTACATGTCGGTCAAGACAGTTGTAAGAAACGTTCAGTGTTCCGTCGCTAAACCACTCGGAGTACGGCAAATCCCATTCAAGTGTTTTTGTAAATGGCTTCGCCCAAGTGAGGAGTTCTTTGGCATGGCGCGCCCAGTAACCTTCGAAATCTTGATCGCCTTCTTGATACAAACTTTGGTCGGAGATTATCGCTGAGGATTGAAATTCAGCCGACGGCGGAAACTTTCGTTTCTCATACCCCAGTGCATCAATTGCGCTAGATTCTTGGTTCATGTTCTTTACCTTTGACTCTGCATTATTTGTGTTTCAATAATCTCACACCGATGGAAGCGCCACAAATCACCGTCGCGATGCCTGTCTACAATGGCGCGGTTTACGTGCACTTGGCGATTCAGTCGGTTCTAGACCAGACATACTCTGACTTCGAACTACTTATTGTTGATAACTGTTCTACCGACGGCACATCAGATATTGTCAAGACTTTTTCAGACCCGCGAATTCGCCTTCATATCAATTCAACCAATTTAGGAATGGTCGGCAATTGGAATAGATCGGTTGAATTGGCGACTGGCGAATACATCAAGTTTTTGAGTCACGATGACCTTTTGGATTCAACTTGTCTAGAAGAACAAATAGCTGGATTTTTAGACCATAAACAAGAAAATATCGGGATAGTAACTTGTAAGAAACGAGTGATCAATGAAAGTGGCAAAAAAGTAATGCCGGGGCTTGGCTTGCGTGGCAAAAGCAGATTGATTTCGGGGCGCGTGGCAATACGAAAGTCAATAAGGTCTGCCCGAAATATTATTGGTGAGCCTTCTGTCGTGCTTATAAAAACTAAAGTTCTAAAAGCGTCCGGAGTTTTTGAGTTACCTGAATTCACCCCAGACATCAAGATGTGGTTCAAAATTTTGCAAAAAGATAATTTGTACTTTATTGATAAAACCCTGGCAAGTTACCGCATCTCAGGTCAGTCAACAAGTTCATCTGTTTCAAAATCGCAAGGTTCACAGTTTGTGACGCTAATCCATGAAATCATGAAAACTGATTCAACAATCGCAGGAAGGCTCAATGCAAAAATTGGCACAATTCGGAGTCATTTAAACTCACAACTTCGCAGACTGATCACCCTTGTTTCATCTCGTTAGCTATTGGCCGAGCAACGACTTCAGGCCAGTTTCCAAATCAATGAGTGGTTCATAACCAGGCAACTTTTTTAAACCTTCTATCGGGGCGTAAATTTCTCGCGTACGGTCGCGTGATGCATCAAATGTACAAAACATTGGTTTACCAGAAATTTTCTCAATTTCAGTCACTAAATCACGGACCAAAATATTTTCGGTTGGTGGCATTTGAACTCGCCAAACTTCTTTGGATGGGATTGACTGATGTTCTTCGACCAACTGTGAGATTCCACGAGCAACATCAGTTATGTGCATCAATGACATGTTCTGCCGCCCACTTCCCAGTCTCAAAGTATCCGGCGACCCAACATGAGATATCAGCAAATCAATTAATTTTTGTCTGACATCGTTTGCGCCATAAGTATCACCAATTGTGATGTCAGCAACTTTCAATAAATCAGATTCAGCATAAAAATCAAGAACTTTCAAAAATGACTCTTTGGTTGCTCCGTAAAGAGATAGTGGCGAGTAATCTCTGCTCTCAAAGTGTTGAAAGAGTGTTGAAATATTAATCACGGTTGATTTCGGCTTTGCTCGCGAAAGTGCGTCTACGAGTCGCATCGGAAAATAAATATTCGACTCAACTAGTTTTGCAATATCACCTGCTGAGTGAAGGTTTGAGTAGTGTGCCGCTAAGTGGGCAACAACAACTGGCCCACTAATTTCTGCAAAAAAAGATTCAAATTCTTTGACCGTTGCGTTGCTATCCACGCAAGCAACTTCGTTTAGTTGAAGATTTACGGGTACCGCTGATCTATTGCGACAAATTGCAATAATCGAGTGATTTAATTTTCTGACTTCTTCAACAACATGTCGCCCCAAGAACCCTGATGCCCCTGTGATCACAACAGTCAATTCAGAACTCACTTGAACTAGTCTAAATGCCCTTGCACCAACTGGCGGGAAAGATTCAAATTTGATCGAGCGCAAAATTTCTGATGCCAATCTGCAATTCGGCGTAACCGAATGGTTGCTGGCGCTTGGAATGGCGCTCACTTGGGGATCATCTTTTCTACTCATCGACATAATCATCCAAGACGCCCCAGCTGCTTTCGTTCCTTTTGGACGCTCCTTTTTTGGGATGGTCGCATTGTTTTTTGTTCCAGCCTCACGAAACAAAATCGCAATCGAGCACAAGCGCAAAATGTGGATTCTCGGTTTGATTTGGATGGCGTTGCCGTTTTTCTTGTTTCCAATTGCCGAACGCACGGTTGCCAGCAGCATTGCCGGAATGATGAACGGCGCACTCCCGGTCGTGGTGATCGTTGTAACTTCTTTTTGGATCAGAACCAAACCGTCTAGCCAACGCATTTTTGCCGTACTTGTTGGATTTTTTGGCATCGTACTGATTGCAGTGCCATCAATTAATGAGGGCTCAACGGCTGATGTTAAAGGGATTTTCTACTTACTGGCTGCATTGATTTGTTACGCAGTTGCTCTGAATATGGCAAGACCGCTTCAGGCGATTTACACACCGGCAACCTTGATGCTCAGAGTTGTTTCGATCTCAACTGTCCTATCCGCGCCCTTCGGGTTATGGGCGTTGCGAACTACGAGATTCACCTTTGCGTTGTTCGGAGCGACAGTTGTGTTGGGTGCACTAGGTTCGGGCATTGCATTCTTGCTGTTCGGAACACTACTGAAACGTACCGGCACGGTTCGCGCAATGATTCCGACATATTTCACGCCAATCGTCGGAACCTTTCTTGGCGTGCTATTCAATAGTGAAAAAGTGCTCCCACTGTCGCTACTCGGAATGCTGATAGTTATCTTTGGGGCTTGGCTGACAAGCCGACCTGAAACTAATTCTTGGTAATATCTTTGCACTTCATTACGACCGGTGCATCAACCCAAATATCGGTTTTTTGAGAGATAATGATTATTTCATCAGACGACATCGTCCGACATTTTTCTCGTGCGATTTTTAACGCAGGACGCCATAAATCTTTTTCTTCATAACGCCCGTTGCCAACCAGTGGCAACTTTACGTCGAGTGGATCTCGGAAGCTTTGTTTGGTGAGCAACCCAAAGATCAGAATCAAGAAAATCACACCGACAGTGAAAACGCCTTGTAAATTTAAAGTCGTTTTCAAAGTCCGTGGTAGCAACAAAAAAACCGCCAGCCAATAGCAGCACACGGGAACAAAAAGCAATTGACGCGTCTGAACTACACCACCAATTAGGTAGATTTGTAGCGCTTCGACAACTACGAGGACTACGCCCAAACGCAACATGATTTTGGGGACAGGTGAATCAGGGCTCTTGCGTCGCAAAAGCATCGCACCGACCAACGGCACGGCAAAAAAAGCAAGTGTCAAAATGACAAGATGCATCAAATTGTTGAACGCATCTTCGGTCAAAATCCATCTTGACGCAAAGGGTTCTGGAGCCATCTGGGTCAAAAGATATTTAATTGACCCTGGTAACCCTTGAACAATGTCAGAAACATTTAAAGGTGGCACTCCGCGAACCCTGTTTCCCCCGGCTTCTTCAATCCAACCAAATGTTTGCGATGTTTGTGCGAGTTCTTCGGTCCAATCTCCGAGATAGCGATATGGAGGTTCTTGACGCACTTGCACATACAACGAGAACAGCAACCCCAAGAAAAGACTTGAAGCAAAAAACAAAATTCGTCTACGAGAAAATTCATTACGCCGATAGTCAAAAACTATGAGTACTAATAAGACTGCAGTTATTGGATTCGATGCAGCAGTGAAGAAAGCAAGAAGTGACAGGCCAAACACTGCCAACTTTGACGCACCGTATGCGCTACAACAAACCACGGCCGTCAGTGCCAGAAACATCGGCCAAAACGAATTCCATACGACGCCTTGCATCCCGAGACCTGGGAGTGGCACAAGTATCAACACAAGCCCTGCAAGTGTTGCGACTGTGTATCTTTGGGTTGCACGAAAGATGACCGAAAAAATGATCAAGGAATAAATTGTCCACAGTAAAGTCGCCATTGAAAATAAAATTATTGGGAGATACTCAAAAGAAAACTTGACTGCCAGAGAGATCAAAATACGTGGAAGAAGAGTGCCGTATGACCAATCGTTGAGGCTTAAAAAGAATTTCTGTGAAAGAGCACTTCCGACAGCGATTCGTTCTTCGTTATTTAGCATGCGGTGTGCACCCCATCCACGCCCGATGAGCAGGATTAAATAAACAACAAAATTTGCTAAAAAAAAATAGCGAAACTTATTTTTTGGCGACAAGTCTTGAATGTAATTAATTGTTTTGATTTCTGAATCCTACACAACTAATTTCGCTCGAGAAAGTTTGACATTACTTGCGCCACTCAAGAACGGTGAAACTTCCGAGTCCGTCCAGCGCACACAGAGACTCAGACTCGCTGATTCGACTGCGCATCTTTATTGCTTGCAGATCTGGTTTGGCGGCGTGCGCCTGCCAATATGTTCTACCCTCATCGACCAAAGTATTCAAGCCACGCTCAATGAGCCAATCTGCTTGTCTAGAGATACTCGTTGGTTTTGCAATCATTTCAAGTTGGTCAATCATTACATGACTCGTGATGTCTTGCTCGCCGGGTTGAGCTAGATAGTGTCCGCCAAGTTTATGTTGACGATACGTTCTGAGCCAATCACGCCATTGTTTAGTTAATGCGATTTCGGATGTCATGCAATAATCAAAAATAATCAGCGAACCGTGTTCAAGCATTTGCAAACCTGAGGCCAGCCACTTTTGTGCCTGTTGTTGCACTGGCAAGCGTGTGCCGTGTGGCGGATTTTTGGGCAACCAAACGGGAACATCATTGACCGTATGCAGGACTTCTAAAAACTTTTCATCGCGCTCAACAACAAATGCTTCTTGCCATTGATTGTCAAAAACAAACAGCCTGAATGGAAGGTTGTCTAGTAACTCGTTGGCGATGATTATGCCAACTAACGGTTCGCTTGGCATTTGATCTTGAGAGATAACTTCTGTTGGATACAGATTACGCTGCGCCAAACTGGTTTCAACTGCGATATAAGAAACCGCCGCACGACATTCAAGATCTGCTTTGAGTACGCTTCGCGCAAGCGTGCCCGAGCCAGCACCGACTTCGACAATCATAAATTTTTTCGGGCGCCCTAGTTCGTGCCATCTTGAGTCGATGGCTTGCGCGATCACTGCGCCAAATAATGGACCAACCTCTGGACTGGTAAGAAAATCGCCGCGTCGACCTGCGTGTCCGACTGTGTTGTAAAAACCGTCCTGCGAGTAGAGCGATAGCTCCATGAATTTTTCAAATGAAATTGCACTAGTCAACGCTGCCGCAATAGCAGCAGAAATTTGTTTAGCGGCTGATGGCACCGGCGATTTCGGCGAGGTCAGCGAAATGCAAACCAACTCCAGGTAGTACTCCGAAAATTAAAGTTGCGGCACTGGTGATTGCCAGTGCGATGGCTAGCGAGCCTGGCGTCTTGATTAGTGTCGTGTCTCCATCTGGAACTGGTCGCATCCAAATTTCGCGCATCACATTGCCGTAATAACCAAAAGCGACTACCGAGTTGACCGCGCCGACAAGTGCCAAGGCATAACCCCATGAAGACTCAGACTGCAAAAGCGATTGGAAAGCCACAAATTTTGCGATCCAACCACCAAGAGGTGGAATGCCCGCGAGCGACGCCATGAACAAAGTCATCATTACACCAAGTGCAGGAGCGTAGGAAAATAAACCACCGAAGCTTGAAATCTCGCCACTTTGTGTTTTGCGTGACACCGACAAAATCACCGCGAACACACCGAGGTTGGTTGCGGCGTAAATGATCATATAAAGCACGACTGACCGCAAAGCAGAATCACCCGAGTTTGGCATTCCGGCAACAGCCAGTGGCATCAACACAAAACCACCTTGGCTAATCGACGAGTAAGCAATCATGCGCACGATGTTGTGTTGTTTGAGAGCGAGCACATTGCCAACCGTCATCGTGAGTGCAGACAACACCCAGATAAACGGCTGCCAAACATCTTGTGCCATCGGAAAAGCCGTGTAGATCAAAATGACCAACGCCACGAAACCGGCGGCTTTTGATGCAACCGACAAGAAAGCGGTAACTGGTGTTGGTGCACCTTCATATGTGTCTGGCGCCCAAGTATGAAATGGAACCGCTGAAACTTTAAATGCGAATCCAACGACGACGAAAACAACTGCCAGTGCATGTATCGCCGAAAATTCGCCGTCAACCGTAATTTTTGAAGCAATATCAACCAACAAAGTTGAATTAGTTGCGCCGTAGAGAAGTGACATGCCGTAGAGCATTACCGCAGATGCGAAAACACCAAGCATGAAGTATTTGACGCCCGCCTCATTGCTCTTTGCATCACGTTTGCGCCACGCCGCCAACATGTAAGCGGGGATCGAGAGAAATTCGAGTGCGACGAAAATACTGACAAGGTCGCGAGATGAAGTCATCATCAGCATTCCGAGCAAACTTGTCAGAAGTAAAAACCAATACTCACCACGCCAGTATTCACCTTGCTCAACATGCGAACTTGATAACAGAACTACCACATATCCTGAGAGTAGAAACACGCCCTTCATTACAAGACTGAAATTGTCGACCACATATCTTCCGTCAAACATTGAACGAGCTTGAACATTCGACAATGCGAGCGTGAGAATTGGAATCATCGCCACAAGCAAAGTAAATGACGAGATGACCGACAATAGCCATTTTTTGCGATCATCGACGAACAGATCCAAGATCAACACGAGGCATAGCCCGCCAGC
>SXGT01577924.1_pt1 | contig 14859 bp, 9 predicted proteins | sample 3176221 | NCBI WGS metagenome assembly SXGT01 (sample SAMN11356862, study PRJNA531348) | freshwater metagenome | isolation source: freshwater sample F1-120 | place: China: Fuxian Lake, Yuxi | collected 2017-12-25
CGGCGGCAAGCTGCGGCACTTTCTGTTGCCTGCAAATCCTTTTCGCATGGTCCAACGGCTGCGTCAGGGGGGCGCTTACGCGGAAGCTCGCGACGCAGTTGGGAGCCTGGTCGTCGGGCTGCGGTTGCCGTATTTTTTCTGGCTGGGCGCGCGCGGTTTTGCCGGCGGATTGATTTGGCTGTTGCTCCCCGTGACGCTGCTGGCATTCGGCGGCAAGCCGCCTTTGGATGGCGGTTTTGGCATCGTGATCGGCCTGTTGGGGGCCTTTCTGCTGATGTTTGTGTTGTTGTACTTGCCGTTCTTGCAATCGCGTTATGCAGCGACGAACCGCTTTTCCGCGATGTTCGAGTTGCGCGACGTGCGGTATGCCTTCCGGCGCGCGCCGATCGCCTGTTGGATCGCACTTTTCTCCACGCTGCTGTTTGCGCTGCCGTTGTACTTGCTAAAGATCGAGATTGTTCCGCGCGACGCCGCCGGCTTGCCGAGCTTGTTGTTTGTGATGTTCATGGTCCCCGCACGGTTCTTGTCGGGATGGGCCTACGCCCGCGGCATGAATCGCGAGAAACCGCGTTTCTGGTTGTTGTGCATTGTTGCGAGGCTAGGGATGCTGCCGGTGGTGGCGTTCTACGTACTGATTGTGTACTTCACGCAATATCTATCGTGGCATGGCGTCTGGAGCTTGTACGAGCAACATGCCTTCCTGCTGCCGGCGCCGTTTGTGGGGTTGTAGCTCTGGCCGAAAAGTAACGGCCTCTCCGACGCCGATGCACGGACCGGCGACTTGCTCATGTTCCCGGCGAATCATCTGGATGTCGGATCGGCCCTGGAATTATGCCAGCACCTCGTTCACGACCTGGCCATGCACGTCGGTCAATCGCCGCTCGATGCCGTTGTGATAGAACCGCAACCGTGTGTGGTCGATTCCGAGCAAGTGCAGAATCGTGGCGTGACAATCGTGAATCGAAACCACGTTTTCCACCGCCTTGTAGCCCAGTTCGTCGGTCGCGCCGTAACTGAACGGCGCCTTCACGCCGGCCCCCATCAACAGGCAGGTGAAACCTAGCGGGTTGTGGTCGCGCCCGGTGGCGCCCTTCTGAAACGTGGGCATGCGACCGAACTCGGTGCAGAAGACCACCAGCGTGTGTTCGAGCAAGCCGCGGCGCTTCATGTCCCGAAGCAGCGCGGCGGCCGGTTGATCGAGAATTGCCGCGTGGATGTCGTACTGTTCCTTCAGTTTGCGATGGCCATCCCAGTTGCCGATGCCTTCGCCCATGGCGTAGGCGCCGTTGAAGAGTTGTACAAACCGCACGCCGCGCTCGATCAGCCGGCGAGCCAGCAAGCAGTTGCGGGCGAAACCGGCCTTGATTTTGTTCTGCGTGTCGTCGGCGCCGTACTCGGCGAGAATGTGCGCCGGTTCGCCGCTGAGGTTCATGACCTCGGGAATGCTGAGCTGCATCCGCGCGGCAAGCTCGTAACTGGCGATCCGCGCCGCCAGCTCGGTGTCGCCGGGGAACTGTTTAAGGTGCTCTTCGTTGAAGCGGTTGATGAGACCGCGGGTGGCTAATGCTTCGGCAGCGGAAATGCCGGCGGCCGGTTTCAGATTCGCGATCGGCCGCTGCGCGCTGAACGCCGCGCCCTGGAAGACGGCCGGCAAAAACCCCGGCCCCCAATTATTGACACCCGCCTGCGGCACGCCGCGCGGGTCGGGAATCGCCACATACGCTGGCAGATTCTCGTTCTCGCTGCCCAAGGCATACGTCGTCCACGAACCCATCGATGGAAAGCCATCGAGTGTAAAGCCGGTGGACATGCAATTCTCGCCCGGCCCATGCGTGTTCGACTTCGTCGTCAGCGAATGCAGAAAGCAGAAGTCGTCGGCCAGCGAGCCAAGCTGCGGCAGCAGGTCGCTGGTCATCTTGCCGCACGAGCCACGCGTGCGGAACTCGTACAGCGGCCGGGCAATCGCGCCGTTCTCGCCTTGAAACGTCACGGCGGCCTCGGCATCGCTCATCATCTGGCCGTCGTGCTTCACGAGCTCCGGTTTCCAATCGAATGTGTCCATCTGCGACAGCGCGCCCGAACAAAAGATCACCAGCACATTGCGGGCCTTCGCCGGAGCAGGAGCCAATCGCGGGGCATGCGGCCGGGCCGGGTCGATCGCCGGCTGGTAGGCAGGCGCGCGATCCTCGGCCAACAGCCCCTGCTTGCTCAGCAGGGACGCCAGTGCAATCGCCCCCAACCCGGTGCCTGCGTGCGACAGAAATTCACGGCGGTCGAGCAACCAGCGGCCGGCGGTCGAGGAGAGAACACGGTTGGTCATAGCACACCTGAAGTCGGAATCTCGAAGAACATTAGGTTGCAACGACTCAAGCTCATCCCCCGCACCCCCGGGCCCTTTCCCGCGGCGGAGAGAGGGGAGAGTGGACTAGCCAATTTCTACGGCAGGAACAAAAATTCGTTGGAATTAAATAGCGCTCGAGCGACCGCCGCCGCGCCGAACTGACGCGCTACTTCAAGCGAAGCGGAATGCTCGACAGGACTTGGTTCTCGGGCGAGCACCAGCCCAAACATCTCCGCGACCTGCGCCGCCAGATCCTCGCTCGCTCGCTCTTTCGCACGCGCCGCGAGCAGTTCCGACTGCTGCTTGATAAAGTTGCTGTTGAGCAGGTTGAGCGATTGCAGCGCCGTTGTCGAACGACTGCGGCGCGGAGTTGGCTGGCCAGCGTCGGGGCAGTCGAACGCGCCGAACACGCCATCTTGCGCCATGCGCACGCGGTGGGCGTAAATCATCCGCCGCCATTCGCCGGGCCCCCATTCTTCCTTTGCGTCGTACACGCGTACGTAATTATCATTCGGTTTGAAGACCATGAAGCCGGGCCCACCCATCGTCAGATCGAGCGAACCGGAAACCGCCAAAATGGAATCGCGGATCGGCTCCATCTCCAGCCGCCGCGGGGGAAATCGCCACAGCAATTCGGCATTCGCGTCGGCCGCCAGGCTTAACGGATTTGGGGCGCTCGACTGCCGATACGTGTTCGATCTTACGATCAGCCGATGCACCGCTTTCAGCGACCAACCATTTCTCACCAGCGACGCCGCCAGCCAATCCAGCAACTCGGGATGGCTTGGTCGAAAACCCATCGCCCCAAAATCCGACGGCGTCGCCACGATGCCGGTGCCGAAGTGGTGTTGCCAAAGGCGATTGACAATCACCCGCGTTGTTAGGGGATTCGACGAATCGGCGAGCCAATCGGCGAGTGCCTGTCGACGCGATCCATCGGACACGTCGGCTGGCAGCGAAAGCGAGCCGAAGACCGCCGGCACATCGGGCGCTACCCGCTCGCGGCGCTGCATGGGGTCACCTCGATAGAGCCGATGGGCTGGATCGGGCGGAGAAAACGTGCCGCCGAAGATCGTCGTCGCCGGTTTTCCGCCAGCCCTGCTCAGGTGAACTTCGTCGGGCTTGCGAATCGGTCGGTCGCCGTAACGCACCCCGCTGAAAAACGCCTGTAGTTGGTAATAGTCTCGCTGCGAGATCGGATCGAACTTATGGTTGTGGCATCGCGCGCAGCCGATCGTTACGCCCAGCACGCCGGCGCCAACCGAAACAATCATCTCATGCAGAGCATCGACACGGGCCAGCCGCATCGAGGCCATGTCCTTGCCGACCTGCCCGGCCAATAGCGCCGGCGCCGCCACCAGAAAGCCGGTGGCTGCATCGACCCCCAGTTGATCTCCGGCGATCTGCTCGCGCAGAAACTGGTTGTACGGCTTGTCTTCGTTCAGGCTTTTGATGACGTAATCGCGATACGGCCAGGCATTGTCGCGCGGCGTGTTCACCTCGAAGCCGTGCGTGTCTCCGTAGCGGACTACGTCCAGCCAGTGCGAGGCCCAGCGCTCGCCATATCGCGGACTGGCGAGCACGCGCTCCACGACCCGTCGCCAGCCATCGGGCGCAGGGTCCTCCGCGAACGCGCGGACCTCTTCCGCGGTGGGCGGCAGCCCGTGCATGTCGAGATACAATCGCCGAATCAGCGTGCGGCGATCGGCCTCGGGCGATGGCTTGAGTCCCTTGGCGGCCAGTTTGGCAAACACGAACGCATCGATCGTGTTGCCGCCAGCGACAAACGGGTCGTCGGATTTGGGTGGCGGCGATTGACTAACCAGCTGAAATGACCAATGCGCGGTCGTCACCTTCTCGGGCTCGGCATGTTTGGCAAGGTCATCTGGCCACGGCGCGCCTTGATCAATCCAGTCTCGCAAGAGCGCTATCTCAGCCGCCGTGAGCGCTTCATCATCCGGCGGCATCCGCTTCTTGCGATCGGTCGAACTGATGAGCTGAACGAGGTGGCTGTTGTCGGCGTCGTACGGCAGCAGGGCCGGCTCGCCCGATTCTCCGCCGCGCAGCGCCCAGTCGCGCACGTCCAGCCGCATCTGGCTCTCTTGCGTCTCGGGACCGTGGCACTCGTAACAGCGACGGGCGAGCAATGGCTGAATCTGGCTGGCGAAATCGACCGGCCGCGACGCCACGCTCTTCGCAACTTGATAATGCCGGCGCACCTCGCCAGGGCTGAGCGCCGCTGAGTACACGGCGAATTCGTCGATATCGGCCGTCAGCGGTCGCAGCGGATTGCCATTGATCCAGGCTCCGATTGACGCGTTGACCAACGTTATGGTCGGCCGGGGATTCGCCACTTCCTCGATCACCTTCCGACCGTTGAGATAAAGTTGTTGCGCGCCGGTTTCGCTGTCGTAGGTGGCCACCCAATGCGTCCACTTACCAGGCACAAGCAGCCCAGCTTCGGTGTTGGGATAACTGCTGGCACCGTTGATCGCCAGTTCCAGGCTACCGTTCGACTTGCCGTTGAAGTGGAAGTAGCTCGGCTGCCAGCGATCGGCCGCGTACAAACCCGCGATGCCTTCGACGGGCGCGGCAGCCAGATTCAGCCAGAGCTCAATCGACACCGCCTTGTGCTCGCCCAGCTCGGGCACCCGGATGTGGCCGCCGCTCAGACGAATGCCACGGCCGAGACCGGCAAAAGCCGAATCGACACCGCGACCCAGCGACCCCACCAACTCGCCATGTCGACCCGCGGCGCTCGCGTCTTCGACTCGGTTATCTCTCTCCTCAAACGAGTAATGGACGAGCAGCCCTCGAGCGGAATGGATTGTTTTGGCGTAATCGGCCGCGGTTGCCGGCACGGCCGCCAGGCATGTCCACGCGAAAATCAGAGCCGTCAGACTTCCTGTAAAAGCCATCCTAAAGCCTAAAGCAGTTTAAAATGATTATATTGGCACTGCAGTCCCGTTGAATGTTGACCATTTTATTGTTGCATACGCTCGAAATTGACGCCATGCTCGATTTTCGCCGCTACGGCCGGCCCACCAATGATCTGCAAATGCCGCTGCAAGGCAAGTTGCTCGGGATCGTGGTCGCGGCAGGCCTCGTGATGTTGCTCGTCTCGATGACAAGTGACTCGCGCCGCTGGAAGTGGATTCTCCACGGCCAACGAGCAGATCAACAAGAACAAGAAACGGTCTTGGCGCACGACACTCAACCTGCCCAGCGAGCAACGGGCGGCGACCTCCCCACCTTCGATACGCGGCCGGAGGGACTTCCTCAGCAGGCCGGTCATCATCCCGAGTCATTTTTCCCGGGCGTGCAAACAGAACTCTTGCAAACAGTGAAAGACAATACCGTGTTTCGCAAGGCAGAATCAGGCGCCTGGTTCAGTCTGTTGGCTGTGCTGCGTGGCGCCGAAGACCGGGAATTGGCCAGGGCCTCGGTTGGCAAGGTGAGTTTTCGTCAGCTTTACGCTCAGCCACAGGAGTATCGGGGCCGCGTCGTCACACTCCAGGGAGTTGTGCGTGGCGCCGCAGGCAAAGAATCGCCGGCGAATGCGGCTCAGATCGGCAACTACTATCAACTTTCCGTCGAGCCCAACGATGAACCGGGCCAATTGATTGTCGTCTACACATTGGAGTTACCCCCAGGGTTTCCCCTGGGCAATCCGATCAGCGAGCGTGCGACGATTGATGGTTTCTTTTTCAAACGCTGGGCCTACGCGGCCGGCGATGCGGTCCGCACAGCGCCACTTGCACTTGCGCGCACCGTGATCTGGCAGCCCACACCGGCCGGGGCCCCTCCAGGTTCTGAAGTTTCACCTCTCCTAGCCGCGCTGCTGGCCCTGGGACTATTCGCGATTGTGGCTTTGCTCTACGCTGCGACACACCAGCGACGGAGCCCGTCGCTCGCTTTGCAGCCGAAGGCTGCAAAGTTTTCAGCCGACGCCCTTGCGGCCAAGACCGGATTGGAATCGGGTGACGATGTCCCTCTGCCGCGGGACGGCGTATGAGCCTTTTCAAGAACCGTCTGCGAAGCAGGGGACCGGCATCCCGACGCGCTGAATTTCTCCCGGCGTCGCGCAGTGGACCAGTCCGCGACGGAGCGCGGACGGGCTTCGTACAACGATTGCCGTTTTGGCTCGCGGTCGTGGTTTTTCCCGGTGATTACACCGCCGCGCAAGCGCTCCCTAGCGTACCCGCGGTTCGAGCGATGGGCGCCAGATCCGAGCATCCGACAGCGTTGCTCGCCAGGTTGGGCATGGACGAACGGCTACTCGCCACCATCCAGAATCGCCAGCCCCTCCTGGCGAGCGAGCGCGAATGCTTCTATGCCATGCTGGCCGCGGCCGGGCGCGCGAAGCCCTACGAGTTGGAGGCTCAGGCTGTTGCCAGGCTCAAGAAAATAGTCGAAGCGCATTCGCAAAGGGAAGACGGAGATGCCCATTACGACCAGGAACGGGAAGTGGCGCGCGCACGGCAGGATCGGTTCGACGTGGCGCCGTTTTTCAACGACCCGGGTTCGCAGACAGGCCGATTGCTGATGATCGAAGGAGACGCCCGGCGAGCTACCGAGATTCGCGTGGAAAATCCCGACATCATCCAGCGGTTCAAGATTCGCCGGTACTACGAAATCACGATTTTCACCGACGACTCGCAAGGCAACCCGCTTATCGGTTGCGTGCTCAATGTACCGCGGGGGATGCCGCTCGGCGAGGATATTTTCGCGCGGGTACGATTGGCGGGGTTCTTCATGAAGTCATGGGCCTATCCTCGCGGCGGCGGGGATTTGGCCGAAGCTGAAAAGCAACTTGCGCCGCTGATCCTCGGCCGTGAGGCGCGGTGGCTGCTACCTGCCAGACCGGCGGCGGATACCGTCACCTGCGCTGTTGCGATCGGAAGTGTGCTGTTGGTCATCGTCGGAATGCTTTGGGCCGCCTGGCGATCGGGCCGGCCATCGGGCCTTGCTCGCGCGAACAGCCGGGACGTGGCGCCCCCGGATTTCAGCGGACTCGATTGACATCCAGGGTGGACCTGCGGATGGCTGGTCCGACCCTGCACACGACGGTTGCGTCCTCGGCAGGCAGGACGGATTTTCGATCCGTCGTGTGCCGCTGCCGCCGACTTCCTCGCACGGGTCGGATTGAAAATCCGACCCACGAGGACTTTGCAATTGTCCTGCCGTCTTACCGCTCCCACTTGACGAGGCGCAATCGATTCGGATACTCACGTTAGCAACCCCAAGGAGCAGACCATGAGTCGACCGAAGATTAGCATAATCGGCGCGGGCAATGTCGGCGCCACTTGCGCGCATTGGTGCGCGGCCGCCGAACTGGGGGACATCGTACTGCTCGACATTCCGCAGACCGGCGACATGCCCAAAGGCAAAGCGCTGGATTTGATGCAGTCGTCACCCATCATGGGATTCGACGCCAACGTGACTGGCACCAACAACTATGCCGACACTGCGGGAAGTGCCGTTGTGGTGATCACGGCGGGCATTCCACGCAAGCCTGGCATGAGCCGCGATGATCTACTGAGCACGAACGCGGGAATTGTCGGCAGCGTGACCGCGGAAATCAAAGCCAGCAGTCCCGATGCGATCATCATCGTGGTGAGCAATCCGCTTGATGCGATGGTGCAACGTGCGTTCCAGGTCAGCGGGTTTCCTCCGCGGCGAGTACTGGGTCAGGCCGGTGTATTGGACACGGCGCGGTATCGCACGTTTCTGTCGATGGAACTTGGGGTCAGCGTGGAAGACATTTCGGCACTGTTGATGGGCGGCCACGGAGACACGATGGTGCCGATGCCAGGCTGCACGTGCGTGGGAGGCATACCCATTGCACGCTTGATGGATGCCGGGCGGCTCGAAGCCATCGTGCAGCGAACACGGCAAGGGGGCGCAGAAATTGTCAATCTCCTGAAGACGGGCAGTGCCTACTATGCGCCGGCCGCGGCAACGGCCCAGATGGTCGAAGCCATCGTACGCGATAAGAAGCGGCTGATCCCCTGCGCGGCGTACTGCGACAAAGAATATGGCGTCGGTGGCTTTTACGTGGGCGTGCCCGTAATTCTTGGCGCCAATGGCGTTGAGAAAGTCATCGAACTTGAGCTGACGGCACAGGAGCGCGCGGATTTCGATCAAAGCGTCGCGGCGGTGAAGGAGTTGGTTGGCGCGATGGCGAAACTGACGGCATGAGATCGTTTTGCTAGCACGCCGGGACTCCGATGCGGTTGACAGCGCGCAGCGGCCGGGGTACAAACCGCCTCTTCGCAATGCATGGATGGCCACAGACAATGGTTGGCATCCGCAGGGCGGGCGGAATGGTCGTCACGAGCGATCTTTTTCTATCAATCGCAACCGAATCCACGCATCACAAAACCATGAATCGCATTCAGCACCTGGCGACGGTCGACGCTCTGCCCTACACGGCATATTCTCGGGTTGTTGTTGAACCGGGACGCATTGAGTCCACGGAACTCGGCGTCCCGCTCGCGCTCTTCAGCCCGCTGCACTATGAGCGAAATTATTCGTATCCGCTGATCGTCTGGCTGCATGGTCCCGGTGACGACGAGCGGCAATTACAGCGGGTGATGCCGCTGGTAAGCATGCGGAATTATGTGGCGGTCGCGCCGCGCTGCAGGCATTGGTCCGGCGGCGCAGCGGCCAGTCAGGACGATTCTGCCGAGCATGGTTTCAGCCGACCCGAGACAGTCTGGCCCCAAACCATCGCACATATTTTGCGGGCGGAGCATGGCGTGTTTGCGGCGGTGGCGGCAGCGCGCCGAAAATTTAACGTGGCAATATCGCGGATCTTCGTCGCCGGATTGGGATCTGGCGGCAGCATGGCTTTACGCCTGGCCCTCAACCATCCGACGATCTTCGCTGGAGCCGCATCGTTCGGAGGGGCATTTCCCGATGGCCATACTCCGCTGGGGCGCCTGGCCGAAGTGCGTAAGCTGAAACTGCTTTTGGCAACGGGTCGAGACAGCCTTGACTATCCGCCGGAACATGTCTGCCAGCACCTTCGCTTGTTCCACGTGGCAGGCATGTCGGTATGCCTGCGGCAATATCCGTGCGGCGACGTTCTGACCACGAGCATGCTCGCGGACATGGATCGTTGGATTATGGATCAAATCACCCCCCCCGCCGCGACAGTCGAAGACGAGGCGCCGACGCGGGGTCGCCGGCAATAGGCCGGCATCTGCATTGACCCTACCGGAAGATTTCGCTACAAGTCGTCCGCTTTTCTCTCGCCGGATCGGTAATCTTCGCGCTCGCACGGATGCAAGCGACGATCAACGCACGGCAAAAGCGAACTCGCAAGCATGTCGAAGGACCGACAGCAACCTGTGATCGAGCCATCGAACCTGGCGGTCATGCGCACGCGGCTGGCTTCCAGCGGAAAACGCGCGACGCGACGGACCTGGTCTTGGGTGCTCGACAACAAGACGTTGTGCATCGCCGGAGTTGCCGTGTTCTTGCTGTCGCTTCCGATCATCGGCACCGTGGTGGTTACAAGGCGGCGCGCCGAAGCCGCCAGGCCGACACCGCAAACCATGACCAGGCTGCTGGTGGATGCTCTGATCGCGGTCGACGCAGAGAAGTTCCGCGAAGCGCGCAAGCTATTTGGCCAACTCAATCTGGCGTACCTGGATCGCGAACAGACGACGATCGTCGAATTCGTCCTCGGCGCTTTAGCCGCCGACGAAGCGGAGGGGTATGTCGGCGCCGATCAAGAGCCGCATTTTCGCGCCGCCGTCAAGCACTTGAAGCAGTCTCGCGAGCTGGGCTATCCCTACGGGCATGAGGCGATGGCCACGTTTCTGCTTGGGAAAAGCTTGTTTCATCTTGGAATGATGACCGAGAGCCGCGATTACCTCGAGGAGGCTCTGACGCGAGTCCCCCGTCGCGCCACGGAAGTGCACGGCATGCTGGCCGAAGCCTATGTATGGGGTGCGACGCCCGACCTGGCCAGTGCGCTAAAGCACTGCAAGGCCTATCTTGGTTCTGCGGAGCTGGCGGAAGATGACCGGCATCGCGGCACGCTGCGCGAGGCCGAGTTGCACTGGAAGCTCAGCGACATCGCGGCCTGTTCTCAGGCCCTCACCCGGATCCCCACAGACTCCCCCTACATCGCCAACGCATCGATCCTGCGCGCCCGAATCCTGCTACACGATGCCGAGCAAGCCCGCGCATCGCTGCCGGCCGATGCCGACGACGCAGCGCGCGGGAAAATCCGCCAACAGTTCCAGGAAGCCTTGAGCGTGTTGCGTCGCGCCCAGCAGGACCCTCTCAACACGCAGGTCATTGGCAAGGCCATGTACCTGATCGGCATCTGCTACCTCAATCTCGACGACCCACAAGCCGCGATTGAACAGCTTCGTCGCACAAGTCGCGTGTACGAGGACACGCCAGAGGGACTGGCGGCCGGGATGGAGGCGGCAAACTTGCTGCGTCGCCTGGGCCGACACGACGAAGCGATTGAGGGGTACGTACAAGTCTTCGATGGCGTCGGCCTGACGATCAACAGCGAGGTCGAAAATCCCTGGACTTCGCGCGAACAATTTCGAGCGCATGCGTTGGAAGCCTACAACTTCTATCTGCTGCGCGGCGAGTATCAGCGAACGACGAAACTCGTCGAACATGTCTCCCCCCTGGTGCAGCCAGCGCGGGCCGCCGATATGGCGGCCGAATTGCGCCGCGACTGGGCGCGACATGTCGTGGACGACGCCAACCAGATGTCGGAACCTGCGGCCGCCGGAGAGCAACAGCGTGGCCGCCGCATGTTGCGCGAGGCGGGTCTGCTGTACTCGCAAGCCGCAAAGCTCAATTTTGCGGAGCGTCAATACACCGAGGACGTGTGGCAATCGGCCGAGTGCTATCGTCAGGGGCACAACTTCACGGCTGCCTCGCGAATGTTTGAAGAGTACATGAAGTACGAAGCCACAAAAAGACGCTCCGCGGCGCTGGTCGGTCTGGGAGATTGCCTGCTCTCGCTCGGGCGCCCGGCGGCGGCCCTCGACGTGCTCCAGCAGTGCTACGAAATGATGCCCGATGACGTTGCCAGTTACACGGCCCGACTGCTGTCGAGTCGGGCGTTCAGGCAGCTCGGCAAATCCCAGGAAGCCGAAGCGCTATTGCGGGAGAACATTGGCGGCAACCTGCTCACGCCCGAAAGCAAGGAATGGCGCGAATCGCTGTTCACCCTGGGGGAGTTGCTGGCGCAGCAGGAGCGGCACGATGAAGCGATTAAGGTGCTCAGCGAGGCCGTGGCCCGGTACCCGGACTCTCGACTGTCGGTCGAGGGTCGATACATGATTGCCGAGGAACATCGCCAGGCCTCGATTGCCCCTCGGGAAAAGGCTCAATCCGACACGATCGAAACGGCACGCGTCGGGCATCTCAAGCAGGTGCAGCAGTACCTCACGGCCGCGATCGAGCATTACGAAGAGGTGCAGCGAATCCTCAACCAGCGGCAAGAGCGGGAAACGTTGCCCCCCCTGGAACAGTCGATCCTGCGGAACTCCTATTTCGCGGTGGCCTCGGCCATGATCGATCTGGGCCGTTACGAAGACGCAATCCGCGCATATTCGACCGCCACCAATCGCTATCAGCACGCACCCGAGGTGCTGGAAGCGTTCGTACAAATCGCCGGCTGCTATCGCCGACTCAACCGGCCGCAGGAAGCCCGTGGCACGGTGCGACAAGCCCAGGTTGTGCTCAATCGACTGCCGGAGAAAGCGCCATACGAGCAAGCCACCAACTTTTCGCGAAAACAGTGGGTGGAGTTGCTGGATTGGATGATTACGTTGTGAATTGAAAATCTCAACTCGGAATTTCAGAATCGTCATGTCCACACAACACCTGGCCAGCCTGCTGGAAGACAAGCACGATTGCCTGACTCAACTTCGCGATCTCGGCGCGCGGCAGTTGGAGCGGATCGACGCTGGAGATATGACCACGCTGATGAAAGTTCTCTCAGCCAAACAGCGAATTCTGGCGGACTTGCAGGCGGTGGAGCGCGGGCTGGACCCCTACCGCGGCGAATCGCCCGACGAGCGCGCTTGGCGAACTCCGACCGAACGTGAGCGCTGCACCCAGGTAACCAGGAGTTGCCAGTTGTTGTTTGCGGAAATTGTGGCGATGGAGCGCGAAGCAGAGTCGCGGCTGATTCTCGATCGCGACGATGCCGAGCAGCGACTGCGCGGAATGCAGGTGGCGGCGGGCGCTCAGGTGGCGTACATGCGAAATGCCGCCATCTCGACCAGTTCGCTTGACCTTTCGACGGAAAGCTGAGGTTCGTGATGATGTCTCTTGATGCACCCCAAGACGCCCCGTCGTTTCCCGATCCGATGGCGCTCGACCACACCGCCGATTTGCAGACCGTACTCGCCGCGTGGCACGGCGCAACGGTTCGGCTGGAGCAGACGCATGAGGCGCTTCGGGCCGAAGTTCGCCACCTGACCGATGAGTTAGAGACCAAGAATCGCGAGCTGGCGCGGAAGAACCGGCTGGCGGATTTAGGGCAGATTGCGGCCCACATTGCCCATGAAGTCCGCAACAACCTCGTGCCGGTTACTTTGTACTTGAGCCTGCTGCGGCGCCGACTGTCGGAAGACTCCGGCAGCCTGGACATCGTCGCCAAGGTTGAATCCGGTTTTGTCTCGCTCGACGCAACGGTCAACGACCTGCTTAGTTTTACGACTGACCGCGATCCCCAGTGGCAGAATTTCTCGCTCCGCTCGCTGGTCGATGATGTCCTGCTTTCAGTTCGTCCGCAATTGGATGCTCAACATATCAGGCCCGAGATCGATGTGCCTGCCAGAATCACCGCGCGAGCCGACTACAACATGGTTCGCCGGGCCGTGCTTAACCTGGCTCTTAACGCGATTGACGCAATGCCACATGGGGGCGAGCTTGTGATCACGGGCTACGATGGCCCTTGCGGAGTTGAGCTCGAAGTCGCCGACAGCGGTCCCGGCTTGAGCAATGAAGCGCGACGCCGGGCGTTCGAGCCGTTTTTCTCGACCAAGAGCGGCGGCACCGGCTTAGGTCTGGCCATTGTGCAGCGGATTGCCGAGGTCCACGGCGGAAGCGCCGACTGCGTCAATTGCCCCGAAGGAGGCGCCGCATTCACCCTGCGGTTCTCCCGTCCCTGCGCATGGGAGGCCGCCGCATGAGCACGCAAATCGCCGTCGGTCACCATGCTTCGCAAGTGCCTCACGCCGCGGGACGAGTGCTCGTCGTTGACGATCACTCCAGCGCCCGCGAATCGATGTGCGATATTTTGCGCGCCGCCCATCACCAGGTCGACGCGGCGTCGAACGCGATGGAAGCTCTCAGCCGGCTCGAAAGCGAGAGCTTCGACGTGGTGATTACCGATCTCCGGATGCCGGGCATGAGCGGTCTCGATTTCATCCGCGAGTTGGAACGCCGAGACTCGCACGTGCAGGTCGTGATGGTCACCGCGTATGCTTCTGTCGCCACGGCGGTGGAAGCCATGCGGCACGGAGCGTTCGACTACATTGAAAAACCTTTCGGCGCGGATCAACTGGAAAGTCTTGTCGCGCGAGCGATGGAAAACGGCCGGATGCTCGATCGGCAGCCGACATCGCCCGCACGTCATGGTTTGTGCCCGGCCATGATCGGTTCCAGCACGGTGATGCAGATCCTGCTGCAGCGGATCTCGCAGATAGCGCCGACGAGCGAGACCGTGTTGGTGACCGGCGAAAGCGGCACCGGAAAGGAACTAGTGGCCCGGGCGATTCATGCCGCAAGCCGTCGCCATGCCGCAGCCATGGTGAGCCTTAATTGCCCGGTGCTTTCGGCGCAACTCATGGAAAGTGAACTGTTTGGCCACGAACGGGGCGCCTTCACGGGCGCCGACGCGCCACGAACCGGCCGATTCGAGCTGGCCGACGGCGGCACGATTCTACTGGATGAAATCAGCGAGATCGATTTGGGTCTGCAAGCCAAACTGCTCCGTGTGCTGCAGGAAAAGTCGTTTGAACGTGTTGGGTCGAGCCGCACGACGAGCGTGGATGCCCGAATCATCGCTACGACCAATCGCGATCTGCAGGCCGAGGTCTCGGCAGGGCGATTCCGCGAAGACCTGTTTTTCCGCCTGAACGTGTTGCCACTGCGCGTACCGCCGCTGCGCGAACGCCGCGAAGACGTGCCGCCGCTCGTCCAACATTTCTTGTTGCAATCCGCCGCTCGCCTGCGCAAGGATCCTTGCACGTTGCAAGCCAACGCTCAGAATTTGCTGACCGAGTATCACTGGCCCGGGAATGTCCGCGAACTAGAGAACCTGATGACGCGCGCAAGCGTGCTTAACACAGGCAAGCCCATCTCCGCGGAGGAATTGCGGCCTTGGCTGCTCAACTCAACGCAGCCGATGATGGCGGCCGCCGGCGAGGTCCCCGCGGGTCTCAGCATGCACGACATGGAGCGCAAGCTGATTGAAACAACGCTCGAACAATTCGGCGGGCACCGCGCCAAGACGGCCGAAG
>SXGT01634461.1_pt1 | contig 14858 bp, 10 predicted proteins | sample 3176221 | NCBI WGS metagenome assembly SXGT01 (sample SAMN11356862, study PRJNA531348) | freshwater metagenome | isolation source: freshwater sample F1-120 | place: China: Fuxian Lake, Yuxi | collected 2017-12-25
CGCGAGGTCGCTGAAGCGCTCAAGCTCGTTATCCGCAAGCCCAGCGCCTCGCTCGACGAGGTGCTCGCCGTCCTCCCCGGCCCGGACTTCCCCGGTGGCGGCCAGATCATTGCGGCGGCAGCGGATATTCGCGCCGCTTACGAAAGCGGGCGCGGCAGCATCCGCATGCGCTGCCGCTGGCGCATCGAGGAACTGGCGCGCGGCCAGTGGCGCGTCATCGTCCAGGAACTGCCCCACGGCGTTTCCACGGCGCAGGTGCTTTCGGAGATCGAGGCCGTCACCAATCCGCAACCGCGCGCCGGCAAGAAGGACGTTTCGCAGGAGCAAAAGAACCTCAAGCAGGCGATGCTTAGCGTGCTCGACGCCGTGCGTGACGAATCGAACGAGAAAGAGCCCGTGCGCATCGTGCTGGAGCCGAAGAGCTCGCGCGTACCGCAGGACGAGTTCATGGCCGTGCTGCTGGCGCGCACCAGCCTCGAAGCCAACGTGTCGGTCAACATGACCATGATCGGCACCGATGGTCGCCCGGCACAGAAGCCGCTGATGGCGATGCTGCACGAGTGGATCGCCTTCCGCCACGCCACCGTCGAGCGCCGCAGCCGGCACCGGCTCGGCGAGGTCGAGCGCCGCCTGCACATCCTGGAAGGTCGGCTGATCGCCTTCCTCTCCATCGACAAGATCATCAAGACCATCCGCGAGGCCGATGATCCCAAGGCCGAACTGATGGCGCAGTACCCGCTCTCGGAAATCCAGGCCGAGGACATCCTTGAAATCCGCCTGCGCCAGTTGGCGCGGCTCGAAGGCATCCGGATCGAGCAGGAGCAGAAGGCGCTGGCCGAGGAAGCGCAGGAACTGCGCCGCATCCTCGAAGACAGCAAGGAGCTCACCAGGCTCGTCGTCCGCGAGATCACCGAGGATGCGAAGAAATACGGCGACGACCGCCGCACGCTGATCGAGGCTGTCGCCGCCATTTCTTCAGCCGAGGTCGCGCTTCCCGATGAGCCGGTGACCGTGATCCTTTCGAAGAACGGCTGGGTACGCACGCGCCAGGGCCATGGCATTGATCCGAACAGCATCGCTTACAAGACCGGCGATTTCCCGTATCTCGTCGCCGAGAGCCGCACGATCTGGCCGCTGGTCCTCATCGACACGAACGGCAGAGCGTATAGCGTGCGTGTCGCCGACCTGCCCGGCGGCCGCGGCGACGGCGTGCCGCTTGCGACGCTCGTCGACTTCCAGGACGGTGGCAAGCTCGCGCACGCGCTCACCGATGCGCCCGAGGCGCATTTCCTGTACGCCAACTCCGGCGGCTACGGCTTCATCGCCAGTGTGGCCGATCTGGTCTCACGCAATCGAGCCGGAAAGGCATTCATGAGTCTTGAGAAGGGAGAACAGCCCTTGTCCCCCGCAAAAGTCGGCGCTGGCAGCACGGCGGCAGCAATCTCGCAAAGCGGTCGGTTGCTGCTGTTTGCGCTGGACGAACTCAAAACCATGGCCAAGGGGCGCGGCACCATCATCCAGGCGCTGGACGCTAAGGACGAACTCGCCGCAGTTGCGGTTGGCGATGGTAACGCCTTCACCGTATTGGGTATTGGGCGTGGTGGAAAGCCCGCCGAATATCGTATGACCACGAAGGAACTGGCAGGACATCGTGGCGCTCGCGCACGCAAAGGCCAGTTGCTTGACTCGAAAATCAAACCTTCTGGCCTTCTGCCTACCTAGAAAATTACTGACCCGTGTATTTGACCGGTTTGCCGTCCTCGATCAGCACACGCTCGCCCTTGGCTACCGGGCTCTTGTCTGCCTCGAAATCGAAGTCTTTTTGTTCGCCATTGTCGAATTTGACCGTGACCTTGACCATCTTCTTCGTGTTGTAGCGCTTTTCGAGTTGGTGGCCCAAGTAAGCCCCTCCGGCTGCCCCGCCTACCGTGGCTACTGTCTTGCCCGTACCCCCGCCGACTTGATTGCCGAGCAGTCCACCGGCGACACCGCCAGCGATTGCCCCGAGGGCCGAACCATCACCCTTGATCTTGTAGCGATCGACGGCAAGCACCACACCGCAGTTAGGTTGGCACTGGTCATTCGGCAGGCTGAACCTGCTGCCTGTGACGGTTGCGCCACTGGCACCGACGAAGGCCTCGTATTCGGCATAGGTGGCCTGACCATCCTTATCCATATCGATGCTGTCATAGTTCTGCCTTAACCTGTCAAAGGCCTTGTCGGTGGTTTTGTCCAGTTCGACGCGTGAAAGTCCACCGCTGTCGTTGATATCCGCGCGGTTGAACTGCTTGGCGGACATCTTGACCTGCTGCTTGGCCAGATAGTTTTCGAATTCGTTGCGGGTGACATGGCCATCCTCATCGGCATCGACCGCAGAAAAATTGGTCTTGATCGGCTGCAATCTTGACGATTTGCTCTTGCCAAGCTCAACCGACGACAAGCCACCGCTGTCGTTCAGGTCGGCTTTATTGAAATCAGCCAGCCAAGCAGGATCAGCCGCCAAGCTGACACCGGAAAACCAGAAAAGAGAACTCATGATGATGGTCGTCTTATTCATATCACCTCCTGTATTCAGAAAGCACAGCTTACATCCAAAAAGTCGGCGTTGGCGGGACGGCATCTATAATCGGCACGTGACGCAACACCCTCCCCTCCTCGACGCTTTCAGCCGCCCAGTGCGCGATTTGCGCATCTCGATTACCGATCGCTGCAATTTTCGCTGTGTTTATTGCATGCCGAAGACCGTGTTCGGCCGAGACTATCACTTCATGCCGCGCGCCGCGTTATTGTCGTTTGAGGAGATCACGCGCATTGCCCGCCTGTTCGCCGCGCGCGGCGTGAAAAAGCTTCGGCTGACCGGTGGCGAACCGCTGCTGCGCCATGGGGTCGAGAAACTGATCGAGCAACTGGCGACGATTCCCGATCTCGAAATCACTCTGACCACCAATGGCTCGCTGTTGGTACAAAAAGCCGCTGGGTTGGCCGCTGCCGGTCTGCAGCGCGTGACGGTGAGCCTCGACGCGCTGGATGACGCAACCTTCAAACGCATGAATGATGCCGACTATCCGGTTGCCAAGGTACTCGAAGGCATCGAAGCCAGCGCGGCCGCCGGCATGCGTCCGGTGAAAGTGAATTGTGTGGTCAAGCGTGGCAGCAACGACGACCAGATTGTGCCGCTGGCCCGGCATTTCCGGGGTACCGGACAGATCTTGCGCTACATCGAATTCATGGACGTCGGCAGCAGCAACGACTGGAAGCTCGACGAAGTTGTGCCGTCTGCTGAGGTGTTGCGGCGCATAGGCGAGGCATTTCCGCTTGAACCGATCGACCCGAACTATCCCGGCGAAGTCGCCGAGCGCTGGCGCTACCGCGATGGGGCGGGCGAAATCGGCGTGATTTCATCGGTAACGCAAGCCTTCTGCGACAGCTGCACACGGATTCGCCTGTCGACCGAAGGCAAGCTTTACACCTGCCTGTTTGCCAACGAAGGACATGATCTGCGTGCCCTGCTGCGCGCTGGTGCCGACGATGCGGCACTTGATGCCGCCATCACCGCCTGGTGGCAGGCGCGCACGGATCGCTACTCGCAGATCCGCATGGCAGCGACACCTACGCTGAAAAAAATCGAGATGTCCTACATTGGCGGATAAATACACCCGCCCCCCTTCGCCCCCCTCGCGGGGGATTTCTTCGATCACCGGCCTGATCCTTGCCGGCGGTGCCGGGCGGCGTATGGGCGGTGCGGACAAGGGGCTGCTCGATTTTCAGGGGAGACCGCTTGTCGCCCATGTCATCGAGCGACTGGCACCGCAGGTCGGTAGCCTGCTGATCAGCGCCAACCGTAATTTGGATATTTATGCACAGTTTGGTCACCCGCTGGTCAGTGACGATCAGCCCGACTACCCCGGCCCGCTGGCCGGGCTGGCGGCAGGTCTTGCCATCTGCCCGACCGAGTGGCTCGTCTGCGTGCCCTGCGATTGCCCTGCCCTGCCGCTGGATCTGGTCAACCGGCTATGGATTGCCGCACAGGGTCAGTCCGCCACGATCGCCGTCACCTCAACCTGTGGCCGTATGCAGCCCACCTTCCAGCTTTGCCAGCGCAGCCTGCTGCCAGCGCTGCTAGCCTATCTGGCCAGCGGTGAGCGCAAGGTGGGTGGCTGGTGCCGCACGCAATCTGCCATTGAAGTCGCGTTTGCAGACACGACTGCCTTCCGCAATCTCAATAGTCCAGATGAGCTTGTTGCACCGCAGTAAATATTCACGGATTGGCACTCAACCTGCTTACCAATGAGTCGTTAAAGACTTCAAATGGAACAGGAGGTGTGTCATGAAATATCACTGTACTCCCGATACCGACCTGCATGAACTGATCGGCAAGGATGGTTGCGATGGCTTCGAGTACGGCCCACTGAGCCACGCCCTGCGTAATGGCGAAGACCTGGTGCTGGAAGACAGCCATGTGCTCTCGCGCCTGATGGTGCCAAAGATTCAAGCCGTGTTGCACGGCCTGTTTATCGTCGAAACGGAAGAAACCCTGCGCGCACCGGCCGGGTTCAAACTGGTTCTTCACTGAGAACCCTGCCCCCTCCGCACAGAGGGGGCTTTACCACCTACGCTTCAAACCAGACCCAGCGTTGTGTTTGCCGAAGCGCGCGATTTTGCTAACCTGAACGCTCCCGACGCGCTGCGCTGCCCGAATCCTGCCATGCCAACCTGCCATTTCATCCACCGTCATTGTCCATTGTCATGATCCGCCCGCAATCACTCGACGACTGGCTGCGCCTCCTCGGCAACGAGGAAATGCCCGTGTTCGCGCAAACCGCGCGCCGCGTGGCCGGCATTTCTGCCGGCGCGGACACCTCCATTGCCGACCTGTCGCGCGTTGTGCTGATGGACTCCGCCATGACCGCGAAGGTATTGCGGCTTGCCAATAGCGTCTATTACAACCCGGCCGCAAAGCGTATCACCACAGTAAGTCGGGCCATCGTCATGTTGGGTTTCGAAACGATCCGCACCATGGCCCTGTCGATCGCGATGGTCGATACGATGCTGCACGACAACCGCCATGAGCGTGCCATCGACGAAATGGCGCGCGCCTTCCACGCCGCCGTACAGGCCAAGTCCCTGGCGGCGCGAAACGGCGATTCTGGTGGCGAGGAAGTCTTTATCGCCGCCCTGCTATCCCGCTTGGGCGCGCTCGCTTTCTGGTGTTTTCCGCAGGGCTGCGCGGACGACATGAACGCCGCGCTGCTCCAGCATGATCGTGCCGAGCAGGCGGAGCGTACCGTACTCGGTTTCAGCTTCGCCGAGCTGACGGCCGTACTCAACCGCGAGTGGCGCTTGTCGGATCTGTTGGGGCACGTGCTGGATGGTAGCCGTGAGCGCACGACACGCATCCGGGCCATCGAGATCGGCAGCCAGATTGCCAGCGATGCCAGCGAATACGGCTGGGCCGCGGCGGAGATCGAGAAGCACATCGCTCGTGCCGCCAAACTGATCAACGCCCCGGTAGCCGAGACGAAACAGATCGTTTATGCCAACGCACGCGAAGCCATGCGCGCGGCCATCGATTACGGCGCCGAACTGGCGGCCCAGCACATTCCTTTGCCGCCGCTGATCGCTGGCAGCAGCCCGCTGATCGAGACGGTCGTCGAGCAAGCGGGCGATCCGGATTTCCAGTTGCGCATTCTGCGCGAGATCTCCGCTATGCTGAGCGAGCGCGTCGACATCAATGCCCTGCTCGGCATGGTGCTCGAAGGCATCTATCGCGGCGTTGCGGTCGACCGCGCCATACTCGCCTTGACCAGCGCGGACGGAACACAACTGACCGCCAAGTTCGTGCTGGGTGGCGATGAACGTCTGAGCAAGAACTTCGTTTTCTCTCGCGACGACAAAGATAACCTGCTGATCCAGTTGCTGAACGGGCTGGAGCCCGCCTGGATCAACCGCAGTTCCCCACGCTGGCGCCAAGGTCTGACGCCCGATCTGCTGAAGTGTCTCGGCGAAACGGAATTCTTCGTGTTTCCGCTCAGTATTTCCGGTCGGCCGCGGGGTCTGCTCTATGCCGACAGGAAAACCAGTCGGCGTCCGCTCGACGAACGCAGCTACGATGCCTTCCGTCATTTATGCGAACAGGCGGTAATCGGTTTGTCTGTTCTCGGGTTGCGTGGAGCCTGATCAAGATTTCTGGCACTCAATGGTCCTGCACTGAGCACCATGCCCCTCCTCTCGGAGGGGGCTTTACCACCTACGGTTCAAACCAATCCAAGTGTTGTGTTGTAGGCCGCAAGGGCCTGTGCGGTTGCACCGCTTGATTTGGCGGCATCACCGGTACCAAACTCATTTTGCAAGCTGGTCTTGTTGTCGGCAATGTAGTCAATGGCACGGCTACGATTGTTGAGCGCGTTCTGAATGAAATTGCCTTCCGAATTCAGCAGGTCGGCGGACTTGGCAAAGTGGGCGCCGAATTCATCAATGGCACTCACGACGCCCGCCTTGTTGGAGGCCATTGCGCTATTGAGTTGCGTGACATCGAGTGTGGCCTGCTTGGTCACCGGATCGATGGTGATGCCAAGGTCTTTCAAACCGCTCACGCCGCCATTCGGCCCAGTGGCGCCATGGAAGATGCTACTGACACTCTGCTCCAGTTCATAAATCGAGATTTCGGCGGCCTGAATGTTGTCGAGCACACCGCCCTGCGCAACCGTATCGTCAAAACGGTCTTCCCAGGCGTTGTACTGAGCAATGAAGGACTGCAACTGGGCCACGATGTCGCTGTTCGTGGTGCTTGTATCGACGGCATCGGCAAGTTGAGCGGCAACCGCTTCCATGTGCTCGATGGCATCGCCGATGGCATCGAGTTCGGCAAATTGCGCCTTGAAATCCAGCTCGGACTGGTTGAACTTGGACATCATCTGGTAGCCAGATTCCGGGTCGAACAAGCTCATGTTGTGACCATCGGCAGAAAGTGCCGAGCTTTTGTCGCCAAGAATTTCGGCAAAACTTGCCGCCCCCTCTCCATTTTCGCCGCTCACTGCGCCGATCAGGGTCGAGATAATGTCACCACGCAGGTCGGCGATCTGTAACTGAATGTTTTCACTAGTGATCTTCATTTTATTCTGCCTCCTTTAGGTTCTGGGCTGCAGAAATAAAGCAATAAACAGGCCTAATTTTTACGCACTGTTGCGCACATGGCCGTCAATCAGAGACAACCGGTGCTCAGAAATATTTCACGCCCTGCATCCAGAATCGGCCGGACTTATCCGGATCTGATGTCGCATCCTCGCTGCCGAGTTTTGCGGCGTAGTACGTCCGCACCAGGAAGTCGTTCGGGTCGGACCAGACCAGCCCCATCCCCGCACCGCTCAGCGACCGGCGCTTGGTCCCCGGGGTCCATGGATTCTTGTGAAGGGTAACCTGGCCGCCATCGACGAATCCGATCAGCTGGACCCGCCCGAGTTGTTGTGCGGAAAAATTCGGCAGTTGCAGCCTGGCTTCCAGATTCAAGACGTAGCCTTCGTCGCCATAGCCTTCACCTTCGGGATAGGCACGCACGGCGTAAATGCCGCCGAGCTCCATTCTCTCGGAAGAATCAAGATTCTTCGATGCAAACTGACCGTTGATGGAGCCATACAGTGAAAGCGCGTCGGTCACGCGCTGCAAGCGCATGGCCGTGAATTCAAGCTTACCGAAATGGCCTTGGGTCTTTGCCGTTGCTGCATCAATAGCCCGCGCGGCAGATGTCAGCATATCGATATTCCCCACAGTCCACGTCAGCGAATAGCCGGTCAGCCCGCCACCGCCCCAGCCATCGCGGTGGTCACCGTAGAGGCTGCCCGCCGTCGCCTTGCCCACAACCAACTGGTACGAGGCACGGGCATAGTTCAAGCCAGAACTGGAAGTAATCGCGCGCAGCGAGGCAACATCACCCAGACCCAGCGGATTATTGAGGTTAACCATCGCCCCGAGGCGATACTCGCCGGTGTAGCGGTTGCCCGCATTGTCGAAATCGACTTCCCCGGACACCCGCCGCCCTGGCGTCAGGCCAACCACCAGATCTGATGTGCCGACGGTTGCGCCGGGCAGCAGGGTCGATTTGACATTCACCCCAGGAAGATCGGAGAGCAGCAGGAGCCGGTTTTCGAGCGGCGCGGACTCGACCCGATCGCCCTCATTCAAGCCGCCCAGCTGGGCGAAAATGCTTGAACTGATGCTGAGCAACGCAACCGTGAGTAAGCTTTTCTTCAACATGAGATTCCTGTCGTTCGCTGTGGGTGATGGGGGCAGGCTTATTGCCGGCAGCTTAGGCAGGGTCCGATCATCGATCCGTACGGTGGAACACATAGGGATGACGATTTGACCGAGAGCGCATGGTCAGTTGCGCAAATCACAGATGTAACGATGGAGTTATCGCGCGGCAGCTGGTTGGACAGACGATTGCAGACAGGCCAGCCGCCGCTTGCGCAAGCGCTCCAGCGGCAACTCCACCCAGCGATGAAACATATCGGCACAGGCCATGCTGAACAGCCAGGCAAACCCTAGCCCCCAGACCGCATGCAGGGTTGTCTCGGGTGCGATGCGCTGAAAAACGGCGCCAACCACCACATACACGGGGTAGTGGATCAGGAACAGCGCATAGGACGTGCCACCCAGATAGTGGATCGCCCGGCTTTCCTGCCGCGCCATGTGCAGACGGCTGCAGCCCAGCGCCAGCGCGGTCAGTACCGCCACCAGAATGCGCGGGCGAAAGTCGATCCACAAGGCCAGCGCGCCGGCAATGCCGATCAGCCAGAGAATTTGCCAGCGCCGTTCCGAACGGATGGCCCAGCCACTGGCAATGCCGAGCGCGTAGGCGCCAAAGAAATAAATGCCGGTGTTGTCCCAGGCCGCATCGCGGTTGAAATGGAGCAGCGAGGCAAGCGCCATCGCCAGTACCAGCACCGCGGGTAAAAAGTCGGCCCTGGCGGGACGGCGGTTTAGGGACTGCCCCAGCCACAACAGCAGCACCAACAGGGCATACAACTGGAATTCGATCGCCACATACCAGACGCCGGCCGACAGGGATTCGAAGCCCAGCAGGCCATGCAGCAGGAACAGGTGGGCGACAAATTGCAGCCATTGTGGCCGGGCGCCGAGCACATCATCGCCGGGCGACCACTGGCGCAACAGCAGATCGGCTGCCACGGCAAAGCCTAGTGCCACGGCAAAGGGCAGCACCAGACGGAAGTAGCGCTGGCGGATCAGGCACAGGGGCGTATGGCCGGGCGACAAGCCGCGATACGACAGCAACTGGGCGCTCAGGAAACCGCTGGTGGTGATGAACACCGCCACGGCATAGCGCCCGTATTCGGACAGCCAGTCGAGCAGACCATCGAAAATGGGGCCAAAGGGATGATCACCGAAAGGTCCATACCAGGCGAGGTGATGCAGGACGATCAACTGCGCCGAGACGGTCTTCAACAAATCAATGAACAGGACGCGTGAACGCAGCGACGGTTGGGTGTGTGGCAACAGTCGCCCCTAACCCCGACCGACATGAAACACGCCCGAAACCTCGGAGAGAATGGTGAGAATGCGTTGCAACTGGGTGGCACTGCCAAGTTCGACAGTGAAGGCCATGCGCGCTACCCCGGCCTTGGATTGGGTTTTCACGGCGGTGACATTGACCTTTTCCTTCGACAGCACATCGGAAATGTCGCGCAGCAGTCCCTGCCGATCGTTGGCTTCCACGTGGATGTCACAAGCGTAGATGCTTTGCTGCTGCCCGCCCCAAGTGGCCTCAATCACGCGCTCGGGGTTGCGCGCCACCATGTTGCGGAAGTTGGCGCACTCGACCCGATGCACCGACACACCCCGCCCGCGCGTAACAAAGCCAGCGATGGCATCTGGCGGTACGGGTTTACAGCAGGTGCCGAGCTGCGTCATCAGCTTATCCATGCCGACGACAAGAATCTGGCCGGAGCCCGCCTCTGCTTTGGCGCGGTGCGTGAGGATGCCGGGTTCTTCGACGGGCACCAGCGGTTCAACTTGTACCGCTGTCTGAACCGCCCGCTGGCCGATTTCGTTGCGTGCTGCCGCAAGGAACATGGCTTCCGTATTTTTGAAGCCCAACTTGTGCGCCAACTCCTCATGATTCGACTGGGCAGCACCGTCGCGTTGCAATTCCTTGATGATCCAGGCGCGGCCGTTGGCCAGCATCTCTTCTTCCTGCAAGGCGGCAAACCAAGCCTTGACCTTCTGCCGGGCCCGGCTGGACACCAGATAACCGGGCGAAAGCCAGTCGCGCGAAGGCCCGCCGGTCTTGGTCGTGGTGATCTCGACCTGCTGGCCATTTTTCAATGGCGTGTTGAGCGGCACCAGATGGCCGTCGACCTTCGCGCCGCGGCAGCGATGGCCAATGTCGGTATGCAGGCGGTAGGCGAAGTCGATCGGCGTCGCCCCCTTGGGCAAGTCGAGCACGCGCCCTTGCGGCGTCATCGCATAAATGGTGTCATCCAGTGCGGCACGCTTGAACTGCTCGACCCACACGGCCGAATCGGTGATTTCGTCGCGCCATGAAAGTAGCTGGCGCAGCCACGCGATCTTGTCATCGTAGGCCGAGTCAGCTCTACCCGAAGTACCGCTCTCCTTGTAGCGCCAGTGGGCCGCCACCCCCATTTCGGAATGCTGGTGCATCTCGTGAGTGCGAATCTGCACCTCGAAGGCGCGCCCGTCCTCGGACTTGACAGCGGTATGCAGCGAACGGTAGTTGTTGCCCTTGGGGTGCGAGATGTAATCGTCGAACTCGCCATGGATCGGCAACCACAGGGCATGCACCAGACCCAGTGCCGTGTAGCAGTCCTTCATCTCATCGACGACGACACGCAGCGCCCGCACGTCGTAGACCTCCTCGAAGGTGCAGTCCTTCTTGCGCATCTTGTTCCAGATGCTGTAGATGTGCTTGGGGCGCCCATACACCTCGGCGTTGGGAATGCCGGATTTCGCCAGTTCCTCTTTCAGGCGCGCCACCGCTGCGGTGATGAAGGCTTCGCGTTCGAGGCGCTTCTCATCGAGCATCTTGGCGATGCGCTTGTAGGTCGCCGGCTCGGTAAAGCGGAAGGACAGATCCTCGATTTCCCACTTGATCTGCCAGACCCCCAGCCGGTTGGCCAAAGGTGCATAGATCTGCTGGCTTTCATACGCGATATCGAGGCGCTCCGGCGTGTCGTGATCGGTATGCCAGCGCAGCGTCTGGGTGCGCGATGCGAGACGGATCAGGACAACGCGGATATCCGCCGCCAGCGCCAGCAGCATCTTGCGCAGCACCTCGGCCTGCGTGCGAACGTCATTGGCACTCTGCGAATTCTGCGCCGAGGCCCGTGTCAGTGGCCGCAAATTCTTCAGTCGATACAGTCCATCGACCAGCTCGGCCACGGCCTCACCCCACTGTGCACTCATCTTTTCGCGGGCATGTTCAAGAAAGTCCGGCGCGGCAAACAACAGCGCCGCCAGCCGACTGTCGAGATCAAGATTCAGCGAGGCGAGTATCAGTGCCGCACCAATGCCGTGCTCGAACGCCGTCTCGCCAGTGCCGACTTTTCCATCGCCATACAACTGGCGAGCAAAACCGACGGCCTGCATCAGACGCTCGGCGCCCTCCTCCGTCAGGCCTTCAACCAACCGCGTCAGGGTGGCTTCATCAATGCCGCTATCCGGCAGGGCGTGAACGACAGAAACCATGCTGGCTATCCCTCTGACGTGCTGCAAACCTGATTGCGCCCGGCGGCCTTGGCACGATACAGGCGCGCATCCGCCTGTTCAATCAGGACGCCGGGATGGGTAGCGCCATCCGGCAACAGCGTCCCCACGCCGATACTGACCGTCACCCACCCGGCCGTGCCGGAATTGGGATGCGGAATCCGCGCGGCTTCGATCTGGAGGCGGCAGCGTTCGGCTTTGCGCGCTGCCCCTTCCGCATCGGTTTCCGGCAGCAGGGCGACAAACTCCTCGCCGCCATAACGGGCTAACAGGTCGCCCGGCCGCTCGAGCGATTCGGACAGCAGCATCGCCACGCGGGTCAGGCAATCGTCGCCGGCACGATGGCCGAGCGCGTCGTTATAAGCCTTGAAGTGATCGATATCGAACATCAGCACGGACAGCGGGAGCTCCGACCGCTGGGCACGCTTCCACTCGATTTCCAGCGACTGATCGAAGCGGCGGCGGTTCGGAATACTGGTCAGCCCATCCAGCAAGGCCAAGGATTCGAGCAGATCACTTTTCAGTTTGAGGGCGACATGGTTGCGCACACGCGCCAGAACAATCGGCAGCCGAAATGGCTTGGCTATGTAATCCACTGCCCCCAGTTGCAGGCCGAAGGTCTCGTCCACCGTATCGGTCTTGGCAGTGACGAAGATCACCGGGATGTTCTGGGTCAGCGGATCAATCTTGAGGGTACGACACACCTCATAGCCATCCAGGTCCGGCATCATCACATCGAGCAGGATCAGGTCGGGCTGCGCTTGCTGGATGATCTCGAGCGCCATCTTGCCGCTGCCGGCTACCTTGACGCGATAGTCGGCACGCAAGGCTTCGGCCAGCACTTGAATGTTGGTGGGGGTGTCATCGACGATCAGGACTACCGGTTTGCGTGGTGGATTCATGGGTTGCTTTTCGTCCCGAGATCATGCCCTTCACGGCAAGAAAGCGTATCAAGTAAATGCTTGGCCTTGTCGTATTCGGTGCGCTCGACATGGCGCATGAGGATGTCGACTTGCGTGCGCAACGGCCGGCAGCGCAGACAATCGCGCAAATCAACCAGCAGTTCGTGTGGCACAAAGTCGTACTGGTCGAGCAATCCGCGTACCTGGCCGAACAGTTCGCTGGCGCGCCGCCAGTTGCATTGATCGCACTCAAACTCGGCGGCCTCGGCACTCACCGAATGGGCCGTCGCCAGCGTGCCCACCGAGCCGACTACTTCGGTGAGTGCCTGACAGAGGCCCGTCAGCGCATCCAGCGCCGTCTCGCCAGCGCCGACTTTTCCAGCGACGGCCTCATCCAGTGCCGCTTCAAGCACATCCGCCGCGCGATGGAGGGTTTTCGCGCCCAGATTGCCGGCAGCCCCCTTGATCTGGTGGGTCGCCGCCCGCGCCTCGACCAGTTGTCCCGCTTCGATCTGCTGGGCCAAATGCCCCGCTGCGCCATCAAATTGCTCGACAAAACGCAAAGCGACGCGCTTGAACAGGGCGTGGTCGCCACTCATCAGTGTCATGGCATTGTCCAGATCGAATCCCGGCAAGCTCAGTGGCATACCGCCTTCGTCGGCGGTAGTGAAGCTGCGTGTGCAATGCGTTGTCGTTGCCGTCTTGTGGGCATGCGTGGGCTTGACCCATTTCAGCAGCACGTTCAGCAGTTCCTGCGGCACGATGGGTTTGGCCACATGGTCGTTCATGCCGACCGCCAGACAGGCTTCGCGATCGCGGACCAAGGCGGCGGCGGTCATGGCGATCACCGGCAGATTGGTGAATCGCGTCTGGGCGCGAATCCGCCGGGTGGCCTCGCAGCCGTCCATCACCGGCATCTGCAGGTCCATCAACACGACATCGAAGACTTCGCGTTCGAGCATTTCCAGTGCTTGCTCGCCATCCCCTGCGATGATGACCTGAAAGCCCATGCGTTCGAGCAGGTCCTGCGCCACCGTCTGGTTGATGTCGTTATCCTCAACCAGCAGCACGCTGGCGCCGCGGATCGGTGCTGCCTGTTCGAACAGGTCGCGGCCCTTCTGTGGCACATCCTGGTACTGCTGTCCCCCCTGAATCTGCATGATGGCGTCGAACAACCCGGACGAGGTAATCGGCTTGGTCAGCACCCCATCCAGTTCAACGCCACGCGCGGCAGACAGCAACTGATCCTTGCCAAAGGCCGTCGCCATGATGATCACCGGCATCTTCTGCAGCAATTTATTGGCCACTTGATCGCCGATCCTGAGGGCGAGCGTGATGCCATCCATTTCCGGCATCTTCCAGTCTGTCAGGATCATCTCGAAGGCACGCTCCGGCTTGACGGCCGCCTGGTGGATCAGTTCGATGGCGTGGTAGCCATTGGTGGCCTCGGTGACATCGAAGCCCCAGGAGTGGAGCATTTCGCACAGCACCAGGCGCGAGGTGTCAACGTCGTCAACCACCAGTACGCGCATGCCGCGCAAGTCGGCGGGCGAGCGTTCGATGCGCGCATCGTGTGACATCGGCAGGGTCAGGGTGAAACCGAAACAACTGCCCTTGCCGGGCAGGCTGTCTACGACCAGATCGCCGCCCATGCGCTCCACCAGCCGTTTGCTGATGACCAGCCCGAGGCCGGTGCCACCATAGCGGCGTGTGATGGTGCCATCAGCCTGGGTGAAGGGCTGGAACAGGTGATCGATTTGTTCCGGCGTCATGCCGATGCCAGTATCGCGCACAGAAAACTGCAGCGTCACCAGACTGCCTTGTTGATCCAGCAGCGCCACCTTGGCGTGAACTTCCCCGGTTTCGGTGAACTTCACCGCATTGCCGACCAGATTGTTCATCACCTGGCCCAGCCGCAGCGCATCGCCAATCAACACCGGCGGCACGCCGGGCGACAGGTCCATCAACAGCTCCAGCCCCTTCTGGTCAGCGCGCAGGCTGAACAGGTCAGCGACGTTCTGCAGCAGGTCCTCGATACGAAACGAGGCACTTTCCAGGTCCAGCCGGCCCGCTTCGACCTTTGAATAGTCAAGGATGTCGTTGATGATGGCCAGTAGCGCCTTGGATGAGGTGTGAATCTTGGTCAGATAATCGCGCAGCTTGGGGCTGATGCCGGACAGGCCCAAAGAGAGATCGGACAGGCCGATGATGGCGTTCATC
>SXGT01200008.1_pt1 | contig 14857 bp, 11 predicted proteins | sample 3176221 | NCBI WGS metagenome assembly SXGT01 (sample SAMN11356862, study PRJNA531348) | freshwater metagenome | isolation source: freshwater sample F1-120 | place: China: Fuxian Lake, Yuxi | collected 2017-12-25
TCCGGAGAACAAGCAGCAGGCCACACTCGACGGGCTGATTGCGAGCTACGCGTGGCACGGGGCCCACCACGTAGCTCAGGTGACCGAGCTGCGGCGGCGGGAGGGGTGGTGAAACGTTGGTGGATCGCAGCCCTGATCGCGGGTGGGAGTATCGCGGCCGTGGTCGGCGCCGACTGGGGCGGTTCGTTAGGCACGTCCTTGCCCTGCCGGAGAAATTGGGGCTGGCTGCCGTCGTATTCGATTCGCCGAAGCCCGACCGAGTCGGCGGTATTCCGGGTCGGGCCGGCCCGGGTCAAAGTGTGCTACGGATCTCCGCGGGCCCGGGGCCGGAAGATGCTTGGCGGCGCCGCGGTGCCGTTCGGCCGGCTCTGGAGAACGGGCGCGAACGAGCCAACAACCATCCGAACCAGCGCGCCGATCCTCGTGGCCGGCCACCGGATCGTCGGCAAGGCGTCGCTGTACACCGTACCGGGTCCGGAGACTTGGGAAGTGGTGCTCAACCGGTCGACCGCCCAATGGGGCATTGAATCGGCCTATGACGACGGAGTCAGAGCCCAAGAAATCGGGCGGACGGTACTCCCGGCGGAAACCCGCCCGCGCTATCAAGACGAGTTTTCGATTGAAGCGATCGGCGGCCCGGGCGAGGGCTCGGCCCGGCTGGTACTCCGGTGGGAAAACACCGAGGTCCAAATCCCAGTCGAGCCCGCCCCTGACTAGGCCCTGAACCGGCCCCCAGAACCCCGCAAAATTCCAGTGTCCGGTGGGCCTGACTGCTTCGGTGGGCCTCAAGGAACCTTCGGCGACAACCTGCATTTGCATAATCGTCGATTGTCTACGGAGAGAACATCGGCTGCCATTCGATCTGTTTGCGATAGTCAAGTGCTACAGTGCATCATGTTGCAGAACAACAAATTAGCTGGTGGATACTGAGAGGCTACTTATCTGAAGTATGAACTGCAACTTCGTAAAGTATTATTACACGTTTACTGAACATAATACTGACACTCGACACTCCGCATGCCCGTGCCGCCAAAAACAAGCCCAACTTATGCAATAGCGGGAGCCCAGGTATCCCAAAACCGGTGACTCAGAAGGGCTTGGCTGATGGCGTCCGACGGACCGCGAACCCGAGAAAATGACTCCCGACCACCCCGCCCGGCCGCCGGCCGGACCGAGCCGGCTGGGCGGCGGTCTCGAGTCCGACTCGCTACCCTGGCCGGTAAAACGGCCGCGGCGAGCGGTGTCGTCGGGCTCGCGGTTTTGGTCATCGGTGCTTTGCTGCTGGCCAAAGCCAGCGGATCGATCCAAGACTTGGAACGGTCCCAATATGCGGACCTCGCCGCCGATGCCCGGGTCCGGTTCGACCGACTCGTCGGCCGCGACCGGGACCGCTTGATGGATGCAGCTTTCTCCGACGGACTCTACGACCTCCTGGCTCGCGGCGCGGCGCCGCCCGATTCGTTCATTCGCCCGGCCTTCACGGAACAATTTCCATCGCGGTTCGGCGATCGGTTCGTCGCGATCTACGACCTAGGCGGACGGCGCCTCTATGCGTGGACCGACCCCGGCCAGACCGAACTCGAGACGGTGGCGGGGAATCCGCTCTTTCGGGTCCTCGATAACCGGGAGCCGGCCATCGGGCTGGTTCGCCGGGGCGAAAAGTTGTTCTGGGTTGGCGGGGCGCCGATTCTCCCGACCAATTACACCGCCCCTGACCAGCCGATTCGAGGCTACCTCGTCGTCGCTCAGCCGTTCAATCCAAGTGTCGTAGCACCGGCCGGCGGGAGCCGGCCGGGTCGGATCGAGCTCTCGCCGCTCGAACCCGCGAAAGAAGCGTTTCGAACTCGAGTCGGCCCCGCGGCAACCCGCGACAGCGTGCGGGTGGAGTTTGCGCTTGCCGATATTTTTGCAGAGCAGAACACGATCGCCACCATCACCACGAGCCGGACCGAGTTCCGGTTGCTGGAAGGCAAACTCCGGGTTCTGGCCGTGATCGGCGTCCTGGCGATCGCGGCGTTGGCCCTGGCCGGCTATTGGACCGCCACCCGATTCCTGGTTGCCCCGGTCGCCCGGTTGTCCCAGGCCTTGGGGCCGGTGCATTCGGGGCAGACCCCCGGCTTGATTGGATCGATCGGCACCGCCGCCGAGTGGGGCAATGTGGTCCAGGCCGTGAATCGCCTGGTGTCGAACACTCGTTCCGTCAACGACCACTTCGAGCGGCTCGCCACCGTGGTCGCCGACGGAGCCTGGGAGCGGGATCTCGGCTCCGGCGAGTGGACCGTAACCTCGCGATTCCGGGAACTAGTGGGCTACCAAGCCGGTGAGTTTGCAACGCCGGTCGCCGCGCTATCGGCCCGGCTCCAACCCGATGACGCCGACACCACCCGGCTCCTGGCGTGGCTCGAAGCGGAGGTCCCGGCACCGGCCGCCCTGGCCGTCGATGTGAGAGTGCGGCGCGGCACCGGTCTGGCCTGGCTTCGGATCGAAGGTGAGATCCGGGCGGACGGCGTCGGTCTCCCCTCCCGGATCATCGGCCGTGTCTCGGATCAGACCACGGCCCGAGCGGCCGAGGCCGAGATGGCATCCGCCGCCCGGACCGTTGCTGATCGCCGGGCAGCCGAAGGCCGGTTTCTCGCCGGGGTGGTCTCGCGACTGGCAGCTGATCCGTCCGCGGCGCCGTTGGTGACGACCATCGGCCGCGGCTTGGCTGGAACGTTAGGTGGGACCGTCGCACCGATCGACCTCTACGGCCTGCTCCAGGAAGCGGCCGGGACCGCCGAGTTGTCGATCGTGCCCGGCGTCCCGGAACGGGTCGAGGGCGACCGCATCCTGCTCCAGACCGCCGTCGCCCTGCTTCGCGACGCCCATGCCCCGGGCAGCCGACTCGTCGTTCGGGCCGATCAGCCGGACCGCGGTCGGCCGGAGCGAATCCGGATCTCGGTCGAAGACCGAACGGCCGGGCGAGCGGCGGCCGATCGGGACACGACCGCGAGGATCGGATCGGTTCTCCTGACCGGCGAGTGCCGGGACGACGACCTTTCATTGAATCTGCTGGCCCTTCACCACGTGGCCAACGCACTCGGCGGAGAGGCCGGCATCGAGACCGAGCCGGCCGCCACCAGGATCTGGCTCATCGCCGCCCTGCCCCAACTGGCCGCTGCCGCGCCGCCGGCCGGACCGGATCTCGCCGCTGACGCGCCGCCGTCCTGGGAGACGTCGGAGTCGGCGGCCACGTTCGAGCCCGAGCCGAAGCCGGATCTCGCGTCACGCCCGTCGCGGCCCCATGGCCGAGTCGAGTTGGTCGCCGATGCAACCGTCACCATCAACCTCGATGACACCCTCCCAGCCGGCGCCGTGGAACCGATCGGAGCGGCGTTCTTGGCCCGGCTTCAAGCCGGCGATCCAGCCGCCTGCCAAGCCGCCCGGGCGGCGCTGGCGGAGATGCCGGTCCGCCTGAGCGGACTGACCGGCGCCGCACGGACCGGCGAAATTGGAACCGTCATCGACAGTGCGGAAACCGTCGTCGGAATCGCGACCGCAATCGAAGCAGCCGAGGTCGCCGCCCGCTGCCGGGACGTCATTGATGCGGCCGACAGCCAGTATCTCGACGCCAGCGATGATTTGGTAGCGGCCCTCAACGCCGCCTGGATCCGGTTGTCCGTCATCCTGGCCCCCTACGGGGCGGCCGAAACGGGTCCGCCGATTGAGGCCGCCACCCTGGAACAGCTGAGCGCTTCCCTGCTCGAGGGTGACCTCGGCGCCCAGTTGGTCGGGTTGTTCCTCGCCGAAGGCCCCGGACGAATCGAAGCCATCGAGGAAGCCGCGGGCCGGGCCGACTGGCCGGCGGTCAAGGCCAATGCCGAAGACCTCAAAGGAATGTGCGCCTTGATCGGCGCCGAACCGCTGGCCGCCCGGTGCGCCGCCGCAATCGCGGCGGTGGGATCGGACAGCTGGACGGAAGCAATGGCGATCCGGACCGAGTGGGATCGAGTGCATCACGTGTTGGATGGCCTGATGGGCGCCCGAACCGGCGTCACCACGTAACGAGAGCGGAACCATGACTGGAATCAATCAGCAGCCCCGCGCGGCCTCCGAGGCCCGCCCTGGTATCGGCGAGTACCTCCTGTCGATGAGCCCCCAACTTCGGGCCCCGCTCAACGCGGTCATCGGCACGTCCGGGCTTCTCCTCGAAGACGACCTGAGCGAGAAACAACGCCAGCACGTCAACACCATGCATGCCGCCGCCGAGAGCCTCTCGTCGACCCTCAACGATCTGCTGGACTTGGCGCGGATCGCGGCCGGCCGGCTGGTGATCGAGCCGATTCCGTTCGATCTGAAATCAATGATCGAAGAGACCGCGAGCGTCTTGTCGCCCCTGGCCAACGAGCGCGGACTGGCGCTTCGCGTCGATCTCCGGCCCGAATTGCCGCGCCAGGTCGTCGGCGATCCGGGCCGAACCCGCCAGATCCTCGGCAACATGATCGGTCACGCCGTCAACAACACCAAACAGGGTGAGGTCGTGATCCGGGTCCTGCCGGATGGGGACCGCGGCGGAGTGCCGGCAATTCGGTTTGTGATCGAAGACACCGGTGCCACCATGGCGGCGGAACGGATGAATTCGTTGTTCGATGACTTCGTGCCCCGCGAAGCCGCGTCGTACCGGTCGTTCGGGGTCACCGGCCTGGGCCTCCGGATTTCGGATGAACTGGTCCGGTTGATGGAGGGCGACATCGGAGCCGACGCCGAGCCCGGCCGCGGGAACCGGTATTGGTTTTCGATCCCGATGCCCGTTCCAGCACCTGGGAGCGCCTCGACGCTCGAAGTGAGCAAGGCGGTCCGGGGTGGCCGGGTCCTGATCATCGAGGCTGATCCCGCGAGCCGCGCCCGCTTGACCGATCAAATCGAGTCAGCCGGCTGGGACGTCGACTTCTCCGCCGACCTCGAATCGGTATTCGAGATCCTTCGGGAAGGCGCGGCGATCGGCAATCCATTTCAAGCCTGCATTCTCTCGCACTACGCCGTCCGTCCGCTCCATGCCGATTTGGCCACCCGCCTCAAGGCCGATCAGCGGCTCGCCTCCGTTGCCTTGGTCATGGCCACGTCGGTCGGCAGTCCGGGTGAGGCCAAGAAGTTGTGGCACGCCGGATTCGCCGGATACCTCCGGAAGCCGGTTCCGACCGAGGAAGTCCACGAAACCCTACGAGCCCTGGAACGGGTCGGCGCTGATGGCCGCGGGCCGGCGATGATCACGCGGCACCTTCTGGCCGAAGTACGGAATGCCCAGACCTTCGCGGTCGAAGGCATCGACGAAATGCTGGCCACCCTGACGGCCGCGCCGACCCGACGCGCCCTGATCCTCGGCGGCGCTCCGGCCGATCAGGAGTCGCTCCGGATGGCCACCGCCGCACACGGCCTGGAGGTGGAAACCGCGGAGGGACCCGACTTCGAGATCAATCAGGTTGCCGCCAGCGGCTACGAGATCGTGGTGCTCGATACCCGGTTCCTCGAGGATCCGGCGGCCACGGTTTCGATGATCCGGGAACGGTTGGGCCGGGGCGGGGTACCGATCGTGGCACTCGCGACCGACGAAGCCAGCCGGTTGGCCCTGGTGGAACAGGGCGTCGACGACGTCCTCTTGGTGCCGATTCGGGAGATCGATGCGGCGGCCACGATCGGCAGGTGGACCGGGGCGCCGGTTCCAGCGCCGGAAAGCGTCGTCGCCGATCAGCAACCTGATCCCGTTCTGACCGACATGGCAGCCGAAACCGAGGAGTCCGTCGAAGCCCAGGCCGTGATCGACGCACCGGAGATCGTTGAGGTGCCGGTGATGGCTGCTGAGCCGGTGATGGCCGCCGAGCCGGTGGTGGCCGAAGACACGATGACGGCCGAAGAACCCGTGGCTGAAGAGGCGATGGCGGTTGTCGAGGCACCAGTGGTCATCGAGGCACCGGTCGTCGTCGAAGACTCGGTTGTCAGCGAGGCGCCGATCGTCATCGAGGATTTGGCAGTCGTCGAAGCGCCGGTGGCCGAAGCATCGGTGATGGTCGAAGAGTCGAGCGTCCCGGAGGTGCCGATGGCGGTTGAGGACTCCGTCGCGGTCGTGGACCCTGTCGTGGTCGAGGAGCCGGTGGTGGCCGCGGAGCCGGTGATCGCGGACGCCACTGACACCGCGCCGGAATCGGTTGCGGTTGCGGTTGCCGTCACAATCGAGGAAACCCCGGTTGCGGAAATTGCCGTCGCCCTGGCCGAGACGCCCACCGTCGTTGAGTTCGTTGCGACACCGCCGGCGACCCCGGCCGGCGATCTCATCGTCACCCCGGTCGAAGGCCTCAACGAGTCGTTGTGGGAAGTTGAGCCCAACGTGTCCGCGATCGAAGGTCTGATGACGGCCGAGGCCTCAGAACCCGGCGGCGACGGAGAGGTGGAGGCGATCGAAATCGCGCTGCCGAGCGATGAGTTGTCGCCGAACGCCGTGGTCTACGCCCACGCGCCAGTCCCGGATGTAACCTATCCCGCGGCCGTCGCGGTCGAGGAACCGGAACCGGAAGAACTCCCGATCGCCATCGAAGCCCTGGCCATCGAAGTCTCCGTCGCCGAGTCGCCGAGCGCCGAGCCGCCGAGCGCCGAGTCGCCGAGCGCCGAGCCGCCGAGTGCCGAGCCGCCGAGTGCCGAGCCGCCGAGCGCCGAGACCAATCTCCGCCAAGAGATCGTCGGGATCATGATCGTCGACCAATTGGCCCACGGAGGCGGCTTCTTCACCCAGCACCTGGTGGTGAGCTTCGTTCGCGAAGCCCCGTTCCGGATCGCGTCGCTCGCCACCGCCGCCACCCGCGGCGATCGGGCCCGCATGGAGGAGTCACTGATGGGGCTCCGGCGCACCAGTGATTCGATCGGAGCTGCCCGGTTGTCGGAACTGGCGAGCCGGACCTTGAGCCGAATCGGGGCGGGTCAAGTGGAAGCGGCAACGGCTATGATCGCCACCATCGAGGCCGGGTTCCACGAGGTCCGCCAAGCGTTGGAAGCTGCGGGTCCGGCCGGGCTTCCGGCCGAAATCCCGGCCGTCAGCGCCGCCTTCTTGGAACAAATCGCCCCCGAACGGGAGGGTCCAGGCCGGATGCTGGCGGATCGTCTCGTGACCTCGTTCAGCGCCGACGCGCCGAATCGGATTCAGGATCTCCGGGAGGCCGTGGGCCGCGGCGATGCGGAAGCCGCGCAACGAATCGCCCAGACCTTGAAGGGAATGTGCGGGTTGATCGGGGCGGAACCGCTCGCCAAACTGGCGGCGCTCGTGGAAGCCGATGCCCGCCTCAAGCGGGTGGGCCAGGCGGAGCGGTACTTGGAGCACCTCGACATCGAACTGGCCCGGGTCCAAGCCCAGTTCCAGAAGTGACCGAGGGGGGCCGGGGAATCTCCCCCGGCCCCTAGCCCCTAACGCCTCTCGTCTATAGGCTACTACACCCTTAGACGAGATCCTTGGCTCATGTCCCTCCGGCCGCTACTCCGGCTTGATATCGTTGCCCTCCTGGTACTCCTGGCTCCGCCCTCGGTCGGGTTGGCCCAGCGGAATCGGCCCACCCCCTCCGTTGCCCCAGCCCCCCTGCCGGACGTGACCCTGCTCAACGGCATTGATTGGCGGAACGTCGGTCCGTTCCGGGGCGGGCGAGTCACGACCATTACCGGAGTGCCGGGACAAGCCTTGGTGTATTACATGGGGGCCACCGGCGGCGGGATCTGGAAAACCGACGATGCGGGAGCCAATTGGCGGCCCATTGCCGACGGCCAACTGAAAATGGGTTCAGTCGGCGCGCTCGCGCTGGCGCCGGACGACCCGAACGTGCTCTACGCCGGGATGGGCGAGGCGCCAATTCGCGGCGTGTCCTCTTCCTGGGGAGACGGGATCTATAAGACCACGGACGCCGGCAAGACCTGGAATCATCTCCCCGGCCTCCGGGAAAGCCGGACCATTTCTCGAGTAATCGTCCATCCCAAGAACAGCGATCTCGTCTACGTGGCCGTGCAGGGCAGCCGGTGGGGCCCGAGCCGGGACCGCGGGGTTCACCGAAGCGGGGACGGCGGGAAGACCTGGAAGCTGGTCCTGACCGGCGATTCGCTAACCGGTCCAAGCGAGCTCACCATGGACCCGACCAATCCGCGGATCCTCTACGCCGCGATGTGGGACCACCAACGGCTCCCGTGGTACGTTCGCTCCGGCGGTCCGGGCAGCGGCATCTGGAAGACCACGGACGGAGGCGACACCTGGACCCGGCTGACCAAAGGCCTGCCGGCACTGATGGGCAAGATTGGCGTTGCCGTGTCGGCGACTCAGCCGAACCGGATTTGGGCCATTGTCGAAGCCGACTCGGGGGGGCTCTACCGTTCCGACGACGGCGGGGACAGTTGGCGGCTCATCAACAGCGATCGGGTGCTCCATGCCCGGCCCTGGTACTACATGCGGGTGACGGCCGACCCCACCAATGCGGACGTCGTCTACGTCATCAACGCCCCGATCATGAAGTCGATCGATGGCGGGAAGAGTTTCACGACGTTGCCTGACGTCCACGGCGACAACCATGACCTCTGGATCAATCCCGCCAATCCGATGAACCTCGCCAAGGCCGACGACGGCGGGGCGGCGATTTCATTTACCGGGGGCGCCACGTGGTCGTCGATCATGAACCAGCCGACCGCCCAGTTCTACCGGGTCAGCGTGGACAATCAGTACCCCTATTGGCTCTACAGCGGGCAGCAGGACAACTCGTCGGTCGCGATTCCGAGTGCTGTGATGGGCCCCGGCATCGGCAACGAGGAGTTCCATTCCGCCGGCGGTTGTGAGAGCGCCCATGTGGCGTTCGACGTGACCAACCCGCGATATCTCTACGGCAACTGCTACGGCGGGATCATCAGCGAGTACGACCGGGTGCTCAAGACCGACCGCAACGTGATGGCGTATCCCTATCTCGGCCTGGCGGAGCCCTCGAATCTGACCAAATACCGGTGGAACTGGTCAAGTCCGATCGTCACCTCCGCGCACGACCGGAAGGTGATCTATCACGGAAGCAACGTGCTGTTCCGCTCCACCGACCGGGGCCAGAGTTGGGTGGCCATCAGTCCCGATTTGAGCCGAAACGACCGCAGCAAGCAAGGCGCGGGCGGTGGCCCGATCACCAACGAAGGGGCCGGCGGCGAAGTGTATGGCGCGCTCCACTACTTGGCCGAGTCGCCCCATGACGCCAACGTGTTGTGGGCCGGCACTGACGACGGACTGGTCCAGGTTACCCGGGACGGCGGAAAAACCTGGACCAACGTCACCCCCAAGGGCTTGCCTGAGTCGTTGATCAACATGATCGAGGTCTCGACGTTCGACCCGGCCACCGCGTTCATTGCCGTGAGCCGCCACAAGTGGAACGACAACACACCGCACGTCTTCAAGACCACCGACTATGGCGCGTCGTGGACCCGGCTGGCAACGGGGTTCCAAGAAGGCGATCCGGTCCGGGTGGTGCGGGAAGACCCGACCGTCCGGAACCTGCTGTATGCCGGGACCGAAACCGGCTTCTTCGTGTCCTACGACGGCGGCATGGCGTGGCAGCGGCTCCAACTCAACTTGCCGCACGTTCCGATCACCGACATTCGGGTCCACCAGGGCGATTTGGTGATCGCCACGGAGGGCCGGGCTTTCTGGATTCTCGATGATATTACCCCGATTCGGAATCTGATTAACGCCGGCGCAACGACCGGGATGATGCTGTTCCAACCCCGGACCACGGTCCGCACCGCACTCGGCAGTAACGGGTCGGTGCCCGGGATGGGAAAGAACGCCCCGCAGGGTGCCTTGATCTCGTTTCGGGCCCCGGCCCGCGACAGCACGACGACGGCCAAGCTCGAAATCCTCGACGCTCAAGGCGCGGTGGTCCGAACCTTCGCTACCGATGCCAAGCCGGCCGAGGGCGGCAAGCTCACCGTCAAGCCGGGATTCAACCGGGTCATCTGGGATCTCCGGAGGGAGGCGCCCACCCGGCTCACGGGGGTCTTCGGGGCCGAGGCCGGAACCGCGGCCAACGGCTACCGGGTGGCGCCCGGCCGTTATCAGGTTCGTCTCACGATCGGGAAGGAAGCCGCCACCAAGAGCATCGAGGTCGTCGCTGACCCGCGGACCAATCCTTCCGTCGCCGATATCCGGGGCCAGCAAGAGGCCCTGGCCCGGGCCTTCGAGCGGATCGATGAAATCCACCGCCGGGTCATCACGCTTCGCTCGATCCGAGACCAGGTCAAGGCGTTGACCGACCGCACCACCGGCCAACCGGAAGCCGATTCGGTGGCCGCCGCCGGCCGCGCTTTGACGGCGGCAATCGACTCGGTCGAGGGGGTCATGATCAACGCCCGGGCCCGGACCTTCCAAGACGTCATCAATTTCCGAAACGGGCTGAACGACCAATACCTGAACTTGGTTGCGGCCATCGACGGTACCGACGCGCCGGTGACGCTCGGCATGCGAACCCGGTTCAACGATCTCGAAAAAGAGTGGGCACCGATCGCGGCGCGGGTCCGGCAGATCATCGGAGGCGACGTCGAACGATTCAACGCGACCATCCGGGCCCGAAACGTCCCGGCGGTCATCGTCCCGAAAACCCGCGAGCCGATTCCGTGACCGGTGCCGCGGAGTTCGGGTTTACCGACGAATCAGTCCCGAACGGCTATGACGAGTTCTTGGTGCCCCGGTTGTTCAACCCGTGGGCGGAGGCGCTGGTGCACCGGATGGCGCCGGAGCCCGGACTCCGGGCGCTCGATGTGGCCTGCGGGCCAGGTACCGTGGCCCGGGTGCTCGCTCGCTCCCTCGGACCGAAAGGAATTGTCGCGGCCTCGGATTCGTCGCCCGCGATGATCGCCCGGGCGGAATCGAAGGGACCGGTCGAAGGCGGCGCCCCAATCGCCTATACGCTCGCCCCGGCCGCGCCACTGCCCTACCCCGATCAGAGCTTCGACATCGTCACTTGTCAGCAAGGCCTGCAGTTCTTCCCGGATGCCAGGGCGGCGTTGACGGAAATGCGGCGGGTCCTCACGCCACGGGGCCGGCTCGGCTTGAGCGTCTGGTGCCCGCCCGAGGACTGCACCGTGTTCTTTGCCTTTCAGCAGGCACTCCGTCTGGCAGAACTGCCCGACCTCGCCGATTTCATGAACGTGCCGTTCCCGCGGTGGACCGGTGAGGACCTGGCCGGCCGGGCCCGCGACGTCGGCTTTCAATCGGCAGGGGTGGTTCAGGAAACCCGCGACTTGGTCTTCGAAGGCGGCGTTCCGGAAGCCCTCCGGGCCTTCACCGGCACCCCGATCGGACCGATGCTGGCGAAGTTGACCCCCGCCGCCATGGCGGGACTGGTCCGGGCCGCCGGCCAGACGTTTGCGCCGGTGATGGCGGGTGGTGCGGTTCGCGGCCCGATGCGTTCCTGGATCCTCCAGGCAACCGCCTAACGATGATTCGCCGTCTTGCGGTCATTTGCGGCCAGGCCGAGGTGGCGCTGCCCGACGAGCTGAGTGCTGCCCACCGGGTCGGGCGGCTCCTGGGAGAGAACGGAATCACCCTGGTGTTCGACGGATCGGCTGTCGGCGCCGCCGGGGCGGTGGCGGATGCCGTGGCCGGAGCGGGCGGGCGCTTGGTCGGCGTGGTCTTCGAATCGGGCCGCCCGGTCCGGCCGGATTTGACCGAGCGGCGGGACGCCGGATCGGTCGAGGAACAACGGTCTATCGTCGCGACCCTGGCCGACGGCTACTTGGCCCTGCCCGGCGGCTTCGATTCGATCGAGGCCGCTCTGGGGACCTTCGACCTGCCGGCGGGTCGCGGCACCGAGCAGCCGCTCGGCCTCCTCGACGAGGGGGAGTACTATTCCCGTCTCGTCGGCGTCGCCCCCGATCCGGTGCTCGATCATTTCTTCACCCAAACCCAGCGGGGCCGGCTGGTCGTTGGAAAAAGCCCGGCCGAGTTGTTACGGCGGCTCACCGAGTACCGACCTCCGGAAACCCGGCGCGACCAACCCTTCGACGACGATTGACCCTCATGCCGCCACTGACGTCGCTCCTCTTTGCCGCAAGCCTCGCCACCGCGACGGATACCACCTACCAAGCCGTCTTCATGCGAGCGGCTCCGGGACATTTGCTTCATTTGATTGACGCCGTCAAAGCCCGGATGCCGGTCTATGAAGCCGCGGGTGAAGCCCGGCCGGTCTTGATGCGGCACTCTCAGGGCGATCAGTGGGATCTCCTGCTGCTGGTGCCGATCGGAAGCATGGGGGAACACTTCGGCGATGAACGGTCCAAGCGATGGCCGGCGGCCGCTGGACGGGTGAAATTCGACGAAGCCGCCTACCAGCGGCGGTTGGCGGATTGGGTATCGTGGCAGGAAGAACTATACGTCACCGGGCCCCCGGTGGCGGCGCTCGAGGCCGCGGCCAATCAGGCCGGGTATTTCCACCTCGAGGTATTCCAGGCCTTGGCCGGCAAACGCGACTCCCTGCTGACGCAGCGGGTCATGGAGAATGACTTTCTCCGGCGGATCGGCCGGGCCGCCAATTTCATCTTCACGAAGATCACGGGACCCGCCTGGGATTCGTTCACCATCGGGTTCTATCGCGACCTCCAACACTACGCCGAGCCGTCGAAAGTGTCGGCCGAGGATGAAGACCGGGCCGCCCGGGCCGCGGGGTTCGAATCCCGGAATCACATCGGTCCGTACCTCCGGCAGTTCCTGAGCGGGCACCACGATACTTTGGGCTCCGTGGTCCGGTGACCACCATCGCGGTCCTCAAGACCATTGCGGTCGCCTTTGGGCTGATCTCGGTATACCTCAACGCCCGCCAGAACGTGCTGGGGTGGGCCACCGGACTCGTCAACGTCGGATTGTACACCTACTTGTTCTTCAAGGACCAACTGTTTGCGCTGATGGGCCTGCAAGTGTTTTTCCTCGTGATCTCGCTCTACGGATGGTACCACTGGCTTCGGGGCGGGAAGGTTCGAGCCGGGCTCCCGGTCACGAGGATTTCGGTGACCATGGGTCTCGGGTTGACGGCCGTGGCGGCCGGCGGATCGCTCGGACTCGGTTGGGCGCTCGATCGTTACACACCGGGCCAGGAGCCGTACCTCGATTCGTCGATTTCCGTGGTCTCGATGCTCGGGCAATGGATGATGGCGCGGAAGTATGTCGAGGCGTGGTGGGTCTGGATCGGGGTCAATACGGTATCGGTCCCGTTCTTCGGGTTTCGCGGTGACTACCTGACAGCCGTCCAGTACGCCGTATTCTGGGGCTTGGCGGTCAGTGGATTGGTACAATGGCGCCGGTCCCTCGTCGCATCGTCCTGACCGGATCGGAATCGACCGGCAAAACCACGTTGGCCGAGGCTCTGGCCGGCCACTTTGGAGCACCCTGGGTTCCGGAGTTCTCGAGAGCGTACGCCGAATCCAAACGTGGCGTGCTGACGGCTGCCGACGTCGAGCCGATTGCGCGCGGGCAAGCCGCCGCCGAGCAAGCCGCGCTCGCGGGGCGGGACGGTGGCTTGGTGGTATTCGACACCGATCTGGTGAGTACTCTGGTCTACGCCAGGCACTACTACCGCACGGCACCGTCCTGGATCGAGGCGACGATCCGACGGTATCCCCCGTCGATCTATTTGTTATGCCACATCGACCTGGCGTGGGTCGCCGACGGGATCCGGGATCGGCCGGCTTCCCGAATCGCCATGCACTCCGCATTCCAGGACGCACTCCTGGAGTTTGGATTCAAGGCGGCGGAAATCCAGGGCACCGGTCCGGCCAGGCTGGCTTCCGCCATCGACGCGGTCAACCGCTCCATCTAGGCAGTTGGGAGTTCTGATGCTACGCACCCTCAAGGAACTGATCACCGGCCAACCCGCCGCGACTTCGGCTTCCGTTCCAACCGCTCGGCCACCGGAAATCCAGGTGGCGGCCGCGGCCCTCCTGATCCAACTAGCCTACGCCGACGGCGAGTTCAGCTCGGCGGAGCGAGCCCAGGTCGAGGCGGCGCTGGTCCGCCACTTCAATCTTGACCTGGCCACGATTGCGGAGCTCTTGTCACTCGCTGAACACGAACAAAAACAGGCGATTGACGACTTTCGATTCACCCGCGTGATTCGAGAGCATTTCGATCTCGGTCAGCGGCTGTTGCTCGCTGAAATCATGTGGGGCGTCGCGATCGCTGACGGACGAGTCGCCGATCAGGAGAGCCATCTGTTTCGGAAGCTCGGCCACTTGCTCGATCTCCAGCCCGGGTATCTCGCCGAGGCCCGGCGGGCGGCCCAACCGGGCCGGGCGCCGGGAGAATGAGTGCGTCGACAATCGCTCGTCACGAAATCGCGTAAATAGGAACCTGGGTTGCATTTCGCCGACGGAACCGGCGATGTTTGCGCCCCCATGACCGGCACCGCCACCACACTCGATCTCGACGCCGCGCTGGCCCGCCTGGGCTATGCGGAATTCCGGCCCGGACAGCGCGAAGCGGTCGAGACGATCATTCAGCGGCGCCGGCTCCTGCTCGTGGCACCGACCGGCGGGGGCAAGAGTCTGATCTACCAGCTCCCCGCCACGGTCCTCGGCGGCACCACGCTGGTGGTCTCGCCGTTGGTGTCCTTGATGCACGACTAAGTGGCCGCCCTCCAATCGATGGGGGTTTCCGCCACGTTCCTGGCGGCCACGTTGAGTTCCGAGGACGTCCGAGGGCGGATGTCCGGCTTGGCCCGCGGCGAGTATTCCATTGCCTATGTCGCGCCCGAACGGCTGGCCTTCCCCGGGTTCCGCGGTCTGGCCCGCGATCTCGATTGCCCCCTCGTGGCCGTCGATGAAGCCCAATGCATCA
>SXGT01352377.1_pt1 | contig 14857 bp, 11 predicted proteins | sample 3176221 | NCBI WGS metagenome assembly SXGT01 (sample SAMN11356862, study PRJNA531348) | freshwater metagenome | isolation source: freshwater sample F1-120 | place: China: Fuxian Lake, Yuxi | collected 2017-12-25
ACAGCCGCTACTGGGGCTTCGTTCCTGACTCGCTGGTGCGCGGCAGCCCGCTGATCGTGTACTACAGCTACGTTCCCGACAGCAGTACATCGCTGGATTGGGTGCGCCACGTGCGCTGGAAGCGGCTTTTCTCACGGGTGGAGTAGGCACTCCGGGCAGCACTTCCGCTTGCGCGCACGTCGGCACACATTCCCGCACCGCACGCCCCCACCGCTTTCGCCCGCACACGACACAATGGCAGGTACGCCGCACCGGCGGCACTCATTCGAGGAAGGGTCTCTCGACCAATACCTCCGCGATATCAGCATTTATCCGCTGATCAATCGCGAGCGTGAGGTCGAGCTTGCGCAGCGGATCCGTGAAAACGACCAGGAGGCGCTCGACACACTGGTGCGTTCCAACCTGCGCTTCGTCGTCTCGGTTGCGAAGAAATACCAGAACCAGGGCGTGTCGCTCAGCGACCTGATCAACGAGGGCAACCTCGGCTTGATTCGCGCTGCGCACAAGTTCGACGAAACCAAGGGGATCAAGTTCATCTCCTACGCGGTCTGGTGGATTCGCCAGGCGATCCTGCAGGCGCTCGCGGAACAGAGCCGCATCGTGCGCGTACCGCTCAACCGGGCCGGTACCCTGCATCGCATCGGCAAGCGCGCGAGCGCCCTCTTGCAGGAACTGGGGCGCGAGGCCACGCACGCCGAAATCGCCGAAGGGATGGAGATTTCCGAGGAAGAGGTCGCGAAGACGATGTCCATCTCGCAGACCCACCTCTCGCTCGACGCCCCGATGAATCCGGGCGAGGACAACCGCCTCCTCGATTACCTCCCCGATCAGCAGAATCTGACGCCGGAGGAAGAACTCGCCGGCAAGGCCCTCACGCAATCGGTGAAGGATGCCTTGGGCACACTGAAAGAGCGCGAGGCCAAGATCCTCCGGCTGTATTTCGGCCTGGACGAAGCCGAGCCCATGACCCTGGAGGACATCGGCGCCGCGCTCAACATCACGCGGGAGCGGGTGCGCCAGATCAAGGAGAAGGCGCTCTCCCGCCTCCGGCACGTGTCCCGCGCACGCGCCCTCGAGAGCTTCCTCGGGTAGATCGCTGCCGGTCCCGCCGGCCCGTTGGCGCGGCTAAATTCCGGGATGGCCAAAGACGCTTCGTTCGACGTGACCACCGGCGTGGACCTGCAGGAGGTCGACAACGCGGTGAACCAGGCGCAGAAGGAGATCGCGCAGCGCTTCGACTTCAAGGGCGCCGCCGTGGAGATCGATTTCAAGCGCGCCGAAGGCCAGATCAACCTCTCCGCCGACAGCGACATGCGGATGCGCGCATTGTTTGACGTGGTGCAGGCCAAGCTCATCAAGCGTGGCGTGCCCGTGAGGAACCTCGATGTCGGCGACATCAAGCCCGCCGGCGGCGATACGCTCAGGCGCGAGGTCAAGGTGAAACAGGCGCTCGACAGCGACACCGCCAAGAAAGTCGCTGCCGCCATCAAGGAGCAGAAGTTCAAGAAGGTGCAGGCCTCCATCCAGGGCGAGCAGGTGCGAGTGACCGCACCCTCGCGGGACGAGCTGCAGGCGGTGATCCAGTTCCTGCGGGCGGGGGACTACGGCGTGGAGCTGCAGTTCGGCAACTACCGCTGAGCGCCGCCGTCGCTGCCCGCGGGACTTAGGTTTCCCGAATGGCTCTCTCCCTCGCGCCGACCGTTGCCGTCATCACCCTCGGCTGCGACAAGAACACCGTTGATTCCGAACGCTATCTCGGCGACCTGATCGGGCACGGCGCCGTTCAGGTCTCCGATCCGGCCTACGCCGAGATCGTGATCGTGAACACCTGCGGGTTCATTGACGCGGCCAAGCAGGAATCCATCGACACCATCATCGGCGCGGCCAAGCTCAAGGAGCAGGGGGGCGTGCAGACCGTGATCGCGGTGGGCTGCATGGTGCAGCGGCACGAAGATGAACTCCGCGAGGCCCTGCCCGAAGTCGACCTCTTTCTGGGGTCGGCCAATACCGAGCAACTCATCCCGCAGTTGATCGCGCGCGGGCTACTGGGTCCGGCCGACGACCTGCATCCCGGCGTGCGGACGTACAGCGGCGGCTCGCCGCACGTCCGCTACCTCAAGTTGAGCGAAGGCTGCGATCACGGCTGCGCGTTTTGCGCGATTCCCCTGATGCGGGGCAAGCATCGCTCCTTCGCGCTGGACGATGTGGTCCGCGAAGCGCAGCTCCTGGAGATGCAGGGCGCCCGCGAGGTGAACCTCGTCGCCCAGGACCTGGCCCACTATGGGCGGGACCGTCGCGACGGGACCGGGCTTCCGGAGGCGCTCGAAGCACTCGTGCGCGAGACATCGATTCCGTGGATCCGGTTGATGTACCTCTACTCCGCCGGCATCACTCCGCGGCTGCTCGAGGTCATCGCGCGGGAGCCGCGCATCCTGCGCTACCTCGACATGCCCATGCAGCACGCGGCGGACAGTGTGTTGCAGCGGATGCGCCGTCCCGAGCGGAAGAAGACGATTCGCGAAAAGGTCGCTCGGTACCGCGAGGCCGTCCCTGGCGTCGCGATTCGCACCACCTGCATTGTGGGATTCCCGGGCGAGACCGACTCGGATTTTCGCGAGTTGATGGACTTCCTCGAGGAGATTCGCTTCGAGCGCGTTGGGGCGTTTACCTATTCTGCGCAGGATGGCACCCACGCGGCGACGATGGTGGACGACGTCCCCGAGTCGGTGAAGCGCGAGCGGCTCGAGGCGCTCACGGAACTGCAGCGCGCGATCACCGATGAACGCTACGAAGAGCGGATCGGCGCACAGGCGCAGGCCCTGTCGGCGGGTGGACGGCTGGCGCGGCTTCCGTGGCAGGCCGATGACATCGATGGCCTCACCACGCTGGATGTTGACGCGCCTGCCGGAGCTATTGTGTCGGTCGAGGTCGAAAGCGCGGAAGACTACGACTTCACGGCGCGCGTGACGGGGACGGTACTGGGCGCGCCCGGCGCAGGAGCGGCGCCCGCGCGTGGTCGCGCGCTGCCGATGGTGGGCGGCGGTTCGATGGGGGCGTTCGGTCGGTGAGGGGTCGCGCCCGGCATTCGCGTGCCCGGGCGCTTGGCGTCGCCGCCGCGTTCGCTGCGGCGCTTGCTGCCGGAGCCTGCGTCACGCGTCGCGTGGCAGATCCCGGACCTCCGACCATCGTGCGTCCTCCGCCGGGTGCGCCGGCCGATACCGTGGCACGCGCCGTGCCGATCCCGGACCTGCCGCGCGATTCCGCGCCACCGGCCATCTCGGATCGCACCCTCGATGTGCGCGTGGCGCTCGCCACCGCCGCGCAGCAGGTCCCGCTCACGGCCAGCGGTGCATGGCGCCTGTACGACGGCACGGACGGCGTGCTCATACGCGGCAACGCCGGCGAGGTCTGGGTTGTGGAGCATCGGGGCCGCGCGCTCCGCGCGCGGGGTCGTGGCAGCCAGGCGACGGCCTGGGTAGACGGCGCCCTCACGCTTCGTACCGACGCGGGAAACGCCTTCCCGACCTTTGCCGGGCGCCGGTACCGGGGAGCGCTGCGCGTCATCGCGGGCGACAGTGGCCTGGTCGTCGTGAATGTGCTCAATGTCGAAGACTATTTGCGCGGCGTTGTTCCACTGGAGATTGGCGCAACGCGAAATGCGTCGGAGCAGGCAGCGGTCGAGGCGCAGGCCGTGGCCGCCCGCAGCTACACATGGGTTCGCCTGACCTCCGCGAATCGTCGTCCGGACTTTGACCTGTTGGCGACTGTCAGCGATCAGGTGTACGGAGGCGTGGACGCGGAGCGCGAGGGCACGGACCAGGCCGTGCGCGCCACGTCGGGCCTAGTGCTCAAGTTTGCCGGGCGCGTCGTGGATGCGCCCTATTCCGCGTCGTGTGGCGGTCAGACCGCCGCACCGGAAGAAGTATGGCGGACTGGGCCATCGAGCTATCTCCGCCGGGTGAGCGACCGCATCCCGGGCTCGGCCGACCGCTACTACTGCGAAATCGCGCCACGGTTCGCCTGGACCAGGGAGTTCACGAGCGCGGAACTCGACGCTGCCGTGCGCAGCTACCTGCGCTCGTACACATCCGGCGTTCCGTCATCGGGGCCCGGGCACGTTCGCGGCGTCTCCATAGAGGCACGCACACCCAGCGGGCGCGTCGCGAGCGCCACCTTCCTCACGGAGCGTGGCGCGTATGCGGTGCGCGCCAACGACATTCGGTCGGTGCTGCGCCTCCCGGGTGGCGAGATCCTCAACAGCACCTATTTTTCCGTCAACTCGGAGACGGCGCGCGACGGCTCGCTTGCACGGCTCACAATCCGCGGCAACGGACACGGACACGGGGTGGGCATGTGCCAATGGGGGGCCATCGGACGGGCGCGCGCGGGGCAGACGGCCCGCGCGATTCTCGCAGCGTACTTTCCCGGTACGACCGTCGGCCCGGCATCGGGAATGGGGCGCTGATGCCATTCCCGCTCGCGCGCGCGATCAGCGTTGGAACGCTGCTGCTGTTGGCTGCCCAAGCCGCTTCGCCATCCGCGGGCGCTGCTCAAGCTGTCGCACGCGCCCAGACCACAGGCGTTGTCGTTCCGCCGCGAGACTCGCTCATCGTTTCGCTGCTCACCATGGGGCAGGGCGCGATGGTGTTCGATCGCTTTGGGCACTCGGCCATTCGCATTCAAAATCTCCGGACCGGACTGGATTCGGCGTGGAACTGGGGAATGTTCGACTTTTCCTCGCCCGCGCTGATTCCGCGGTTCGTCGCCGGGCGCACGCAGTACTGGATGGCCGGCTATCCCACGCCGTTCTTCGTGGACTACTACCGGCGTCAGCGGCGCGCAGTGTGGGAACAGGAACTCGCCTTCTCACCGGCGGCGGCCGACTCATTGCTGCGCCTGCTCCGTTGGAACGCGCTGGAACAGAACAAGTTTTATCGCTACGACTATTACCTCGACAACTGCTCCACGCGCGTGCGTGATGCGCTCGACGCCGTCATGGGCGGATCGCTTCGTGCCGCACTGGAGGGTCCCGGCAGCGGACGCACCTGGCGCGGCGAAACGTTGCGACTTGGCGAGGCGTTTCCGCTCATCAGTTTCGGCATGACCTACACGCTCGGCGCACGCGCAGACTCGCAGATCACGCGCTGGCAGGAAGGCTTCATTCCGATGCATCTGCGTGATGCGCTGCGCACCGTGCAGGTCGCTGGCCCCACCGGACAGGTGCCGCTCGTGCGCGGCGAGCGGCAACTGGTCGCGGAAACGACCTTTGTCGAGGCTTCCGCTGTGCCCGACTTCAGTCGGCCGGCCGGGCTGATCGGAATCGTGGCGGGGTGGGTCATCGTGCTGCTCGGGCGCGGTGCCGCACGCCGCGCCTGGGCCGGTCATTCCGTCGCGATCGTCGGGAGTGTCTGGCACTTTGCCGCCGGCTTCGCCGGGGTGCTGGTGCTGCTGGCCGGCGTGCTTGATCGCCATCACTACATGGGTGCCAACACCAACGTGCTGCTTGGCACGCCCGTCTCGCTCATCCTGGCCTGGTTATACGGCCGCTCCTGGCGCGGGTCGTCCCCCATGCGAACGCGCCTCGCGGCTCGTAATCTCTCGCTCTTCACGGCGGGCGCCGCGCTGCTCGCAGCGGCAGCGCATGCGGTGCCTGGGCTGGCACCAGCGGACGCCTCGCCGATTTACTTCGCGCTCCCGATTCACCTCGCCTTCGCCATGGCACTGGTGAAGCGCGACCGGATCCCCGCGCCTCTTCCGAGCGCCGCGTGACCCTCTCCGTAGGCGTCGATGTCGGCGGTACCTACACGGATTTGGCTGCGGTGGACGCCAGCGGACGCGTCGCGACGCGAAAAGTGCTCAGCACGCCCGCCGATCAGAGCGAAGGAGTCGCGACGGCGCTGCGCGCGCTCGGCGCAACGCCGGCCTCGGTGTCGCGCGTGGCCCACGGCACAACAGTGGTGACCAATCTCCTGCTCGAACGCAAAGGCGCTCGGGTCGCGCTCTGCGCAACCGCCGGGGCCACCGACCTTCTGGAGTTGCGTCGTCAGGAACGCGCGGGCCTCTATGATCTCTCACTGCACCATCCGGCGCCGCTCGTGGATGCCGCGCACGTGGTGGCAGTCAACGAACGCATCTCGGCCCGTGCGCGCCTGATTCCGCTCGCCGCGACGGAAGCGGAGCGGGTCGCGGAAGCTGTCGCCGCACTGAAACCGGACATTGTCGTTCTCTCACTACTCCATGCCTACGCCGATCCCTCGCATGAGGCGATCCTCGCCACGGCAATCGCTCAGGCGCTACCGGGAGTGGATGTGGTGTGTGGCAGCTCGGTGCTTCCCGAGATTCGGGAGTATGAACGCACCGCGACAGCCGTGGCCGAGGGGTATGCCCGCCCACGCGTGCGTCGGTACCTCGAACACCTTGGCGCGCGTTTGGCCGAGTCCGGCTATCCCGAACCGGAAGTGATGACCAGCGGCGGCGGCATGCTCCCGGCACGCGATGCGGCGGGTCGTGCGGCGTCGCTGGCGCTTTCCGGGCCTGCCGGCGGAGTGGTCGGCGCGGCGGCCGTGCTCCGGGCGGCGGGTTTTGGCGACGCACTCACCATTGATATCGGCGGCACGAGCGCAGATGCCGGCCTGATTCTGGGTGGCGAGCCACTCGTGGAGCCGGGCGGCAGCGTTGCTGGTGTGCCAATCGCCCTTCCACGCGTGCTCGTCGAGACCGTCAGCGCCGGTGGTGGCAGCATCGCCTGGGTGGATGACGGCGGAGCGCTGCGCGTCGGTCCACACAGTGCGGGAGCGGTGCCCGGCCCCGTGGCGTTTGGGCGCGGCGGTACCGCCCCAACCGTGACTGATGCGCATATCGCCCTGGGACGCCTGGACGCAGCGGAACTCTCCGGGGGCGTGCAACTCGACCGCGCTGCTGCGCTCGCGGCGATCACGAAGCTCGCGAAGCAACTGGGCGCAGCGGTGCCACGAACGGCCGAGGCAATCATCGCGATTGCCGATGCATCCATGGCGCGGGCGCTTCGCCGCGTGAGTGTTGAGCGCGGCGTCGATCCGCGAACCTGCGTCCTCGTGGCATTCGGTGGCGGCGGGCCGCTGCACGGCTGCGCGCTTGCCGATGCGCTGGGCATGCGACGCATCCTGGTTCCACCGCACGCAGGCGTGCTCAGTGCACTGGGGCTCGCCATCGCGCCGGAGCGCCGCGAGGCTGCGCAAAGCGTGATGCAGCTCGCACTGTCCATGAAGCGGCCTGCCGTTGCGGCGCTCTTTCAGCAGCTCAGCCGCACGGCTGCAGGACGCATGCAGAAGCCGCGCATTGCGGCGCACGCACGCGTCCGCTACGCGGGGCAAGGGTATGAGCTGGACGTCCCGTTTACCGCACGCGATACCGGCGCGACGATAGCCGACCGGTTCGCCGCGCTGCACGTGGCGCGTTACGGCTTCACGCTCGAGCGTCCGGTGGAACTCATAGCCGCTCGGGCAGCCGCGATTGGCAAGGCCCGAAAACTGCGACTCGAGTCCGCGACCCGGGTGAGGGCAAGGCGACTCGAGGGGCCCAGTGTGCTGACGCTCTCTGATGCCACGATGGTCGTCGCGCGCGGCTGGACCGCCCGTGCGCTGGCCATCGGGGGCTGGCTCCTGGAGCGCCGATGAGTTCGCGCACCCGCTCCCGCGGCTTCGACGCCCTCGGACTCTCGGTGATGTCCAACGCGGTGGCCATGATCGCGGAGGAGATGGGCACGGTGCTGGAGCGTGGGTCGCTCTCGCCCAATATTCGCGAGCGCCGCGATGCGTCGTCGGCGATTTTCGATGCGGGTGGTCGGATGATTGCGCAGGCGGCGCACATTCCCGTACACCTCGGCGCGATGCCGGAGTCGGTGCGCGCGGTGATGGCCCGCAAGCCGGCGCCGGGCGACGTGTTCCTGTTGAACAGTCCCTACGACGGGGGATCCCATCTGCCGGATCTCACCATGGTCGAGGCGGTGGCTGAAGGTTCGCGCATCATCGGCTACACCGCCGTGCGCGCCCACCACGCCGATGTGGGCGGCATGAGCCCCGGCTCCATGCCGCAAGGTGCCACGGAGCTGGTGCAGGAGGGACTGCATCTCCCGCCCATCCGCCTGGCACCGCGAGGCCGCCTCGACGGCGCGTTGCTCGAACTCGTCCTCGCCAACGTGCGGACACCGGCTGAACGCCGCGGTGATCTGGAAGCCCAGCGCGGTGCCTGTGCGGCGGGCGCCGCCGGATGGCGCATTCTCCTCGCGCGTGAGGGCCCGTCCCGGATGCGTGCCGCCTGCGACGCGCTGCTCGCCTACACCGAGCGACGGGCGCGTGCCCGCTTGCTCGAGATTGGCGATGTCGAGGGGCGCGCCGACGACATCCTGGAAGGGGATGGGGTCAGCGACGTTCCGGTGCCGTTCGCTGTGCGCCTGCGCGTGCGTCGGGGGGCATTGTCGCTCGACTTCGCGGGCACATCGCCGCGCGTGCGCGGCAATGTGAACACGGTGAAGGCGGTCGTTCGTGCAGCGGCGATCTTTGTGCTGCGCTCGCTGCTGGATGACGACGTGCCGACGAATGAAGGCATCGGCCGCCCCATCACAATTGCGACGCCCGACAACTGCGTGCTCGATGCGCGCTGGCCGTCGGCGGTCGCAGCCGGGAATGTGGAAACGTCGCAGCGCGTCACCGACCTCCTCTTCGCGGCGTTTGCCGACGCTGGCGTTGCCGTGCCGGCGCAGGGGCAGGGCACGATGAACAACATCACCTTCGGCGGCGACGGCTGGACCTTCTACGAGACGCTTGGGGGCGGGCAGGGCGGTTCGCCGAAGGGGCGCGGCCCCAGCGCTGTGCATGTGGGCATGAGCAACACGCGCAACACGCCGATCGAATCCCTGGAGCGCTCGTACCCGATGGAGATTGCCGAGTATGCGATTCGCCGCGGCTCGGGAGGACACGGCCTCCATCCAGGGGGCGATGGGGTCGTGCGCCGCTACCGCGTGCTGGAGCGCTGCACCGTGACCCTGGTGACCGAGCGACGCACGCGCGCGCCGCGAGGCGCGCAGGGCGGAATGGATGGGGCAATGGGAATCAACCGGCTGAACGGAACGCCGATACCGCCGAAATGCCGCCTGGAACTCGCCCCTGGCGACGTGGTGACCATCGAAACGCCGGGCGGCGGCGGTTGGGGAGCGGTGCCGGCCCGCTGAGCGACCGCTACAGGGCCGACGTGCTCCCCGAGATGGACCGACGTCGCGGTGACTCGGCGTGCACGAGGTCGAACACCTTGGCTTCCACGAAGGCATCGAGCAGCGACTTGTCGATCGCTCCTTCCTTCGCCTCGGCCGCAAGAATGTCGATCGCGCGCTCAATGGGCACCGCCCGCTTGTACGGCCGGTCGGTTGCCGTCAGTGCGTCATAGATATCGCTGATCGTCATCATCCGTGTCTGTACCGGGATGGCATCGGCACCGATCTGACGCGGGTATCCCTTGGCGTTGAGTTTCTCGTGGTGCCCGTAGGCGATCTTCGGAATCTGCCTCAGTTCCCGCGTCCAGGGGATCTGCTCGAGAAACCGGAACGTGTGCGTGACGTGCGACTCAATCTCCCGACGTTCCTTCGGGTCAAGGTTCCCCTTGTTGATCATCAGGTAGCGCAACTCGTCGTCGCCGAGGAGGGGCTTCTCCACGCCGTCGAAGTCGAGGAAGGTCCGGGCGTTGATCGCCTCAAGCTCGTCGAACTTGCCTTCGGGCAGGATGGTCGGCTCGTTCGCCTGGACGATGGAGTCCAGGTAGCGCTGCAGTTCCTCGCGCTTGCTGCGGCGCAGGTCGTCGAGTTCCGCCAGCACCTGCGTGTACCGGTCCTTGCCGAAGTTGACGAGGTACTCGGCCCGTTCGCGTTCGTACTCGAGGTCAGCGCGCTGCAAGAGCCACTGGAAGCGGTGCTTGATGATCGCCAGGTCGCTCGGGTACAGCTTCTTCTGCTTCACGAGGACCTGCTCGCGCACGCCGACCTTGCCGAAATCGTGCAGCAGGCCGGCGTAGCGCAGTTCGCGCATCTGCTCGCGCGAGAACTTCACGTTCCGGTAGTTCTCCGTGCCGCCGCGATCCACCGCTTCGGCAAGGCCGCAGGTCAGCGTGGCCACGCGAGACGAGTGACCGCTCGTAGTCGGGTCGCGGGATTCAATCGCGGTGACCGCTGCCGTGACAAAGCCTTCAAAGAGGCGCTCGATGTCTTCGTAGAGGCGCGCGTTTTCGATGGCCACGGCCGCCTGCGACGCGAGCGCGGTGACCAGGTCAACCGCCCGGTTATCAAACGGAAGCACTTCCCGGTCCACGATGGACGGCAGCGAGAGCACGGTGTCCAGGTTGCGCTTGCGGTTGATCAGCTGCACCACGCCGGTGATTTCGTCCCGGTGTGAGCGCATCGGCAGGACGAGCATGGACTTGGTGCGATAGCCGACCTTCTCATCGAACGACCGGTTCATCTTGTAGCTGACGTCGTCCGGCAGGAGATAGACGTCAGGGATGATCAGCGGTACACCCGTCGCGGCAACGTATCCCGCGAGGCTCGAGTGATTGATGGCAATCACCGACTCCTTGAACGGCAGGTTGGGCAGGGTGTGGTTTTGCGCCAGCTTGAATCGCAGCTGCTGCGGGTGCCCCTCCTCGTCGCGCTCCACCAGGTAGAGCGAGCCTGCGTCGGCGTTCGACAGGCGCCGCGCCTGTGTCAGGATCATCTCGAGCAGGGTCAGCAGGTCGCGCTCGGTGGACAGCGCGACCCCGATGCGCGTCAGTTCGTGCAAGTCGTCGGCGCTGCGCGTTTCGCGGCGGGCCGACCGGCGCGCCGCCACGAGCGTGGCCGCGTGACGCAATGCCCCCCGTACCGCAACACGCACCGCTTCCGTCGGCGCGTCTGCGGCCACATAGCCGCTGAGCAACTCAAGGGGCAGCGCGGCGTCGGGTTCGGCTTCACCCGGGTCGCCGAACCCGAGCAGCGAACCAAGCCCGGCGAGCTGCTCCAGACCCGTCCGGTCATCGCCCGCGCTTTCCGTCAGCGCGCGGTCGAGCAGGATCACCGTTGGCCGCTCCGGATCGAGGGTGCCTGCCGCCGGTACCAGCGGTACGCGCCGCACTTCAACGCCCAGCCCGTCGAGGGCTGCCACTGCGCGACCGACCGAAGTGAGAACGAGGGGGTTCACGGGAGCGGGAAGGGAAGGCACCGAAACGAAAGCCCGCCGGAGTTCAACAGAACCCCGGCGGGCTGAAACTACCACTCGACAACGCCCGGCCGCCAACCATCAGCGGTGACAGGCAGGATTCCTACTTGGCGCCCAGCTTCTCCAGTTCCTTCGCCGGCGCTTCGTAAGCCGGGAACGCGGCAATCGACTGCCGGAAGAGGGTAATCGCCTTCTCCTTATTGCCGTGGTCCTTCTCGTCCAGGGCGCGGCTGTACAGCATCACGGCCTGGAAGGGCACCTTCTCCTGCTTCTTCACGGCCGACGCATGATCTTCGCGGGCGCGCGCGGGGATCGCCGGCAGCTTGAGTTCCGTGTTGATCTTCGCCGCGAGCTGCTCGATGAGCGGCAGGATCGACTCCGTCGTTCCCGTCACATCGATGCCGCCCTTCTCCACTTCGCTGGTCTCGACATTGAACACGCGCATCGACAGGCGAAGCACGGGCTTGCCGAGTTCGGTCGCGAACACACCGGTGATCATGTGGTGCGCGCCGACGATCTTGCCGACGCGGACCGACGTCTCCGGGTCGAGCTTGCCGTCCGTGGCAAGCTTCTGTTCGTCGAGCACGGCCTGGATGCGGTCGCGTTCGACGACGCGGATGTTCGGGTTCGCCGCCAGGCTGTTGATCAGCAGGTCCGCAATCCCCTTGGAGAGGGGCTGCAGCTCCGCGTTCTTCGCGCCAAGCGCCGAGTTGTTGAGGTACAGCACCGCCACCGTCGGCTTCGACTGGGCGATAGCCGTGCCCGCCACAAGGGCAAGGCCGGCAACTGCGGTGAACAAGGTCTTGATGCGCATGTACTGCCTCCGGAAAGATTGCACTGCGATGACCAGCAAATTCAAATGGAAAGCGTCAAACCTTCTGCGGCAGCCAGCACCTTCAGCGTCCCGCCGCGGTCCTTCACCAGCGCCTGACACTCCGCCACGCGCTGATCCAGCTCCTCATCCGTACGGCGCGGTTCGTGGTGGAAGAGCACCAGTGTTTCCACGTCACATTTCAGCGCCATCTCTGTCACTTCGCGGAAGGTCGAGTGTCCCCAGCCGCGATGAAAGTCGTATTCCTCGGTCGTATACGTTGTGTCGTGGACCAGCACCTTCGCGCCGCGCACGAACGCCTCGAACCGTTCCCGCCACCCGGACGGCGTCTGGTACCGCTCCGCCGGGCCCAACTCGTTGTCTGATACGTACACCAACGCCGATGGCTTCGTTCGGGGTTCGGTGAACCGGTATGCCAGCGCGCCCCCCGGGTGCCGCACTTCCATCGCCGTCACTTCGTAGCCGTTTCCCGTACTGCGCTCGCCTTCGGCGAGTTCCTTGAAATCAATCGTGGCATCCAACTGCTCGAACGTGACCGGAAATACCACCGGCGACATCTGATCCCGCACCACCCGGTCGATGCTCGTCTCGAGCGACTTCGACCCCCATATCGTAAAATGATTCCCGCGCTGAAAAATCGGTGCAAAGAACGGGATGCCCTGGATGTGATCCCAATGCGCGTGCGTCAGAAAGATGTCGCCAGCCACCGGGGCGCCGTTGGACCGCTCAATCAACGACCGGCCCAACTCGCGGATCCCGGTTCCTGCGTCCAGCACCACCAGCCAACCAGTCGATGTTCGTACTTCCACACACGGCGTGTTGCCGCCGTACTTCACCGTGCGCGGGCCAGGACTCGGCACCGAGCCTCGCGTCCCCCAGAACTGTACGCGGAGACTCACGCCAGTATCCTCGACACCATGCATGATACGACGAATCGGCGCATTCGTGAAAGGCGGGCTGTCACGGCCGGGTTGTGACCCACGTCACGCAACTGTTAAACGCGTTGCTGCGCACGGCGATCGAGCGCGGCACGGTCGGCAATGCGAATCCTGCGGTGTTCAATCACGATCCACCCCGAATCCTGGAACTCGCGCATGGCCCGCGACACCGTCTCGCGGCTCGCCCCAATCAGGTGGGCGATGGTCTGATGCGTGAGCGGCTTCTCGATCAACTCGCTGCCGCCTTCCGAGGCGCTGTCCAGGAGCATCCGCGCGATGCGGCCGGGCACATCCAGCAGCACGAGCGAGCCGATCTTGTCGTCCGCCCGCCGCAACCGGCGCGACAGCTCGGTCAGCAGGGACTACGCCACCGAAGGGCTCGCTTCAACCCGCCGCCGGAAATCGTCTCGCCGCAGCACGAGCAGGGCGCTCTCTTCCATCGCAATCACGTGGGCCGAACGGGGCTGGTCGTCAATCAACGACAACTCCCCGAAATGCTCGCCCACGCCAAGGAGTCCCAGAATCACCTCGCGGCCGTCCTCGGCCACCAGCACGACCTTGACGCGCCCCTCGCGCACAATGAACAGCGAGTCGCCCGGATCATCCTCAAACAGGATCACGCTGCCCTTCGGATAGCTCTTTTCGCGCAGCAGCTCGGCAAACCGGTCGAGTTCAAGCGCGGCGAGCCCCTTGAAGAGCGGTACAGTTGCGAGGAACTCGACAGTGCTGGACATGGGTGGGGACAGGGCGTTGAGCAACAAGCTGGACGGTGTCGTGCATAGTGACATTGGCAAGATTCACGCCGCCCTGGCTTCTGAGTGCGAAAGTAGGGACGCGAGCGCCGACTGTCAAACAACCGGACCTCCGCGCCACTGTCGCAAGTGCTTGTGCCCCATCCGGTTCTGAGGTCGGGACCAAACGCTGGGTGGTGGCTGCGCGTACCAAGTGTGAGATTTCGTGCTGCGCTGAATCATCGCTCGTGGGCGTCGTGATTCGCGGAGTCCGCTGCGTATCACCCCTGCCTCGTCACCGCGACAACCATGATTCGATTGCGTTTGTGCACGATCCCGTGCGCCGCCATTCTGCTGTTCAGCGCTGCCGGCGTGGTCGATGCCCAGCCGACATCCAAGCGGGCCGCAGCGTCACGACTCACGGGACCTGCCCCGCGGATTGACGGTCGGTTGGATGACGCCGCCTGGACTGCCGGCGCACAGGCCATCGAGGATTTCGGGCAACAGCGTCCGATTGAGGACGCCGAGCCGTCCGAGCGCACCCGCGTCTTTGTTCGGTACGACGCCCAGGCCATCTACATCGGTGCGCGGATGTTCCGGCGCGACCCCACGCAGATTCTGCGCAGTATTGCACGCCGCGACGGGCAAGGCTCGGCGGAGCACCTGCAGGTGACCTTCGACACGCACCGTGACCTCCGCACGGGATACGGCTTCGTCATCACGGCGGCCGGCGCGCGTTCCGACTACCACCATGCGCGCGACGAGGATCACGGGGCTCGCCAGTACCAGTTCGATCCGGTCTGGGAGGCGCGCGCGCGCGTCGACTCGCTGGGCTGGACGGCCGAGATGCGGATTCCGTTTTCGCAAATGCGGTTTCCGAGTGGCGACAAACAGGAATGGGGATTTCAGCTCAGCCGCTGGATGCCCGACCGCAACGAGCACCTGCAGTGGGTGGTGATGCACGCGCAGGAGACCGGCTACATCTCGCGGTTCGGCGTCCTCGATGGCATTGCCGGCATCGTGGCAAAGCGGCCCGTCGAGTTGATGCCGTACGTGTCCACCGACGCCACGCGCGCGGCCCTGCCTGACCCGGCGAACCCCTTTTCCGACCCCGCCGGCGTGCGCCTGGGCGCCGACGCA
>SXGT01439706.1_pt1 | contig 14854 bp, 8 predicted proteins | sample 3176221 | NCBI WGS metagenome assembly SXGT01 (sample SAMN11356862, study PRJNA531348) | freshwater metagenome | isolation source: freshwater sample F1-120 | place: China: Fuxian Lake, Yuxi | collected 2017-12-25
ATGCACTACCTCGACGAAGGCGCCGGCGAGCCGATGGTGATGGTGCACGGTAATCCGACGTGGTCGTTTTATTATCGCAATCTCGTGCTTGCGCTGCGCGACCAGTACCGCTGCATTGTGCCGGACCATATCGGTTGCGGAATGTCCGACAAACCCGATGACGATAAATACCACTACACACTCGAATCGCGGATAAATAATCTGGAAACGCTGCTGGATTCTCTTGGGATTCGGGAGGGAATCACGCTGATTGTGCATGATTGGGGCGGCATGATCGGCATGGCCTACGCCACGCGGCACCCGGAACGGATCAAGCGGCTCGTGGTGATGAACACCTCCGCGTTCCACCTGCCAAAGACGAAACCCTTCCCGTGGCCGTTGTGGATTGTGCGCAATACGCCGCTGGGCGCATTTCTCGTCCGCGGATTCAATGCCTTTAGCGGGATCGCCGCGCGCGTGTGCTGCACACGGACAAGACTCTCGCCGGAACTGCGCGCGGCCTACACCGCGCCTTACGACTCCTGGGCCGACCGCATCGCAACCTTGCGCTTTGTGCAGGACATCCCGCTGCGGCCGGGAGATCGCTCATACGAAATCGTGTCCGGAGTCGAGCAGAACGCCGGGCAATTCAGCAATCGTCCGATACTGATCTGTTGGGGGCTGCGAGATTTCGTTTTCGACAAACACTTCCTCCGCTTGTGGGAGGAGCAATTCCCCAAGGCCGAAGTCCATCGCTTCGACGATTGCGGCCACTACGTGCTCGAGGATGCGCGGGACGAGATCATCACGCTCGTGCGGGAATTTCTGGCGCGAACATGAGCGGAACTGCGAACATCGCACGCCACCTGCCCGTGATGGCGGCGCAGCAGCCCGAAGCACTGGCGGTCGCACAGCAGATTCGGAGCGGCAGTAGCTTTACATACCGCAGCTACACGGCACACGAGTTGGATTGTGAAAGCAACCGGCTGGCGCGCGGCCTGCAAGCAATCGGTGTGGGACCGGGCGTGCGGACCGTGCTAATGGTAACGCCGGGGCTGGAGTTTTTCGCGCTGACCTTCGCGTTGTTCAAGGCCGGGGCGATTCCAGTGATGGTCGATCCGGGTATGGGGATTCGCAACTTGAAGGAATGTCTTGCGGAAGCAGAGCCATCCGCTTTCGTTGGTATCACCAAGGCGCATGTTGCGCGCGTACTTTTCGGATGGGCGCGTGCGACGAACCGGATTAATGTGACCGTGGGGACACGATTGCTCTGGGGTGGACGCTCGTTAGATCAAGTACGGCATGTGGACGATTCGCCGATGATGGCGGACGTCACGGTTGATGATGTCGCCGCGATCCTGTTTACGTCCGGCAGCACCGGCGTACCGAAAGGCGCGGTGTATACGCACGGCAACTTCGAAGCGCAGGTGCGTTCACTGCGCGACGATTACGGCATCGCACCGGGCGAGCGCGATTTGGCGACCTTTCCCCTCTTCGCGCTTTTTGGCCCCGCACTAGGCATGGCGTCGATCGTGCCGGCCATGGACGCGAGTAAACCCATCACGGCAGACCCGCGCGCGTTGCTGGCCGCTGTACACGATCAAAAAACCACCAACATCTTCGCGTCGCCTGCGCTGCTCGACAAACTGGGACGGTACGGGCAGGAACACGGCGCGAAGTTGCCCGGTGTGAAGCGGGTGATCTCCGCGGGAGCGCCTGCGGAACCGGAATCGCTTGAACGCTTCTCCGGCATACTGGATCCGGGCGTGCAAATCCTCCCCTCCTATGGTGCAACCGAGGCGCTGCCAGTGTCGATGATCGCGCATCGCGAGCTGATCGATGAAACGGCGATGCTGACCGCGAGCGGTTCGGGCGTTTGCATTGGACGACCCGTGCGCGAAGCGACCGTCCGAGTGATTCCGATCTCCGACGATCCGATCCTTGTATGGCGGGAGGCACCGCCCGTACCCCCGAATTCCATCGGCGAGATCGTGGTGAAGGGGCCTCAAGTAACCCACGCGTACTTCCACCGCGAGAACGCGACGGCGCTGGCGAAGATCGTCGATCCGGCCGGCGGCATTTGGCATCGGATGGGCGACCTCGGATATTTCGACGCGCAGAGCCGCCTGTGGTTCTGCGGGAGAAAGGCCCACCGCGTGCGAACAGCGGACGGGGAACTGTACACCGAGCCGGTTGAGCGGGTGTTCAACGCACACCCGGCGGTGCGGCGGACGGCGCTGGTCGGCGTCGGCCCGGCAGGCACGCAGACGCCGGTCGTGTGCGTGGAGCTCGAATCGGGTACCGACGTGAGGCATTGGGCGGCAATCGAGATCGAGCTGCGCGCGCTGGGCGGACAAAACGAGCGCGCGAACCACATTAAAATTTTCCTGCTCCATCCGAAATTTCCGGTAGATGTGAGGCATAATGCGAAGATATTTCGAGAGAAGCTGGCTGTGTGGGCCGCGGAGCGCATGAAGTGAAGGTATTGGTCACAGGCGGAGGCGGGTTTCTGGGCGGCGCCATTGTGCGGCGACTGATCGAGCGCGGCCACACTGTGCGCACGCTGGCGCGCGGCGACTATCCAGCGCTGCGCACGCTCGGCGCGGAGACCATGCAGGGCGACATCGCGAACTATGCCGCTGTGGAAGCCGCGGTGCGCGGTTGCGAGGCGGTCGTGCACACAGCGGCGAAAGCGGGCGCCTGGGGACCGTACCTGGAGTATTACGACACGAACGTGCTCGGCACCCAGAACGTGATCAACGCCTGCAAATGCAGCGGGGCGGCGCGGCTGGTATACACGAGCACGCCGAGCGTGGCCTTTGCCGGAGTGGACCAGGAAGGCGCGACGGAGTCCGCGCCGTATCCTAAAAAATTTCTCGCGGCGTATCCGCGCACAAAGGCAACGGCGGAGCAACTCGTGCTCGCGGCGAACGGCGTGCATCTGACAACCGTCGCGCTGCGCCCACACCTCATCTGGGGGCCGGGCGATACCCAACTGGGCCCGCGCATTATCGAACGCGCGCGCGCAGGCCGGTTGCGCATCGTGGGGACCGGGCAACAACTCGTCGACGCGACCTACGTGGACAACGCCGCGCATGCGCACGTGCTCGCGGTGGATTGCGTAACGGCGGGCGCCGCATGCGCCGGGCAGTCTTACTACATCACCAACGGCGAACCGTGGCCCATCGCCGGCATTATGAATGGTATCCTTGAGGCGGCGGGGGTAGCCCCGGTGACCAAGCGTATCTCGCCGGGCCTGGCCACTTTCGCGGGGACGGTACTGGAAGCGGCATACACCGTTCTGCGCAAAAAGAGCGAGCCGCCGATGACTCGCTTCGTCGCGCGGCAACTCGGCACGGCGCATTGGTACGATATTTCCGCGGCGCGGCGCGACTTGGGGTACGCGCCGGCGGTAACGATGAAAGAAGGACTGGAACGGCTGCGTCTCTCGATGCAGCCAGAGTGAAATTCAGGGCGGGGACGGGGCCCGCCCTTACTGGGGGAAATCATGCTCGATCCGAAATCGTTGACGATGGCCATGCTGCAGCGCTCGTTTCGTGCGCATCCGTGGCACGGAATTCCCGCGGGGCCCGAAGCGCCCCGCGTGGTGACGTGCTACATCGAGATCGTGCCGACGGACACGGTGAAGTTTGAACTCGACAAAGACACGGGCCACTTGCGCGTCGATCGGCCGCAGCGCTATTCGAACGTGTGTCCGTCGTTGTATGGCTTCGTGCCGCAGACCTGGTCCGGCCCGCGAACGGCGGAGTATTGCAACCAGGCCGTCGGGCGCACGGACATCACAGGCGACGGCGACCCGGTGGATATATGTGTAATGACGGAACGCAATTTCAGCCACGGCGACGTGGTGATGCAGGTCGTGCCGATTGGCGGCTTCCGCATGATCGACGACAACGAGGCCGACGACAAGATCATTGCCGTGTTGCGCGGCGATCCGACCTATGGGCCGTGGCGCGATATTTCGGAATGTCCGCACCCGGTCGTCGAGCGGTTGCGCCACTATTTCCTTACCTACAAGAATGCGCCGGAGGATTCACCGAAGACCACGGAGATCCCGCGCGTGTACGGCGTCGAAGAAGCGCACGAGGTCATTCGCCGCGGAATGGCGGACTATGAGGAAAAATACGGTTCATTTCCGGGGGTGATGTAAGCGCGTGACAAAATTTGTCTCTGTGCGTCGAATTTTCGATCCACCGCTGGCACTCCCTCGCTAAATTTATCTCGACAGAATCGGCTGATCTGCGTTACTCTACTCCTCTGTTTTTGGCTGTTGCCGGGCGCTGCACCCGGCAGATGTGGAGTAGTTGTTCGATGTCGTCCGAAAATTCCTGCACCTTCAAAATGGAAACGGCGCCAGTGTTTCTCTTCGCCTATATCGCAGGCACGCTGGTGTGCTCGGCGTTCGTCGCGGTCCTCGCACTGACGAGTCCGGAATTCAGCGACGCGAAGCTACCCGTGGTGCTCGATACGATCGGATACGTAATCGTGTTCTTCGGCCCGCCGTATGCCGCGCTCGCCGCACTGGCGATGGGGCACTACTTTAAGTACACCGTGACGGCAGAAGGCGTGCGCGGCCAGAACCTCCTCGGCGAGCCGACTTTCATGGCCTGGGACGACATTGTCGAAATGAAACCCGCGCGCGTGGGCAACCTGGACTTCGTGCGCCTCATCGGGATATCGGGCGTGCGGCCGGTGTGGCTGCCGATGTTTGTGCGCTACGCCGCCGGCGACAGTGAGGCCTTGGTCCAGCGCAGCCCGCATTTCCAAGCCTTGCAGACGCTCGGCCTGCGCATGCCGATTCCGGTCCAGTCCTAAGCGTCAGTCTGCGCGGGCCGGTGCCGCCGGCGTTGTATGCATCGGCTTGGGCCCGCGGAGTTCTCCCACAGGCGCCAACGGCGGCGCGGGGCGATTGGCAAATTTCTCGTAGCTCCGCTCATGCAGGCTGCTGAGTTCGACCGGCTTTCCAGCCATGAACATGCCGATCGTGCGCGTGCTGGCCTGCAAGGGATCGCCGGTCGTAATGATCACGTCGGCGACTTTCCCGGCCTCGATCGATCCGATCTGCCCATCCACCCCGAGAATTTTCGCGGCGTCGATCGTGATCGCGCGGAGGCCGGCCTGCGGGCTCAGACCGTAGGCCACGGCGTAACCCGCGTGCAGCGGGAGCTGACGCGCGTACTGTGCGCCGTCGCTCGCGATGCTGAAGAGGACACCGGCCTGCTCCAAATGCGCGGCGTTCGTATAGAACGCGTCGAAGCGATCGTACTCACTCGTCGCTTCAGTGAACACGGACGACATAATGACCGGAACCTTCTTATCCGCAAGCAACTTGGCGCACTTCCACGCTTCGCCCCCGCCGACGATGACAGGCTTCAGGCCGAAGGCGTCCGCGAGCGCGAGCGACTGAAGGATCGCCTTATAAGTGTCCCTGGAACGGCTCGACTCAAGAGGATCGACGCGAAAGAAAACCGGCTTCTCGCCGCGCACGTAGGGCACCATCGCCTCCAGGCGCACATCGGTCACGAGGTCCGCACCTGGGGCCTGGTATGCCTGCGCGTAGTGCTGCGCCTTGCGCAGGAAAGCCTCGATGTCTTCTATCATCGCGCGGTGTTCGTCCGTGCGTTTTGTCTTCTGCTCCTCGGGCAAGTCTGCCGGCAAGACCGGCAGTTCAATCACGAGACCGGTTTCTCCGAGCCGGAGCATTTCTGGCAGGGTCCATCCGGAGAGCTGAACGACCGCCGCGCGGCCGGAAATGACGCCGCCCGTGGGCAGGACGTGCGCGGTCGTGATGCCTTCGCAGAAGGCCACCGGCAGATGCTCGCTGTGGGGATTCACCGCCGAGAAGGCCGAGAGCTCGGGCTGAAACAGGGCCAGTTCCTTGGCGTCAACCGTCTGGGCGATGCCTTCAATTTCGACCAGGCCAAGCTGCGATGCGGAGTCGATCAGGCCGGGGTATACGTGCAGGCCTGCGGCATCGACCACGACCGCGTCCGCGGGCGGCGAGAAGGAATCCGTGCGCGCGGAGACGCTGGCGATCTTGCCATCGCGCAAGACAACGACGCCGTTCGGGACGTCCTCTCCGACGACGGGATGCACGGTGGCGCCGGTGATTACGTAGGTGCCCGAGGTAGCGAGTTTTTCCAGATGCAGCGAACCACGCGCGGGCTGGGGAACAGCGCTTTGATTCGGTCCGGCGGCGGAACCGTCAAATTTGTAGCCAGGATACGCGAAATATACTTCCCCTTCGACGAGGGTCATCACGTTTTTCGCGAAGGTGTCGAGCGGGTGCCGGGTGAATACAGCAAAATCTCCATCCTTCCCCACTTCGATGCTGCCAATGCGGCTGTCGAGCCCGATCTGGATCGCGGGATTAATCGTGACCAAGCGCATGGCCTCGTCCGCCGTCAATCCGCCGAAGCGAAGCATCTTTCCTGCTTCGAGATTCAAATGCCGCACGACTTCGTCGGAGTCGGAGTTCAGGCTTGTAACAATACCCGCGCGCATCATCATCGGCGCGTTGTACGGAATCGCGTCGAAGGCCTCCTTCTTGTACGACCACCAGTCGCTGAAAGTGGAACCGGCGACACCGTGATTAAACATTTCCGGCGCAACGCGATAACCTTCGAGGACGTGCTGCAAGGTGGCCACGCGGAAACCGTATTCCTGCGTAACTGCGAGCAGGCGTAGCATTTCATCCGCGCGGTAGCAGTGCGAATGCACCCAAATGTTGCCCGCGACGATGTCGCGCAGAGCTTCAAGGCGCAGATCGCGGCGCGGCAGCGGGACGACCTCGCCTTGAGCCGTGCGTGCGGCGTAGTCGCTCCATTCTTTGTCGTATTCGAGTGCGGCGTTGAAGGCCTGGCGCAGCACGGACTCGACGCCCATGCGCGAGTTCGGAAATCGCGGGATGCTGCGGGCGCGCGTGACGTTTTCGCCGAGCGCGAACTTCACGAGGCGCGGGCCGGTAGTGACCAGCATGTCCGCGGGGGACGTGTTGTACTTGAGCTTGAGCACGGCGTTCTGACCGCCGATGGTGTTTGCAGAACCGTGCATGGTGTGGATCGTAGTAACACCGCCGGCGAGCGCGCGCTGGACGGAAAGCTGCGTGTGATCGATGACGTCGGCCTGGCGCACTTCACAGGTGATGGACTGGGTGAATTCGTTGATGCCGGTAACGGCCATGTGCGAATGCGGATCGACGATGCCGGGCGACAGCCAATACCCGGTGAGGTCGAGTTGCGTAACGCCTTCCGGCGCGACGAGGCCTCTGCCGATTTCGCGAATCCGGCCATCGATGACGAGAACATCGGTGTCGTCTAAAATTCCATTGGTGACGGTAAGCACGCGGGCATGACGCAATAGCACATTGCCATGCGTCTCCATCGGCTTCACGCGATCAGCGGGCGTCTCTCCCTGCCAGGGATGCCGATCCTCAGGTTCTTTTTTGGCTTCGTCTTCAGGCTTCTTTTCCTCTGCGGGTGCTGCAGCCTCATCCGCTGGCTTGTCCTCGGCAGCCTCTTCCTCTTTCTTCTCATCGGCGGCAGGCTTGTCGGAGGTCTCGAACGAGAAGCGATCACCGTCGATGACGACGTGGCGAACCTGCGCATCCTTTTCGTCGAGCGCCTTGGTCATCAGCGTGAGATTGGCGATTTGCCCCGGGGCAATACGGCCAAGCTGATCGTGCATCCCATAGATCGCGGCGGGACCGGTGGTGAGTGCGGCGAGCAGTTCGGCGGGTTCCAGCGCGAGTTCAAGCGCCTCCTGCGCGCGCTTCCAGAATTCCTTCGCGTCCTTGTTGTCGCGCGAAGTCACGGCGACTTGCACCCCCGCAGCCATCAGCGCGTGCAGGTTGTTAACGTGATCTTCCCAATCCTGAATGCGCGCGCGGCGGACGGCGAGAGGTTCGAAGAAGTCTTTCTCGAATTCGGGCGTCCAGGAAACGGTCGTGTATTCAGTCCTTCCTTTTTTGTCGTCTGCTTTTGGCGCCAGCTCAGGTTTCTCGTCCCATTCGAGGCTCACAATCACCGGGACTTTTTCCGCGGCGAGCCGGCCGGCGACCTTCCACGCCTCTTTGCCGCCAAGGATGGCAATGCGCTGGTTAAACTCCTTCGCGAAATCGAGCGCATGGTGGATTTCGTTTGGCGTGTTCGCGGAAAAAATCCACATCTGCCGGCGATCAAGCAGCGCGCCCATCGCCTGGAGGACAGGATCCTCCGGCACGCGCTCAACTTGCGAAGGGTAGCGCTGGTACTGCGTCTGCCGCTGGCGGTACCAGTCGGCATCGAGATAGGTCTGGCGAAGCAGCGCGACGACGCCCATCGGTGAACCGGGATACTGGCGGTTGCGGAACACTTCGGCGGCGTCGGCCTCCGAAAAGTCGGGACCGAGTCCGACGATTTGTGTGATGTCGGCAGCAAGGATGCTCTGGCGCAAAGCCTTCGCGCCGAGCTGCAGGATACTGCCCTGCCCGCCGAGGATCGCGCGGCGCGGGGAAATCAGCGCAGTCGTGAACCCGGCGGCGCGGTGCGCCTTGAGCGTGTCGTTGTTCTGTTTGTAGAGATCGTAGACCGTCAGGTGCGGCCAGATGTCCTGCCGGTTGGCCTGCTCCATCGCCGTGTGCGGGCCTTCGGAAAAGGCGCGTTCCTTGTCGCGCAAGCGTGCCATCTCGTCGTCCGAAGGGCCCTTCGCGTCGATGCCCATATGAATCGCGGCGTCGGTAAAACCCGCGTAGGCCGTGAGGCCGGTCGCGTCGAATCGCTCCGCGATTTCCGGAATCACGACATCCGTGCCGACGGCGACAATACGCCCGTCCTTGATCAGGATCGTGGCGTTCGCGGCGGCTTCGCCCGGCGCGAGGACGACGTTGGCACCGGTGATCGCCAGAGGCGTCTGGAATTCCTGGGCGGACACGCCAATAGCACTGAGCACACAGAAAACGGACGCGCAGATCGTGAACAGGAATTTTTTGGAAGAAAGCATCGATGCCTCCCGATTATTGGCCGAATCTATCGAACGAACCAGACGAAACGTCCACAAAACCGAAGAACACGTACACTTCATTCGCGCGAACCCGGCGTAATTTTCAGCGGCACGCGTTCGCCGCCGCGCTCGACGACGATGCTCACTTCCTCGCCAATTTTCAGTGCTTCAATGGCGTAGGTGTAGTCGTAGATGTTTTCAATCTTGCGCCCGGCCAGTTCGACGATGATGTCTCCCTGCTTAAGCCCCGCCTTGTCCGCCGGCGCACCTTTCGTGACACCGGAGAGCTTGACGCCCTTGACCTCTTCGGCATAGTCCGGGATCGAGCCGATATAGGCCCGCATGTTCGCGCGCATCTCGCTCTTGGGCGCTTCGACTTCCTTGTAGTCCGGAGCATCGGAGCGCGTGACGAGTGAACGCGCGACAAGCGACATGAACTTCGCCACCTTCTCCGCGCCGTCGTAGTTGACCTTGTCTGCGGTATCCGACGGGCGATGATAGTCCACGTGCGCGCCGGTGAACGCATTCAGGAAAGGAACACCCTTGAGATAAAACGGCGTCGCGTCGGTGGGAATGTAGGTTTCGTCCTTTGCGGCGATGTTCAGACCGATGGGCGCGTTGCGCCGTTCAATCTCTCCCGGCCAGATGCTGCTCGAAGCGACACCCTGCACGATCAGTTGCTTGTCCAGCCGGCCGATCATGTCCATGTTGAGGTACGCCGCGATTTCCGGCCGAAGGGGTTCAGACTCTTTCTTTCCGGCGTAGGTCTTCACGAAATGGTCCGAGCCCAGCGTGCCGAGTTCCTCGCCAGACCACGAGGCGAAGAGTACGTTGTGTGTAAAGGCCAACCCATTCTTCTTCTGATCGACGAGGTATTGCGCGATTTCGAAGAGGCCTGCAGTACCGGAGGCGTTGTCGTCGGCGCCGTGGTGAATGCCTTTCGCCTCGTCATCGTGCGCAAGAGACACATTCGACCGGCCGACGCCGAGATGGTCGATGTGCGCCCCGATCACGATGGTCGACGCCACACCAGCATCCAGTTTCGCCAGCACATTTCGTCCAGTCCGTTTTTCTTGTTCGATATCGACCGAGGCGGATAGCGTCGCATCGGGAATCGCGAAACCCATCGAAACATCACCGGTATCGAGGCTGGTCTGGAGTTCCTTGAGGTCCTTGCCTGAAAGACTGAGCAGGCTCTGCGCGACGGCATCGGTGATTGAAATCGCGGCGATGCTGGTGCCGCCGAGCGACGTGTCGATCGTCATTGGAACGAGAGGATCCTCGACCTTTGCGTTAGGGCCGCTGACGACGATCATGCCGCGCGCGCCGAGATCGCGCAGCGTCATTGCCTTGAAGCGCAGGCTCGAATGCGTATTCAGGTGCTGGCGGATCTCCGGCGTGATGTTCTCCGGCATGAAACGAAACACCATGACCCATTTGTCTTTCACATCAAGATGAACAAAGGAGTCATATTCGGCATTGTCATCCCGTTCGGGCGCTTTGATACCGTAACCGGCGAACACAACGCCGGACGCAGCGACCTCGCCCGTGTTCGAGAAGGCAAGCGGACGCCAGTCTTTGCCCGCTTCGAGGCTACGCGCACCGGCGCCGTCCTTCACTTCGAGGCGATTGTTTTTGCCCAGCGAAACTCCAGCCGTAAATTCAAAACTCTGGAAATAGGCGCCGCCGTCGCCCGCAGGCGCGAGGCCGAGCGATTTGAACACTTCAGCGGCATATTCGGTCGCGCGGCGTTCACCAATAGTTCCGGTGAGCCGGCCTTCCATGTAGTCGGAGGCGAGATATTCAATGTGCTGCCGGAGATCCGCGGCGCGGATCGCGGGAGCGGTCGTTGCGGCGTCGGGAGCGCCTTCGAGCGTGATTTCCTCGGGGGCCGCTGAATCGTTTAGCGCAAGGAGCACTCGCGCTTCCGCGTCGTTCCACTCGGCGATGTGAATTTGCGACGCACCGCCGGGCGTGCGGTTCGTTGTCCATGCGAGACGCGTACCGTCCGGGCTGAACACAGGCAAGCCATCGAAACCGTCGGTATAGGTCACGCGGACGGGATCGCGCTTACCTTCGGCGTCGACCATGAACAGCTCGAAGTTCGAGAATCCGAGGCTGTTGTTCGTGAAGATGAGGTAATCGCCGGAAGGATGGTAGTACGGTGCCCAGGACATCGCGCCGACGCGCGTGATCTGTTTCTGATCGGAGCCGTCGAGGTTCATTGTGTAAACCTCGGCGGTTGCGCCGTTCGGCGCGAAGCGGCGCCAGGTGATTCGTTTGCCGTCCGGACTGAAGAAGGGCCCGCCGTCGTAACCTTTCGACGTGGTGAGCTGGCGCACGTTAGAGCCGTCGGCGTTCATGAGATAGATATCGGTCATGTAGGCCGGGTCGTTCTTGAAGTAGCCCGCGTCCTCCTCGGACATCGGCTCCGAGTACGCCTTGCGGTTCGATGCGAAGGCGATCAAGGTGCCATCGGGCGAGTAGGACCCTTCGGCGTCGTAACCACGCTCGTGGGTCAATTGCTGGAGAACCTTGCCGTTGAAATCCGAGACATAGATCTCGAAGTGATCGTCGTAGTCCCAAGCGTAGCGCCGCGTCTGTCCGGACGCACGGAAATCGAGCTCAGCCTTTTGCAGGTTTGCACTCTCCGGATCGCCGTGTGTCGACGCATAAAGAACTTTTTTTTCCTCCGGGTGAATCCACGAGCAGGTCGTCTTGCCCGTGCCCGGGGACACCCGTGAGAGGTCACCGGTCTCCAGGTCCATCACGTAGATTTGGTAGAAGGGATTGCCGGGTTCGCGCTCGCTCTGGAAGGTGAGCTTCGTGCCGTCCGCGTTGAAGTAGCCCTCGCCGGCGCGTTTGCCTTCGAAGGTGAGCTGTCGCATATTGGTCAGCAGGCGCGCCTCCTCGGCGGACGGTGCAGCATCCTCAGCGATGGCCGCGGCAGTAACCAACAAGAAAGACAAGAACGGAAAGAAACGAAACGAACGAAGAATACTCATGGAAACAGAAAAATCCTCGAGTGATGGGCAACCAACAGAGTCCGAGCATGATACTACTCAAGCGGAGCAATTTCGATGGGAATGTTTTCATTTATGACGAAGTTCGCTCCGGCCGTAAAATTACGGTTTAACCGAGTCAAACCCCGCCCGCGCTCGTGATCTCGAGTGCTGCACCCGTGTGACCTCTGAGGCGGACGGAAGCGCATCCGGCCTTGTTGCGTTTACTGGAGACACAGTGGCAAGAATACTCTCAAGCAACGGTCGCATGCGTCGCATGGAATGCGATTGAATGATGAAATTCCACAGACCCTCGAAACGCTTCCAGCCAGCGGCGTACGCGAAATGTTTCAGTGCACGCGACCAAGTCGCGTGCGCCGACGCGCCTCGAATGATGTTGCGATAGGAATAGAAGTCTCGATAGGCGCGCGTGTATCCGGCCTCGAGCTCCACTGCGTTAAGCCCGCTTGGTTCAAATACGACGTGGCGTGTGTCGTAGAGGTCCCAGTCGCGGGTGCGGATTCGGCCTTGAGCCTCCATCGAGCGGTAAAGTTCCGTTCCAGGATAGGGCGTGGCGATATGAAACGTCGCGGTGGTGATGCCGCGGCTGCTTGCCCAATCCACGGCACGGTCGAACACATCAGGACCATCGCCGTCCAGACCGAATACAAAGCTGCCATTGATCAGTACGCCGAGATCGTCCAGACGGCGCACCACACGGTCATAGTCACGTCCCAGATTCTGCACCTTGCCTGCGCCGGCCAACGCCTTCGGGTCGAGGGTCTCGAAACCGACGAACAAACTACGCAAGCCGGCCTCGGCCGCGCGCTCGATGAGATCACCATTGAGTATGGAATCCACAGTCGCCGCGCCCTGGAAAAGCCGCCGCATCCCACGCATGCCGGCAAACAACTCGCGTGCAAAGCGCTGGTTTCCGAGCAGGTGATCGTCCAGAAAATAAAGGTGGCGTCCGGGCAGACTGCTGATTTCCGCAAGCGCCGCATCCACCTGACGCGTATAGAACGATGTGCCTCCGCTAAAGAAAGCGTCTTTGTAGCAAAACGTGCAGTGGTGCGGGCAACCGCGAGAAACCACGAGGGAATTCGGCACCAGATACAAATGCCGCTTAATCAGATCGCGCCGAAGCGGTGGTATATCGCGCAAAGTCCGCCCGCCTCCCGAAATGTAACGAGGTTTCGGGCGTCCCGCTTTCAAGTCGCGGAGAAATTCCGGAAAGCTTTGTTCTGCCGGTCCCAGAAAAATGGAGTCGGCGTGCGCAATGGCTTCCTCAGGAAGCGAGGTTACGTGAAGTCCGCCCAGGATCACGCGGCAACCGCGCGCGCGATAATGATCCGCTATCCGGTACGCGCGCCGCGCATTGGTGATGTATACCTCGATGCCGACCAAATCCGGTTCATCGTCCAAATGCAGGGGCTCTACGTGCTCGTCCACCAGCGTTATTTCGTCGTTGGGGTCCAGAAAGGCTGCAATCTGCGCCAAACCGAGCGGCGGAAATAGCGAGTACTTGATCGGCCTGCGCCGGAATTCGCCAGCGGGGATTGCACCATCGCGTTTATGCGCTCCATTGGCGCGCCGAGGAGTACCGGGATCGGCCGCGAAGCCCGGCGCAGCAGCCTCGATCAATGCCGGCAAGATCAGCTTCACCTTCATGGCCGAATCCTCCTGAGTGAGACCCGTGATCGGGATTGGCGCTTGGCGTATGCATTTACTTTATAATATAAAGTACTTTTAATCAATAGAATCCAAAAAATCTTCGAATAGTTGCAGAGACCCGGGAATTAAGCGGGAAAGGCCGGTCTAGTTGGCGGGCCGAAATTTGGCCGTAAGTTCAGAACGGATATCGGCATAGAGACCGGCGGTCCATGCCGGGCTCGACGGGTAGTCGCGGCAGTCGGTCCGGAAGTCGCAGGGCGCGATGATTACATCGGTGTGCGCATGACCCACGTCAGCTACCAAGACGAACAACTCCTCAATCGTCGGATCACCCATCGCGAGGCAGCCGATACTCGCTCGTTTTCCATGGATAAAAATATCGCCGCCGAGATTGTTTCGCCTGTCCTCTTTCCCGCGCTCGCGATCAAAAGCGTTCGGATAGTTCACTTTCATCGAAAGGTGATAAGAACTGTTTGGATTTAGCCCTTCGATCACATATATCCCTTCCGGTACCTGATTGTCGCCTTCACGCAGTTTCGGGCCACTCGTTCCACTGGCGGCGAGAATTGGATACTCGGCAATCCGAACATGGGCGCCGTCTTTGGGAATCCATACTTCCAATCTTCGCTCACTTTTGATCACGATAAACGTAAGGCTGGATGGCGGATACGCAACGCCTGTCGCTTTCAAGCGTTCTGCCCATGTCGCGCGCGCCTGGGGGCCGTAGCTTCGCAATACGTCATCGACGGTGCGGCGTCCTCGCAGTTCATAGTAAAACGGCACCCAGAGAGATCGTCCGAATGTGGCGAGCAGAATCAGGCTGACGACGATCGCCAGACACACCGCGACTACGCGCTGTTTCGTCATTCTATGCAGTCTGAACGGCGGCAGCCCTGCCCAGGCCAAAGCGTTCGATGCCCATGTCGCGGAGCTTGAACTTTTGGACTTTGCCGGTGACGGTGAGCGGGAACTCGTCGACGAAGACGACGTAGTGCGGCACTTTGTAGTGGGCGATTTTCTCGCGGCAAAAGACCTTTACTTCGGTATCGGTCAGCGTGCCGGGCTCCTTGAGCACGATCCACGCGGAGACCTGTTCACCGAATTTTTCGTCGGGCACGCCGACGACCTGCACCTCGCGAATTTTGGGATGGGTCAGCAGGAATTCCTCGATCTCGCGCGGATCGACGTTCTCACCGCCG
>SXGT01762242.1_pt1 | contig 14853 bp, 11 predicted proteins | sample 3176221 | NCBI WGS metagenome assembly SXGT01 (sample SAMN11356862, study PRJNA531348) | freshwater metagenome | isolation source: freshwater sample F1-120 | place: China: Fuxian Lake, Yuxi | collected 2017-12-25
ATTCGAAGAACCGATGGGCGTGGGCGAGGAGCCCCTGGCGGAACAAGGCCCTCCCGATCTGGAGCATGAGGTCGTGATCTTCTTGGAAGCCGAGGCCGAGGACCCGTTCGAAGGCCTGGAGAGCGGCCGCCTGGTCGCCGATCCGGAGCAGGGCTTCGCCGGAACCGGCCAAGGCGTCTTCATGATCGGGTTCGAGAAAGAGGGCCTGGGTAAACGCCTCCCGGGACCAGGCGTATTCCTCGCGGGCCAGATAGGCGTACCCGGCCCCCACGTACAATTCGACCGAGGACGGGTAGATCGAGAGCCCGTCCTTCAACACTTGGAGCGCTTCGTCGTAGCGGCCTTGATTGTAGAGCTGGTGGGCTTGCTCGTCGAACTCGTCGGAGCTCCGGAATACTTCCGACATCCGGTGCGTCTCCCCGTGAAGGTTCACGAAACATAGGAGAACGCGAGCCGCCCACACAAGGGGTTTATTCCGCTCGATGGCGACCCGCCCGCGCTCGCGCTCGAAGCGGTACCGGCAGCGTGGCGGCGCTGTCGACGGCGCGGTACCTTCGCACCATGACATCCCTCCAGCGGGCAGTGGCCCGGCGCGGCGTCGCGACCAGCGCGGGAGCCTTGGCCTGCAGCGCGGTCCTGGCGGCCGTCGCATGTGTTTCGCCCTCCAAGTCGGCAACCTCGCCACGCCCCGAAGGCGCCCGAGGCAACGTCATGGTAATGGACGGCCACTTCGCCGATTGGCAGCGGGCCGGCGCACGGTTGTTGACCCGCTCGGCGACCGGGGACGGCGGCGGCCTGCCGCTCGACACGCTGTGGGCGGCAGACGATCCCGCGTGGATGTACCTGTCCTTCGCGGTGCGCGACACGATCACGGCGCAAGGGCTTCCGGGAACGTTGCACCTGCTGCTCGACACCGACGACGAGCCCGCCACCGGCGCGACCGTGCTCGGGATGGCCGGCGTCGACGCGGTCATCGACCTGTCGCGGACGAATCCCGGGACGCCCGGGACGCGCGGCGCCGGCGCGGCGCTGCGGACTCCCGTCGCTGATTCCCAGCCACCGAGACTCGGCTCGTACCGGAACGCCCACGATGTGGGCCTGTTGATGCTGCCAACCTGGAGCTCCCGGCGCTTCGAGTTGCGCATCGCGCGCGCCGGTGCTGCTGATGGTGCCGCCAGACTGGGCCCGCGAGTGCGGGTGGAGATGGTCTTCGCGGACCAGGGGACGATCCTGAGCCGGAGCGGCGCGGCGCGCTACACCATGGGTACCCGCGCCGGTCCCGACCCGTCCTCCCGTGCCACGGTGGTACCATCACGCGCGGCCGGCAGCGTGCGGGTAGCACAGTGGAATGTTGCGAGCGAGCGCTTTCTGACGCCGGCCCGCCATGCTCGCCTGCTCGCCGCCGTGCAGCCCGATGTGGTACTGCTCGACGAGGTGTACGAGACCGTCTCCGATTCATCACTCGCGGCGTTCTTCGCCGAGCCGTCGTTGGCCGCGCTCGGCCGCTGGCGGTGGGTGCGCTCGGGGAGTGGCGGGCGGCAGAAGACGATCGTCGCATCGCGCGATCGGACCATCCGGCCGGCGGAGGCCATGCGGCGGGTTGATTTCGCTCCGGGCAGTCTCGACAGCCTGCGCGCCATCGTGCCGGCGGACTTCCGCCGCACGCTCGAGGTGGAGGAGCGGGATCAGGTCGCCGCCACAGGGGCGTGGGTGGACGTGAACGGCGTGGACGTACTCTTCGTGCCGCTCGATCTTCGGAGCGCCGGCTACCACGGCAGCCCGCATGATGCCGTGCGGCTACTGCAGGTGCGCGCGATTCGCGGAGCGATCGCCCGCGAACTGCAGGGGCGTCGGGCGCCGGTGGTGATAGCGGGCGATTTCAATCCGGTGGGTGCCTTCGCGCCCGTGGCGGAGATGATGCGCGGCCTCGATATCGACGGCCGTGACCTGCAACTCGCCGACAACGCGCGACTGGGCGAGGCGACGTGGACCACGTGGCGCGATCCGGGAGTGGGCGTCTTCACGCCGGGACGCCTCGACCTGACGCTCTATCCCGGCGCGGCGTTGGAGCGAACCGGCGGGTTCGTGTTTGCGAGCGAAGACCTCACGACAGCGATGGCCGCGGCGCTCGGACTGGAGCGGGAGGACTCACAGCTCGCATCCGACCACCTGATCGTGGTCACCGACTTGACGCCCCGGCATCACCAAGCCAAGCACCTCGGTCGCGTCAACGCATCCCTCATTTCGACTTCAGCAGCGACTGCCAGTGCTGCACCAGCACGGCATGATTGTCGGACGCCGCCATGCGCACCACGAACTGCTGGCCGTCCGCCGTGACATCGTAGCTCGTCCCAGGGTCGAAGAGCATATCCCGCACGTACGTCGGTGCCCGGAAGAGCGGGGTGGCCGCGGCGGCCGTGAGCTCGCCGCTCGCGGGTACCGCCATCGCCATGACGCGGCCGTCCGCCGTCTGGTAGAAGAACTCCCGCCCGTCACGGCGCCACTTGGGCCCGCGCGCGCCACCCGTGGTCAGGCGCGCGGCGCGCGGTGGTGCCGAACGGTCGCACGGACACCTCCGGTACCCCTGTTTCCGAGCTCACGTGTGAGAAACCGCTCGGCCCCGATCACCGCGGCGAGTTCGGGCTTGAGCACCTTGATCGCGACATCGCGCTCGTGCTTGAGGTCGCGCGCGAGATACACGGTGGCCATGCCGCCCTGGCCGAGTTCGCGCTCGATGCGGTACCGGTCCGCGAGAGCGGGCCGCGAGGCGGTCAAACCCTGACGTGGCGGCCATCTATCGCTCCCCGCTCCGGATGGTCCGGAGCTGGGGCCAGTTCACCACGGCAAAGAGCTCGCTGCCAGTCGCGCCACCGGCCACGATCATGAGGAACTCGCGGTCTCCGGGAAAGACGTCCCAATTGCGGTGCGCCGACCGACCGTATTCATCGCGCAGGAAGGTGTCGCGGAAGAGGGTGTCGCGACGCTGCACCTGGAGCGGGATACCCGCCAGCTCTGCGCGCATGACCGACGATGGCCCGCGATAGAAGAGCGTGCTCCCGGCATTCGACCAGATCGGCTCCGAGCCTCCTCCCACCGACACCTGGACCCGACCTCCCGGACCTGGGAACGGCTGGACATAGACTTCCAGGATCCCGGATTCATTGGAGGCATAGGCCAGCCGCTGCCCATCTGACGAAATGGCCGCTGACCTTTCGGAGGCCGCCGTCGCAAGGAAGGAACGAAGGGCGCCCAGGGAATCGACGGGGGCCACAAACAGGTCATCGCTGAGACCCTCACGCCGCATTCGCAGGACGGCCGGGCTTCCGCCCGGCCCCACCGCAATCTCCCAGAGGCTGTTCGTCGTGTCGCGGAGCAGGACCTGATCGGGGCTACTACGGTTCCAGGACCGCGCCACGACCTCCCGCCATCTCGACTCCCGGATGAGCAGCACCCGAGTGCCGTCGCGGGTCCACTCGGGCCGCATGGCCATCTCTGCCTCGGGTCCCAACTGCTCGCGCGCACCCGTCGCCATGTCCACCAGCCACACCGTTCCACCTTGCGACGACGCCGTGCCCACAGCCAGCCGCTGGCCGTTCGGCGAAAGCTGCGGGGACCAGTACGTGTCCAAGGGGGCGGGGATCTGGCGGGTGCGGCCCTCGGCATCCACCCGCAACAACATGTGATCGCCACCGCTAGCGCTCGACCGCTGGTAGACCAGGGTGCCGTTGTCCGACACCGCGAAGCTGGTGGCTCCTTCCGTGCCCTGCCAGACATCTTCCAGCACCAGGGTGGCGGGGCCGGTCAGCGCGCGTTTGGCCAGGGAGAACGGCGCGGCGAAGACCAGACCACCGGCGCGCCCGTAGACGATGTGGCCTGTCGCCGAGTACTGGGCGTCTGTGCCGGCAACTCCCAGATCCGAGACTGAACCATCCCGCAGCGACACCACCCCGAGACGCAGCGAGTCCACGAGATTCCCCCCGATGGCGCGGTCCAGGACGACGAGCGCGTACTCGGCACCGGGGAGAATGTGGGGCCACTTGAGCCGGTACACCCCCGCGGCGGAATCCGGAGCCGCAAGCAACCGCGCGTCCCGGCCCTCTGCATCGCCGATCCAGAGCTGCCCTGCCCGCACAAACACGACCGTGCCGCCGTCCCCCCAACTCGGCGCCGATCCTGACTGGCTGATCGTCTGGGCGGTACCACCCGCCGCCGGCACTTTCCGGACACCAGCAGCGGTCGCAATGATGAGCCACTCCCCGTCAGGCGAAAAGCGTGGGGTGTAGCCGAAGCCGAGCTGCTCCGAGCCCCGCACCAACCTCGCCACCGGGTCGTCGGCGCGCCGGAGGTACAGCGCAAGCGACCCGCCGCGCTTTTCCAGACCGAGAATGGCAATCCTCGAACCATCGCGCGAAATCGCGACTTTGGTTCCGACCGCCATGCCAACGTGCACGCTGTCGGGCAGTGCCAGCGCAAAGCGGGCCGCCACCGGCTCCGGAACGGGGCGGCTGGCCAACCAGGCAGCGGCAGATACTCCCGCCACCGCCAGCAGCGCCAATGCTCCCACCAATGCACGGGTCCGGCCGCTCATCCCCAACGTCGCCGCGGCCCCAACCCCGGTGGAGGCCATTCCGGCCGGCATCGTGCCGGTGGGCCAGATGAACGGCCGTGCGCCGGTCAGCGCCTGGGCGAACTCACCTGCGGTCGAGAACCGGTCGGCCGCCAGCTTCTCCAGCGCGCGGCGCACCGCGGCGTCCACATGCGGTGGCACCGACTTGCGCAGGACCGTGATCGGCCGGACCTCCTCGGTCATCAGCTTGGCGATCAGTGCCTGCGCGGTGGAGCCCAGGTGCGGGGGCTCCCCAGCCAGCATTTCGTAGGTCATGGCGCCGAGCGAGTAGACATCGGTGCGGGCATCGATGACTCGGTCGCCAGTGGCCTGTTCGGGGCTCATGTATTGGGGCGTGCCAAGCGAAAGGCCCGTCTGCGTCACCCGTGCTCCGCCGGCGTTGCTGACCGCCAGCGCAATGCCGAAGTCGGCGATGACTGGCTGGGCGGCCTGGAGGAGGATGTTCTCCGGCTTCAAGTCACGGTGGATGACCCCGTTCTTGTGCGCGTAATCCAGCGCGCCGGCAATCGCCACGGCCAGCCGCACCGCCTCATCCACCGGGAGTTGCTTCTCCCGGTCGAGCCGGGCGCGGAGCGTTTCCCCTTCCACGAACGGCATGACATAGAAGAGCAGCCCGTCGGCCTCGCCGGAATCGAAGAGGGGGAGCAGGTTGGGGTGCTGGAGATTGGCGGTCACCTGGATCTCGGCCAGGAACCGTTCGACGCCGAGCACCGCGCCAAGTTCGGGCTTCAGGACCTTGAGGGCCACCTTGCGTCTGTGCTTGATGTCCTGGGCCAGGTAGACGGTGGCCATGCCGCCCTGCCCGAGCTCTCGCTCCAGGCGGTAGCGATCGGCGAGGGCATCACTCAGTCGCGTCAACGCATCGCTCATTTCGATTCCAGCAGCGACTGCCAGTGCTGCACCAGCACGGCATTGTTGTACGTCCCGTCCATCCGCACGGACAGAGCGGACCTCAGACCTGCGGTGGGCTGGTTCATGTGAGCCAAGATGCACGGCCTCCCTGGTAAGAGCGAATCGCGTGCACCGGCTTACCGCGACCGGCCACCATCAGGCAGCGTAAGGTGCTCGACGGGGAGGTTGAGCCGGCGGAGGACTGCGGCGAAGCGCGGCTCTGCACGTAGGGGGTCGAAACGCATGGCTACGAGCCCGTGGTTGACCAATCGCTGCGGCGCTTCTACCACAGCGACCTCGAGGGCGTCCAGCGCACCCTCGACATCGCCGAGGCCGAGCGTCGCGTTCAACAAGCCGAGGGACCGCCCCCGTGTCCCTCCCGGCATGGATTGCAACCGGCGGAGAATCGCCCTCGCCTCGTCCTTCGCACCGGCCCGTGCCAGCACCCACCCGGCGAACCCGGCCCGCGAGGGGTTCGTCGTCATCCCGAGAAGTATGCGTGCCTGCGCCGCGGCCTCTGCGTGCTGGCCCGCGGCATCGAGCACCATGCAATGGTGGAAGTACAATGCCGGGTTCTCCGGGTCGAGCGCGAGGGCCCGTCGGGACTCGTTCACGGCCTCGTCGTGTCGCCCGAGCATCGAGGACGTCCAACCCAGGTACCCAGCGGCGACCGGGTACAGCGGGTCGAGGCGCAGGCCCTCCTCCAGCGGAATCCGGGCGTCCCGCAGTCGCCCGAGATGGGTCAGGGTCTCGGCGAGACGAAAGTGCGCTTCAACTGACCGGGGGTCGAGCGCGATGGCGCGTCGGAGCTCACGCTCGGCGTCGACCCACTCGAACGATTCGGCGTGCACGTGTCCGAGCGCGATATGGCCGTCCGCCAACGAGTCGTCGAGCGCCACGGCGCGTTCCGCGGCGGCGCGTGCGCGGCGTTGAACCCCAGCCCCATCGATGTCCACGTACGTCGGCTGCACGAGGAGCACGGACGCGAGCAGCGCGTGGGCCTTGGCATATGCGGGATCCGCGGCGACCGCCGCCATCAGCGAGCGTTCGGCATCGAGCAGTCCCGCACCGCGAATGCGATAACGCTCGAGCGCCCGCAGGTAGTGATCGTACGCCGCGAGGTTGGACGTGCCGCCGCGGGCGCCCGCCGCCGCCACCACATCACCACTCGCCAGCCGCACCTGCAGCGCGCCCACGATCGACCGCGTGATGTCGTCCTGCACGGCGAACACGTCTTCCAACGCACGCTCGTACGTATCGCTCCACAACACGCGCCCGTCGGCCGTACTCGTCAACTCCGCGACCACCCGGATGCGTTCTCCCGCACGACGCACCGAGCCATCGAGCACGGCACCGACGTTCAGCGCCGCGCCGATGTCGCGGGTGCCGTCGCCTTGTTCCTTGACACGCGCCGCCGCCGCACGGCCGGCGAGTCGCAGGCCGGGAATGCGGCTGAGTGCACTCGTGAGTTCATCCGCTATGCCGGCGGCGAAATAGCTGTTGGCGGTGTCGCCACCTACCGAGGTGAACGGGAGCACGGCGAGGGAGCGTTCTTCGTCCGCGGTCGGGGCCGTGCCACGCGTACCCTCCCAGGGCTTGAGCAGCGTGATGACAGCAACACTCGCGGCCACGACCGCAAGGAGCCCGGCGACCATCTTCCACCGTCGCGTTGCGGGTACGGACACGGCCGCCGCAGCGGAGTGGTTGTCGTTCGCAGCATGCGCGAGGGCAGTGGCAAACGCACCGCAGCTGCTGTACCGATCGGCTGGAGCCTTCTCGAGCGCGCGCAGGATCGCCGCCTCCACGCCCCCTGGCACGGCCGCACGCGTCGCCCGGATCGACCGAGGCGTCTCGGTCATCAGTCGCGCAATGATCGCCTGCGAGGTTGGCCCCGTATGCGGCGGCTCGCCGCTGAGCAGCTCGTACGCGATCGCCCCCAGCGCGTACTGATCCGAGCGGGCGTCCACGGTGTGCGTACCCGCGGCCTGCTCGGGGCTCATGTAATGCGGGGTGCCCAGCGACAGGCCCGTCTCGGTGATCCGTTCCCCACCGGCCTGCGTCACGGCCAGCGCGATGCCGAAGTCGGCGATCACCGGCTGCCCCGCCTGCAGCAAGATGTTCTCCGGCTTGAGGTCGCGGTGCACCACGCCACGCGCGTGGGCGAAATCGAGCGCGCCGGCAATCAACGTCATCAACCGGATCGTTTCGTCGACGGGCAACTGCGGCTCGGCCGCGAGCCTCTCACGCAGCGTTTCTCCTTCGACGAACGGCATCACGTAGTAGAGCAATCCATCCGCTTCACCACTGTCGAACAACGGCAGCAGGTTGGGGTGCTGCAGGTTGGCCGTGGTGCGGATCTCCTTGAGGAACCGCTCGGCGCCGAGCACCGCGCCGAGTTCCGGCTTGAGCACCTTGATCGCGACATCGCGCTCGTGCTTCAGGTCGCGCGCGAGGTACACCGTGGCCATGCCGCCCGCGCCGATCTCGCGCTCGATGCGGTAGCGGTCGGCGAGGGCCGCCACGAGGCGCGTGGTCACCGGTTCGCCTCGTCGACGGCGCGCTTCATCCGCGCGACCCAGTTGGGAACCACACGAAGGTACGCCCCGGTGGGGCTTGCGGGCCCTTGCACGTACAGGACGCCGCCGTCCGGCGTGACGGCAAAGGAGCGTCCCGGTGTCTCGATGAGGCGGGGGTCGGTGTACCAGTCACGGATGCTCTGCACGACGGGATCGGCGTTGGGATCGATCGTGACGAGCTGCAATTTGTAGTTGCCCGAGTCGTAGCTCTTCATCACGAACTGGGTCGGCGACAACCACTGCGCATCCTCCTGCGCCACCGCCACCTGATACCGCTTGGTCGGGTCGCGGACCGGACTGATGAACACCCGTGACAGGTCCTTGGAGCTATACGTCATCCAGCGCCCGTCGGGCGACACGTCCGGGAAGTCCGCCTCACGCACCAAGCTATCGAGTTGCCGCGAACCCGTCTTGAGGTTGAGCAGACCGACCACCTCAAAGCCGCCGACGACCCCGAATACGGTCGAGTCCGACACGTATCGCAGCGGCTCGAAGAAGCCGCGAAAGACCGTGTCGGGCGCCGCGGATGTACTGGGTGACCCGCGCACCGTCACGCGGTTGTCCAGATCCACCATCACGCTGTTCGAGGCCAGATCCCACGCGGGCTGCCCGACGAACGCACTTCGCATCAAGACCGACGTCCGTCCCGTGGAGAGGTCGATGCCGTGCAGCTCCTGCGATTGTACCCCTTCGACCGCCGCCGCAATGTAGCGGCCGTTTCCGGACATGGCGAATCGCAGATACGCCGCCGGGGGCGCGTTGAGGGTATCGAGCCCGCGGCCCGCGCGGTATCGCACCAGGTGTCCCACGCCCTCGTTCACACCTGGGGCGTAGACGAGTGCACCGGTCGCGGAGATGTCGAACTGCCCTTGCCCGGAATACGGCCTCCGATGCACGGAACTCACCAGCGAGACCGAACGACCCACCTGGCGCTGATCGAGATCGATGGTCGTCGCCCGAAGATCCCCGTCGATCGACATGTAGACCAGGTACCTGTCGTCGATGACGCGGAAATCGGAGCCCCGGAGGCCCGCACGGCTGGTCCCGATACCCGATTCGGAGCCGGAGGCCGAAGCCAGCGGGATCACCGAATCCGTCCCGGGTCGGATGATGTACGCCGACTTGGTGGTCCCCCCGCCACACAGCAACTGGCCGCCGTCTCCCAACGGTACGGGCAGGAAACAATAGGGCGTCGGCTGGGCTCCCCGGGATTGTCCCGAGGGATCGAACCATTGGAGGCTGGTGCCGTCTCCGTTCATCAGCATGATGCGATCGTCAGCAGTCCACCGATGGGTCGCGACCGAGGCGTCGGAGAGTGTGGTCGCGGTGCCGCCATCAATCGGCACGACCTGCAGCTTACTCACGGTCAGGAAGGCGACCCGTTCCCCACCAGGCGACACGACCGGGCGGACCACGGCCGCGGTTCCTGCGATGGGTCGGCTGACGGAATCGACGAGGCTTCGGTACCACAATTCGTTGCCCGCACCGCGCCGCGCGACGTAGACGACGAACCGTCCGTCCGGCGACACACTGAGAGCGCCCCAGGCATCAACATGGACTGTGGCGGAATCCGGCAACCCCACGTCGTAGGTCGTGAGCGCCGGACCAGGGGCTGGGCGCAGCAGGAGGAAGGACGTGAGCACCAGCAGCAACGCCGCCACCAGGCCGGCCGCGAAGAACGCGCTCCGCCAGCGCGACACCGGCCCGGTCGAGTCGCGTCGTGCGCTGCTCGTCGTGACAAACGTGGTGTTGCCGAGCGCCGTGGCGAATTCCGCCGCGCTCGCGAAGCGATCCGCCGGCAGCTTGGCCAGCGCCATCGTCACCGCGTCCTCCACGTGCGCCGGCACGGTCTTGCGGTAGGTGGACACCGGCTCCGGCTCGGCCGTCATCACCTTGGCCACGATCGCCTGCGCCGTGGGGCCCGTGAACGGCGGCTCACCGGTGAGCATCTCGTACAGCACGCACCCCAGCGCGTACACATCCGTCCGCGCGTCGAGGTGGCGCTCCCCCATCGCCTGCTCGGGGCTCATGTAGTGCGGCGTGCCGAGGCTCATGCCGGTCTCGGTCATCCGCGAGTCCGCGCTCGTCGCGGCCAGGGCGATGCCGAAGTCGGCCACCAGCGCGCGGCCGTCGTGCAGCAGGATGTTTTCCGGCTTCATGTCGCGGTGGATCACCCCCTTGCGATGCGCGTAGTCGAGCGCGCCGGCGACTTCACTGGCAATGCGCACCGCCTCGGCGATCGGCAACTGCTTCTCGCGCACCAGCCGGTCGCGTAGCGACTCCCCCTCCACGAACGGCATCGCATAGAACACCGTCCCGGCCACCACGCCGGAGTCAAAGAGCGGCAGGATGTGCGGATGCTGCAGGTTGGCGGTGGTCTTGATCTCGGCGAGAAAGCGGTCGGCCCCGATTACGGCCGCGAGCTCGGGGCGCAGCACCTTGATGGCGACCTGGCGGTCGTGCTTGAGGTCGTGGGCGAGATACACGGTGGCCATGCCGCCCTGGCCGAGTTCGCGCTCGATGCGGTAGCGGTCGGCGAGGGCCCCTGCTAGTCGATCGAATCCCGAGCTCACTGGTTCGCCTGCGACGACGACAAAGCCCACTCCTGCCACCGTCGATCCACACTCGCAAGCTCGGCGGTCACAGAGGCGGCGTCCTCGGAGGGAAAATGGGCAGAGCGACGATCAGGATCAGTACGCGCATTCGATTCGTCTCCCAAGCTCTGCCTGACTTCGCTGGATCTGGTAGGGCGCGACACCGCCTCCCAGGCAAGATATCACCTTGCTCGCAGGGACATAACAGGACTGAGCCGCCCAAAGCCAGCGCCTACCTCGCTCCCATGGCGTCCTGGAATTTCGCGGTGTCGACGTACTGCTGAAACCTGGTCACCTTGCCGTTCTTGACGTCCCAAACATGGCAGACCTGCGCATCCAACCGCTTGCCGGTTGCCTTGTACTTCCCGCTGTAGCGGGCTTCGACGATGACGCTGTCGCCGGCATCGTGGAATGACTTCGGATGGACCGAGAACCCCTCCCACTCCGAGCCGAGCTTCATGAACAGGTTGTTCAGGATGGCGTCCGGTCCGACCCAAGCCTCGCCACTGGGCATGTAGGGGTTACCCTCCGCCTCATACCAATGGATGTTCGGGCTCATCGTCCCAAGGACGGCCGGGATGTCCCCGCGCCCAAACCCGTCGTAAAGCGACTTCACCACGCCCACATTGCTCATGCCATCTCCTTTGATTGACGTGCCGCTCCCCTATCCCAAAATCCTCGTCCCCTCATCCTCCCCGCCGGGCGCCGAGCCCGCAAACCGAACCGGCACCTGAGGCGCCGTATTCACGACCAAGTTGAAAAGATCCGGCCGGGCATAATGCCCCACCGGGTCGAAATCGTACTTCCCGCGCGCAATCAGACCCAGATCGAGATCCGCCACCAGCACCCCAGACTGGTCGTACACCGGCCCCGCCAGCACGGCCCCCAGGGGATCGACGATCAGACTGCCCCCGCGGATCAAGACGGTGTCCGGATCGTTGCCCTGAATCGGCGCATAGTCCGCCGGATAGTCGCGGCGCCGGGCGTGCTGGCAGGCCGACAACACGAAGCACCGGCCCTCCCGGGCAATGTGCCGCATGGTGGCCCCCCAGACCTCCCGGTCGTCCACCGTCGGGGCGCAGTACAACTCGATCCCTTGCGCATACATGGCGGTCCGGAGGAGCGGCATGTAGTTCTCCCAGCAAATCACCGCCCCGAGCTTGCCTAACGGGGTGTCGAGCACACCGAGGGTCGAGCCGTCGCCGTAGCCCCAGATGATCCGCTCCATCGCGGTCGGCATCACTTTCCGATGCCGGCCCAACAGCGAGCCTTCGGGCGAGAAGTAGAGCACCGTGCAATAGAGCGTCCCCCCGCTCCGCTCGATCACCCCGATGACCAAGTAGACGCCGAACTCGCCCGCCATGGCGCCGAGCCGGTCGGTAACCGGGCCGGGCACCTCGATGGCCCCGTTCCAATAGCGCTCGAACTCCTCCCGGCCCTCGTCGCTCCGCGAACCCACCCGGGCGCCGAAGTCCACACCCTTCGGATATCCGCCGATCATCGCTTCCGGAAAGACCACGATTTGGGCCTTCTCGCGCGCGGCCTCCGCCATCCGGGCCGCCACCCGGTCGAGGGTGGCCAGCGGGTCAAAGGCCACCGAGGCCTCCTGCACCACCGCCGCACGAACCTTTGTCATGAGACTCCTGCCTAACCGCAGTGAGAGGTAAGGTCCGGCCGCCGGGTGACCGTCACGGTTTGCTCGACCGTAGACCGGACCGGCCGCTTGACCCCGCCGGTGGCCGGAATCCGGGCCGAGACACTGATCTGGCGGGTCCAACTCTCCGGCCCCCGCTCCGGCGACCACACGAGTTCGCCGGTTTCCTTGATCGCTTGATCGAGCGTTACCGACAGGCTGTCCGAGGCGGCATACCGGTCGCCTTCGCGCCGGGTCGCGGTCCATCGATAGTGGTGGGTCCGGCCCCGGTCGGGAAGCCGCCGAATCGTGAATCCCGCGGTGTCCGACCATTGCTGGCCCGCCGCCAAAGGAGCCGGCGGAAGCAGGGGGAGGAAGTCATCCATCACGGAGGCCAGGTCAGCCACGTCGGCGAGTTCATTGGGGATGAACGGAGCCTTGACCGACCGGTACTTCCCGGCCGGCTGCAGGACTCCGCGAAACCGGCCCCCCACCAGGCCGTCGGTATCCGGCGCTTCCCGGCCCGCGGCGGTTTCCCGCCAGACTTCCAGCGAGTCATACCAGGCGTCGAGCAGCATCACGCCGCTCGAGTCCCGGCCGTTCAACACCAGCAGTCCAAACCGGCCGCCCCGGTCGGCCACCTCCGCCGACCCGCTGGTGCCCCGAATCGACGTCGTGACCGACTCCTGAAACACCGAACAGGCAAACGCGGCCGGCCGGTAGGTTTGCGCCGCCGCGCTCGACACCCATCCCGCCAGCGCCAGGCCGAGGCAGCGCAAACTCAAGGCTAGGCCATGAAGGGATACCGGTAGTCCGTCACCGGTACCAGCGTTTCCTTGATCGACCGGGGCGACACCCACCGGACCAAGTTGAGATACGAGCCGGCCTTGTCGTTAGTACCGCTGGCCCGGGCCCCGCCGAACGGCTGCTGGCCCACCACCGCACCGGTCGGCTTGTCGTTGATGTAGAAATTGCCGGCCGCGTGGCGAAGCGAGGTCTTGACCTGGTCGATGATGTCGCGGTCGCGGGCGAAGATCGATCCGGTCAGGCCGTACGGGCTGGTGCTATCGACCAACTTGACGGTCTGCTTCCAGTCCTTGTCCTTGTACACATAGGTGGTCAAGATCGGGCCGAAGAGCTCCTCGCACATCGTCCGGTAGGTCGGGTCTTTGACCTGAAGCAACGTCGGTTCGATGAAGTAGCCTTTGCTGTCGTCGGCGCCGCCGCCCGACACCAGTGTGACACTCCGGTCCTTCTTGGCTTGGTCGAGGTAGCCCTTGAGCTTGTTGAAGGACTTCGCGTCGATCACCGCACCCATGAAGTTCTTGAAATCGGCCACGTCGCCGACCTTGATCTCAGCCATCATGGCCACCATCCGGTCCCGGACCTCGGGCCAGAGACTGGCCGGCACATACGCGCGCGATGCTGCGCTGCACTTCTGCCCCTGATATTCGTATGCCCCTCGGACCAGCGCGACCGCCAGCGCCTCCGGATCGGCGCTCGGATGGGCCAGCACGAAATCCTTGCCGCCGGTTTCGCCAACCAGCCGAGGGTAGGTGGCGTAGTCGGAAATCCGCTCGCCGACCCGCTTCCAGATCGACTGGAACACCCCGGTCGAGCCGGTGAAATTGACCCCGGCGAGCTTCCGGTCGGACAGCATCCGCTCGGTAATCTGAACCGCGTTGCCGGGCAGGAAGTTGATGACCCCGGGCGGCATCCCGGCGGCCTCGAACAGCTTCATCGTGTAGTAGTTGCTGAGCGCCGCCGTGCCGGCCGGCTTCCACACCACGGTGTTACCCATCAGGGCCGGGGTGCCGGCCAAGTTGCCGCCGATCGCGGTGAAGTTGAACGGCGAAATGGCGTAGACGAACCCCTCGAGCGGCCGGTACTCCATTCGGTTCCACACCCCCGGCGAGGAGATCGGCTGCTGGGCGTACATCCGGTCGGCAAAACTCACGTTGAAGCGCCAGAAGTCGATCAGCTCGCAGGCAGCGTCGATTTCCGATTGGTAAATCGTTTTGCTCTGGCCCAGCATGGTGGCGCCGTTGATCACCTGGCGCCACGGACCGGCCAGCAACTCAGCGGCCCGAAGAAACACCGCCGCCCGGTCCTCGAACTTCGAGTTCGACCACTCCCGATAGCCCCGCTCGGCGGCCTGGACGGCCTGGTTCATGGTCCGGGCATCGGCCTCGTGCACGGTGGCTAAGACATGACTGTGCCGGTGGGGCGAGACCACCGTGTGGGTCTTCCCGGTCCGGATCTCCTTGCCGCCGACAATGCAGGGAATGTCGACGACCTCGCCGCTCATTTCCTTGAGGGCGGCCTTGATCGCGGCGCGCTCCGGAGTGCCCGGGGCGTAGGAGAGAATCGGCTCATTGATTGGAGCGGGGGTATTCGGAATCGATGCCATGTGGGGTTCGTCGAGGCTTGAGGTTCAGGGAATCTACTTATATTCAGGCCGTTGAACGACACCACCCCCAAGGAACCACCATGCGCTACCTCTTAGCCGCCGCCGCACTCGGCGCCCTCGTG
>SXGT01029485.1_pt1 | contig 14852 bp, 9 predicted proteins | sample 3176221 | NCBI WGS metagenome assembly SXGT01 (sample SAMN11356862, study PRJNA531348) | freshwater metagenome | isolation source: freshwater sample F1-120 | place: China: Fuxian Lake, Yuxi | collected 2017-12-25
ATCGATCGAGTATTCACCCACAATGAAGTCGGCGAACTGGCGCAGATCCAATCCATAGCACCGCGAGGTGTATGGGCTGAAATGTCGCTCATCTATGAGGTAGGCTAGGAATTGTTCGATGATGGGAACTGAGGCGCTCATGTGGCATTCTTTCGGTAAGGAGCGAGAGTGACTCGCCCAGAAAACAAGGGGTTTCGATACATAACGTGCCTTCCAGTCGTTAGATAAGCAAGAAAGTTCCTCAATTACCTTCGACCGCCATATTTATCGGCAATCTGGAAGCGTGACAATAATCATAGTCCGATAAAGCCCCCGATTTCTAATAGTTTTTCACCACCCTCTTGGGTTGGGTGGGTCTGGTCAGAGATGGGTACACTCTTTCCCCAACTCAAATCCCATCACGATTGCGTAGCTCAGCTGGTAGAGCAAGTGGCTTTTAACCTCTAGGTCCTGGGTTCGATCCCCAGCGCAATCATTCGAATCGGTTTCGTACAAGATTTTCCCAATGCTCGTCGTTCATGCAAATTGGTTTGAAGGTTCCCTGCATCTCTGGGGTGAATCGCTGTCGTCCGCTCGTGAAGAACTGCGCGTTGGATCTCCAGCGCACCCTTTCGCGGCGACCGCGAAAAATCTTCGCAGCGCACTCGAGCCAATCATTGGATCGCTCAACGGCGCGAAAGAAGATCATCTCGATTTATTGTTGCCTCATGCTCCAGCACCGACGGGACATGGAGCAACGCGTTCCAACACACTCCCTTCAAGCCGACTTGCGGGACTTCTTGGCAGCGTGAGTCACGATGAAGAATTGCGCACGCTCGAACCAACACGAGTGCCAACGATTCGCATTGCGGCAAGTTCGACGATTCGTCTCTTGTTAGAGATGCGTAATATCGAAGGAACGCCCAATGATCTATTCGTCTGCGCGCATTCGATGCACTGGTGGATTGCGCTGACAAAATTTGCGATCGACTCTGTGATCGACCAACGAGTCATTCCTACTGTCCTGCAGCGACGCGACGGCACATATGTTGGACAGTGGCGACCGTGGCTGAACGATAACGATGCCGATATTCAACTCGCCGACTTGCTTGCCAGTATGCCGGCTTCGGCGCGTGCAATTGACGGAACAGATGGACAAGCATGGCCCATTGTCGATTCATTTCTCAGCACAATTGTCGATGGAATCGTGCGGTCTGTACTCGTCGAGGAAAACTTCGAGGAATCGATCGAGGACTTCGATCCTGGGGTTGATTCGCATGCAGCATGGCTTTCGGGACTCTTGGGAGCAAAGGATTCGATCAAGATCGGTCGCCGGAGTACGTTCGATGTTCTGCGCGATACGCGCGGTTGGCTTGGAGTTCTCGACGAGGCTCGTGTCACCACGGGAATGCGTCTGAGATTTGAAGTCTCGGAACCAGATTTAGATGGCGCGGACGATGGCATTGACTCGACATGGCACGTTTCGTTTGGATTGGTCGACCCAGAAGCACCTGACACAGTTATCGATGCGCAATCTCTGTTCAATCGACCAAGCGGAAAGCGTGCTGGAGCGAATTCGGCGCGCAATGAAGAACTTTCTGAAATGCTCTTGAAAGAATTGGCGCGTGCAAGCCGAATCTGGCCAGAGCTTGACGATGCACTTGAAAGTGAAAGTCCCTCTGGAATGGATCTTGATACCCGACAGGTCTATCAATTTATGCGTGACCTGCGACCAGTTCTTCTCGAAGCTGGATTCTTTGTGGAAGTTCCAGAGTGGTGGGGCGAATCTGCAAGTCGAATCAATGCAAACTTATTGATTGATTCTCCAGAGGAACCGCCAATGGCTGGCGACGCTGGCGGAGGATCAAATGGATCGCTTGGACTTGGATTGCAATCACTTGTTGGATACCGCTGGCAAGTCGCACTGGGAACGCAAACCGTTTCGGTGGAAATGCTCGAGAAATTGGCGCAAAAAGGCGCTCCACTCGTTCGCATCGGCGGACAATGGGTCGATCTGCGTCCCGAGGATATTGACTCTGCGCTCAAGTTCTTGAAGAGTCATCCTGGTGGAACGATGACGCTTGTCGAAGCGCTTCGTATGGCAAACGGAATTGACGGCCCGCCAGAAGCATTGCCTGTGAGCGGAGTTCAAGCGACTGGTTGGGTGCGACAACTGCTCTCTGGAAATGATGTGAGTGAAAGTTTCCAGATGACAAGCGCTCCAGAATCATTCCGCGGAATTCTTCGTCCATATCAATTGTCTGGACTCAGCTGGCTCGTCTTCCTTGATCGTCTTGGATTGGGCGCGTGCCTTGCCGACGATATGGGATTGGGCAAGACAATTCAGTTGATCGCTCTTCTGCAACACGAACGATCCAAGATCGGTGCTGCGCAGATCGGTCCATCGCTCCTTGTGACGCCGATGTCCGTCATGGGAAATTGGAAGCGTGAACTGACGCGCTTCGCTCCAGAGTTGAAGGTGCACATTCAACATGGACTTGATCGACCAGCAGGCGAACGATTTTCGCAGATCGCGATGGACAGCGATGTTGTCTTGACAACATACGCAATCGTGGTGCGCGATAAAGAAACTATGCAGGCTGTTCCATGGCGTCGCGTGGTTCTTGACGAGGCGCAATACATCAAGAATCCCCCGACGAAACAGACGGCTGCGATTCGATCGATCAATACGCAATCACGCATCGCTCTTACTGGAACTCCCGTCGAAAATCGACTTGCGGAACTCTGGTCCATCTTGGAATTCTGCTGCCCTGGATATCTGGGAACAAACCAAGACTTCCGACGCCGCTTCGCTGCGCCGATCGAACGAAATCGAGATCAAAAAACCGCTGAACGACTGCGCTCGCTTGTTCGTCCATTCATTCTTCGCAGACTCAAGACTGACTTGACTGTCATCAGTGATCTTCCGCCATTGGTCGAGAGTCGCCAGCACATCGTGCTGACCGACGAGCAGATGCGGCTCTATGAAGAAGTTGTCGCAGATATGTTGCAGAAGGTTGATCAAACCGATGGAATTCGACGGCGTGGACTTGTGCTCAGCGCGCTGGTCAAGCTGAAACAAATCTGCAATCACCCTGCCCACTATTTGGGTGAAGGCATCGCCACACGACCAGCTGGATCAAATGGAAAGAAAAAATCGGTTGCGGCCGCCGCGGTTGAAGTCGCCGAAGATATTGAAGGCGAATCAAGTGGCGAACATCCTCTGGTGCTTTCACCGGATTCTTTGATTCCAGGCCGAAGTGGCAAGACGCAAAGATTGATGGAGATGCTGGAAGAACTCTTGGCTGCGGGAGATTGCGCCTTGATCTTCACGCAATACCGACAGATGGGCCATCTGCTCGTTGGAATGATTCGACAGATTCTCGATGTCGAGCCGCTCTTTCTGCACGGCGGAACACCGCAAGCGAAACGAGATACTCTGGTCGAACGATTTCAAAAAGGCGATGGAACAACGCCGATTTTTGTATTGAGTCTGAAAGCCGGAGGCGTCGGTCTGAATCTCACTGCAGCAAATCATGTCTTCCACTTTGATCGCTGGTGGAATCCTGCTGTTGAAAATCAGGCGACAGATCGAGCATTCCGAATCGGTCAGACGCGCACTGTCAACGTGCACAAATACATCTGCACAGGAACTCTCGAAGAGCGGATCGATCAGATGATCGAGCAAAAGACCGAATTAGCAACGAACATCATTGGCGCGGGCGATGCGTGGCTTACAGAATTGTCAACGGGACAACTTCGTGACATGCTCTCGCTTCGCAAAACTGGATTAGAGGGTGGCGAATGACGCAGTGGCAAGAACAAAACAAACCGCGGCAACCAGAGAATCCACGCAGAGTCATTGGCGGGTTCAAGTTCAAGCGCAAGAATGGAATTGAAGACCTTCCGTGGACGGCAGATCCACTCTTTCGCGCGACACTGACCTCCGCGACTTCCGACGCAGTCGAAGAGGGACATTCTTATGCATTGACTGGACAAACCGTCACGCTCTTGGCTGCGCCTGGAAAAATTATTTCCTCCGTGCAAGGTCGATCATCTCGACCATATCAGTTGGAAATTGCATTTGCCACATGGACTCCTGAAGAGTGGGATCAAATTATCGCCGCACTCTGTACTGAAGCTGTGTTCGCCGCGAAATTTCTCGTGGGAGAACTTCCACCTGCGGTTGGTCCTTTGATCGCATCGCTTGGAATTCGAACTCCACTCGTGCCAATGAAGCCAGGATCAAAAAGCAATTCCGATCCAATTCTCAAATGTTCCTGCGGTGCAACGCAACCATGCAAGCATGTGGTGGCCATGATGCACATTCTTGCCGAACGTTTGGAAGATGAACCGCTGTTGCTTTTTCAGCTGAGAGGTATGCCGGTCGCGCGTGTGCTCGAACGTATTCACGAAAAGCGCACGCTTTCAACGCGCGGTGAAAATCAAGCGCATCCAGTGCCACCTTCTGCGAGCGATCAAACCCTCACGACACCAATCGAAAATTTGCTCCACGATTTCTGGCGACCAGGTCGACGCCTCCATGATTTGGAAGCTCGCGCGATTGCGACTCATACGCCACACGCACTCTTACGGCGACTCGGCGCGAGTCCGCTTGGAGGGCGATTCCCACTCGTCGGACTCTTTGCAACGATTTATGACACCGCCCGCACACGGGGAATTGCCCTTCGAGATAGCGAATCGACAATCAAGCCCAACGGCGACTGAGTCTGCCCGAAATGCGCGGCGACGAAGAGTTCGCTTCGGAACTACGATTGCAAACTCAATGACTGCGAATCCAAATGGACAATCCAAGAATGGAAAAGCTTTGCAAATTGCCGCGAGAGCATTGTCAAAGGGCGCTCCAGCAGAAACCAAAACACGAAAGATTCTTCCTAACTCGGATGTGATTGCTTGGGCTGCGCACCGACTGCATCATGCAATCTTCGCCGTTCGTGGATCGCTTGGAGAATCCGCGGCAGAGATCCTCGACGATGCCGTGGACCTTCTTCATCCTGAAATTGTTTCTGCATTTCAAGGATCTGGCCAAAGCGAACGCGCGGCTCGATCACATGCGGATCGATGCTTGCTTGCGCTCGTGCGAGCGTTGCCAAAGATTCAGCGCATCTTGATGGTGGATCTGAAAGGTGCTTTCGAACGCGACCCCGCCGCGAAAAATCTGACTGAAATAATTCTGTGCTATCCAGGAATTCGCGCGCTGTGTATCCACAGAATTGCGCATGAACTGAATCGGCTGAGTGTTCCGCTGATTCCACGAATGCTTGCGGAATCAGCCCATGATTCGACGGGAATTGATATTCACCCTGGCGCAACAATCGGGTCAGGTTTTTTCATCGACCACGGAACAAGTGTTGTGATTGGGGAAACCGCGATCATCGGCCGTAATTGCACGCTGTATCAGGGAGTCACACTCGGTGCGCGTCGTTTCGATCGTGATGCGAGTGGTTCTATTCGACGGGGGATGAAACGGCACCCAACTCTCAAAGATAATGTCACCGTCTATGCCAATGCGACAATATTGGGTGGTGCAACCATCATCGGCAAGGGATCGGTCATCGCCGCAGGTGTGTTGGTCCAAGAAAGTGTGCCCGCATTTTCCACAGTGAAGCCTGCAAAAATTCAGTTGAGTGTCGCGCCGACTCGCAGATAATTTGTGTGGATGGCATCCATGCTTGAGATGCCGTGATGTATCGCGGACTGATTTGATCTCGGACTCAAACCAGTCCACTGCCCAGGTTAGCGATTCATATTCTCGCTAAAAACGTTATTCAGATCCGTCTCGCATCTGTTTGCGTGCCCAGCCGTTGGAAAGTTCTTTCGGGCGAGTTCCGCAGGCGACCGACGGAACTTGCAATAAAATTTCGCGAATCGGATCGTGTCAGTCGCCGAGGACTCTCTGAGTCCCGAGAGGACTTTTCACGGCTGCTCACTTATGCAATTGAGTGGCTGTTTTCTTGGCTGTATTGCGCGGCGCATCAACCAACCAACGAAAAAATTACGGTAAATCAAAAAAATCAGAAATCGTCAATAATTAATTCGTGGCTCCGCCTTGTCCATTTTGACCTCTCTGCCCGCCCTGTCCGCCACCGCCCTGTCCGCCACCGCCCTGTCCGCCACCGCCCGGTCCGCCACCGCCCGGTCCGCCGCGCATTCCGCGGAACAATTCGGTTCGTTCATCTTCATCGATCGTTCCATCTTTATTCTTGTCAGCCCTCTTTGCTGCTTCTTGGAACTGCTCTGGAAGATCAGAAATCTTGCCGGTTCCGAATGCGCCAGCGTTGCGACCACCATCACGACCCTTTGGCATCAATTCCTGTTGCTCAGGAGTCAGAAGCGCTTTCAATTGATCCATGTATCGCGTTCCCATGACGCCGCGTTCATCCATCAATTTTCCAACTGGATCCGCTGCGTTGTTCTGACCAAACTGTCGACCCATCATGGCCATTGGCGAAACAGTTCCAGACATTACGCCGATCATGCGTTCAGATTCTTCTAATCTCTGCTGTGGCTCTTCTTTGCGAGTCGCAGCAACAACGCGTTCATTCATACCTGTCAATTCGCCGATATATGCGACCTGCAAAGCAGAAACTGCGGTGCGTGCCTCCGGCGAAAGATCGGGTAATTCGAGTGCCTTTGTGAACATTTCAGTTGTTCGTGTCTGGCGATAGACGCGACGAAATGCAGCAGCCAAAGCAGCTTGATTGAACTTCGTTCCATCTTCAGCGGGCATCGCTCCAACGATCATTGTGCGGAATTGATCGTTGACTTCACGAACTGCCTTGCGCAAAGCAATCTGCCGTTCTGCAATTGCCTTCGCTGCGGCAACATCTCCGTCAAGAACAACTCGCATCATCTTTGGATCGCTTTGATCGATGAAACTATCACGAGAGACCAGTGCGTTATCGAGTTGAATTTCATAATCGTCCAGAGTCTTGGCAGATCCGTCGATCGAAGTCTGGGAGACTCCCGCTTCGTCCATCACAATAAAAAGATTGGTCGCTTCACCCGACAGGATTGCATTATCCATGGACTTTTCACGGCGAAGAAATCGTTGGAATTTCGCCCAATTTGCTTCCTGATTATCGCCAAGCGTTGCTTCGATTCCACCGATGACAACTGCCTTGAATGCGGCTTTTTCTCCCGCCCAACGATTGATTTCCGCAACGATCTCTTCCATGACTGCCTTGGTTTCAAGATCTGCGCCAGTGGCCTTGCGTTCTGCGGCCATTTCTTCGCCCATCTTTGTCATGCGTTGGGAGAAAAATTTCTGACGCGCCTCGTCGGTCAATGGACCGCCATTCTCGACTTCCATCTGTTCAATATCCTGCTGAATGGTGTCGCGCATTGTTCGCATCTTCTCGCGCATATCGCCACCCATAAAGCTCTGAAACATTCGCATGCCAGCCTCTTGAACCTTCTGCTGCGAAGCTTCCGCCGCAGGATTGAAGGCCAGGTCGTAATCATTCAGAAGCGTTTCAACGATCACCATCTGACCTTCGTCGAAGCCGAGTTGTTCTTTGAATAGTGGAATATCTCTGCGCAAGAAATCAGCCTTGTATCGAGTCATAAGTTGACTGAACGCACCCATACCTCCACCCATACCTCCACGACCTCCACCACCTTGACCGCCACCAAATCCAAAGCCTCCTTGACCGCGACCACCACCTTGGCCTCCGCCTTGACCTTGACCTTGACCTTGACCTTGACCTTGACCTTGACCTTGACCGCCGCCTTGCGGCTTGGCATCTTGCTTGGCATCTTGTTTTGCAGTTTGCTTGGCATCTTGCTTCGCGCTCTTGTCGTTTGCCGCGGGTGCACCTTGCGTCGCACCTTGGAAGGCAAGCGCACTTGAGCCAAACAAAGAAAGGCTCAAGATGAATGAAGATGAGAAGATTGTCGAGCGGATTGGAGATTGCATTATTTTGGTAACTCTTTCAGTTTGAATGTCGAACAAGAAAACGCAGTGGATGACAGAATAGTCCATCGAGCCAAAACAGCGCTCAACTTTCTTGAATGATTGCCATGAATGCCAAGATACGGGACAGACCAATAAACTTTATTCCCTTTATTTTTGGGCAGAAAGTTGGTAAATAATTCCAGGCCCGTCCCCTCCAGTCGTTCCGCAAATGAAAAGCGACCCATCGAGCGCTTCCCCAAAACTTGCAGGACAAAAACCGCTTTTCCCACCGACTACGACGGGTGGGACGGTCAACTTGCCGCCAACCGCTCTCAATCCCCACATCGTTCCGACGGCATAATCTGCGTACAAATAAACTCCGACCAAGTTGGGAAATGCAGTTCCTCTATAGACATAACCGCCAGTAACCGAAACGCCGTCCTTGTGAGGATATTCCACAAGTGGTTCGATGAATCTCGGATCTGCTTCACTTGAATCCTCAACGCCTTGGGTTGCATGAAAACCTTCTCTGGGTCGCCAGCCATAATTACCGCCCTTCGTCACGATGTCGATTTCTTCCCACGCATTTTGCCCAACATCCCCTGCGTAGATTTCGCCCGTCTTTCGATCGAAAGACATACGCCACACATTTCGAAGTCCGTACGCGAAAATTTCTGGTGCGGAGTCTGCTTTGCCAACAAATGGATTGTCAGAAGGAATGCCGTATGGTTTTCCTTCCGCAGGATGATCAACATCAATACGCAACACTGCCGCAAGAAGTGAATTCGTGTTTTGTCCGTTTCCCCACGGATCATTGCCCGCGCCACCATCGCCTGTTGAGATATAGAGATAGCCATCGGGGCCAAAGAGAACCGTTCCTCCATTGTGATTCCACGCTGGATCAGGCACTTCCAGAATTACAAGTTGTGATGCGGGATCGATCATGCCATCGTCCTTCGCCGTGAAACGAGCGAGTACTTCGCGATCAGGCAGATTTCCAGCCTTTTTCGCCGTGTACCAAACATAGACAAAGTGATTCTCTGCAAACTTTGGATGAAATGCGAGTGAAAGCAAACCCTGCTCATTGAACTTATCAAAGACAGGCTCTTTGATGTCCAACACAACGCGCCCCGTATTTTCAGGATCGGTTGAATCAATTTCAATTACTCGCCCTGCTTGTTCGACAACATAAAGTCGATCACCACGATCAGGTCGAGCGACAACTTGCACTGGACGAATCAATTTCGCCTTCGGCCAAACTCTGCGCATCTGGACTTTTGGAATCTCGGTGTCAGAAATTGCACTTGCTGAAGAAGCCGCGCTCGCGGGCGAAGTCGCGGGTGAAGTGGTTGGTGTGGGCATCGGTTTGGGTAAAGGCTTTGGCTTCGGCGTGTACTGATCTGCACCAGCAAATGAGACTGATGAAATCGCCACGACAACACATAACACGATGGATACTGCATTATTCATTGATATAAGAATAGGCGACAAAGCGATCTCGCTCGTGGGATATCCATACTGCCCCGTCTCATCGAGTCGGCGTATCCTGCAACCATGACTTTCACTCCTTGTGCATTTTTCGCGCTGTGCATTGCGATTGGACAAACCGCGCCTGCGCCAGTTCCACCCGCGCCAACACCACCAATGGTTACTGAAGTCGAATTTGAATCGATCTTTGATGGAAAGACGCTCGATGGCTGGGTCGGAAATACAAGCGGTTATGCGGTTGAAAATGGTGCGATCGTCTGTCTTCCGGATGGGGAAAATATATTCACTGAAGATACTTACGCGGACTTTCATTTGAAGTTTGAATTCCAACTCACTCCTGGTTCCAACAACGGAATTGGAATCCGAACACCCAAACAAGGGGATGCTGCCTTTGTCGGTATGGAGATCCAAGTGCTTGATGACTCGGATGCGAAGTATGCAAATCTCAAGCCTTGGCAATTTCATGGATCGATCTATGGAGTCGTGCCTGCCAAACGCGGACATCTGAAGAAAGTCGGCGAATGGAATTCCCAAGAAATCATCGCAAAGGGATCTCATATTCAAGTCATTCTCAACGGAGTCACGATTCTTGATGCGAACATAGAAAAGGCTGCGACCGAAGGCACAATCGACGGAAAGGATCATCCGGGTCTGCGGCGACAGAGTGGACACATCGGATTTCTTGGTCATGGTGATAAAGTTTCGTTTCGCAATCTCCGTATTCGGAAACTGAATTGATCGAGTTTCATCTTGCAATCAGGAAAATAGTTTCGTGAGCACAAATGTCGATGAACAACTTCGCAGTGAACTTGCGCGAATCGAAAGGCCATTGGCTCATGCGGGTTTTCTGATTGGCGAGGTTCGAATCGTTGATGAAGGATCGTGGGGTCGCTTGGATGCGATCATCGAAGGGTGCAATATCGCTGGAAAGATTCAAATTCACCTAGGAAAGAAGGGTCGAATCAGTATTGTCCCTCAGGGAAATGCCGCTAGAGCAATCGCCGCGGTGCTTGAAGCAACTGGACGCGATGTCACGTCACCGAATCCTTCGAGAACCACTCCTCTGCAGCCAAGCAACACGAAGCCGCCTGCCTTGACGCAAAATGCGGAGGGATTATCGAAACTGAAACCTGCGACGCGAAGAACAAGCGTGCGCGGAAATCCTGGCGAGTTAGTCGTCGATTGCTCGAAGTTTGGCGGATCACTCATCGGGCCAACAGAGTGGCGCGGAGTTTTATTTTTGAGCACAGGTGAATGGCAAGATGTTTTTCATAGTCCACTCTATGAACGCGGGCACAATAATCTTGGCGAATTCCTGGCGATCATCGATGCATGCCAACGTCTCGAGCGCGGCGAGTTGAAATGTGTGACGCTCTGGAGCGACTCCAAGACTGCGCTGAGTTGGTTTCGCACTGGCAAGATACGGACGACGATCGACGTGGATGGACAATGCGATGCTGCGTTTGCTGCAGCGGTTAGCGATGGTCGAAAATGGTTGGAATCGGCGAATCGTCCGGAGTGGTTTGCGATGATGTCACGATGGGACACATCCGTGCGCGGCGAGAATCCCGCGGATTTCGGGCGGAAATAAGCGCGGAAATAAGCGCGGAAACAAGCGCGGAATCTACTGCGCCACAGGTTGAGGCGCCGTGCCAATCAGTGGCAAAAGTTCCGATTCTGGAATTGATAAGAAAATCTCTCCAAGCTTTGGATCGAAGTGCGTTCCAAGGCATCGTTTTATCTCAGCACGAACTTCACTGATCGACCTCGCAGGACGATAAACGCGCGCGCTGGTCATGGCATCGAAGCAATCCGCGATGCACAAAATCCGACCTATTTGAGAAATTTCCTCGCCCTTTAAATTATCTGGATAGCCGCTTCCATCCCACCGCTCATGATGCTGAAACATTCCAGGCAAAAGGTCGCGCAAGTGCGGAATATCTTTTAGAATTTTATTCCCACGGCTTGGATGATCCTTAATCTGAGCAAATTCCTCTGGAGCAAGATGCGTTGGCTTGCACAAAATCTTTTCGGAGACGCTGATCTTGCCTATATCGTGCAGTAAACCGCCAACTCCTGCTTGATGGATTTGCTCATCGGAGAGCTTTGCAGCCTGCGCAAGCAGCATCGCAAATTTACTCACTCGATCAGAATGGCCTCGGGTATACGGATCCTTCGCATCAATTGCTTCGATGAGAGCGCGCATCGTTCCGTCAACCATCAACTTTTTTTCCAAGTTAAATCTTTGCTGCATTTGACTTCGTTGAATGTTCGAGAGCGCAAGCCCCAACATACTCGCCACTGCCTTTGCAAATCCTGCGACTTCCTTTGTTGGAGAATCGGTTGCGCTGCCGGTTCGATTGTCGAGATACAACCATCCAAAGAATATCGATCCAGCTTCGACTGGAACGCAGATGGCTTGCCGAATATCAAGCGACTCCAAACTTGCGCCCAGCGTCCCTGAAGACACGCCTCCTTTAAGAATATAAATCCCATTCATTGAGCGTTTCAGCAGACTGCGGCTGATTTCAAGTTCGCCTTGCGACCCTAAAATTGCGCCGCGGTGCGCGACAACTTCTGGAGAACGCCAATCAACCCCCTTGAGAAACGCGACATTGGAAAATCCAGTGGCATCCGTAATTGATACAACAGCTGCCTGACCAACGGTTTCTTCATCCGTAGCCTTGTGGAGAGTTTGGCTCGCCTCAACCAATTTCACGAGCAATCCTTGAGCAAGGTTTGCTGTCGACTGGGCATCCGAAAGCGCCTCATACTCTCCTTCGACCTCTGATTCGGCGGCGAGAGTCTGAGGAACTAAACCAATTGTGTTATCCGAAGAAGGACCAACAACCTGAAACTTCCAAGGTCGAATCTCGAACACATCGCGATGATTCAGTCGCACTTCTTGATGCGCAGTCAATTTCACGCCATTCACAAATGTTCCCGCAGTCGAACCGCAATCACGAATGCGCCAATGCCCTTCTTGATGTCCGATTCCAGGAGCCCAATGGATTTCTATGTGGCGTCGGGAGACTTGCTTCTGCACAAGAACAAGAGTGCATCCTTCGTCACGTCCGATCGTGACCATTTTAGGCGGCAAAAGAATCAGATTCAATTCGCTGTCATTCGAAGTGCCGTTTAATCGCCAAGGCATATCTGTGATTATCGCATGAAGAGCGAGATCATGCAGAGTTGCACTTATGGAGCAACATTTCCAGCAGGCCCCCGCGGGTTCCAAACCAATTTGCCTGGTTTGTTCCAATCTCCGCCAACTTGCGCAGGATCTCGACTGTCTTGAAAGGATCTTGTGCCAACATCATTCAAGACATGCGCGACATGACCATCCGCAAAAGCGATATGACCACCTTCAAAGTAGCGATTGGGAAAGGCGTGCCAATCGGACTTGCAGAGGTCAAGAGGTGATGAAGAATAAAAGTCTGATCCGGACACTTCCTTTTCATTACTTCGCGCTTCCATCATCAAGACCGTTGCCGCAGAATCCGTAATGTGATGCATCGTAATGACTTCATTTTTCGCTTGAAGGGATGTCGCAACAGAATCATTCAGGCGGCTGTTGGGGACATAGTTGAAATAGAAGGTCTTATCAGTTCCGAATTGCCATGGTGCATTCGGATCGGCATCGGCGCCAGGATCAACCCAAACAGAACGTGACCCTGGTGCTGGAATCTCACCCAATCCAGCCACTGCTTGATTCACCAAACCTCCATAAGGTCGATCCCCAACGAGGGCAGCCAACGCATTGGCCCAGAAAGTTTTTTCGAGCAAGTTCTCTTCCATGTTCGCGCTAGCAGATCCTGATGGGGCCGAATTCCCCTCCCACGGCAATCGATCCTTGTTGATTGTGGTGTAGTTGATCGTCGCCGCACCCCACTGCTTCAAATTCGATTGGCTTGCAACTGAATTGCTGGACTTACGAGCCATTCCCATTGCTGGAAAAATAAGTCCAGTCAAGAGGACGATGATCCCTAAGACAACCAGCACTTCGATCAATGTGAAAGCATGTCGATCACGAGCGGTCATACTTGAAATCCTAACCCAATCTGAACAAAAGTCCATATTTTATCGTGTGGAAATGTGGAATATAAAGGGCTTTCACTCAAAACCCTTGCGGACAAGCTGAAATCGTGGATCGTTCCTAATGAATTTGTCTTTTATAGCCTGAAACTAGTTCTTTAAGCATCGTTCGGACTCGAACAACATCATGCTGATCAATGGCCGCCTCGAGCCCATCAAGGCTCGGTTCGAGCTCCTCCCACGGGATGAAGTTCTCGCGTGCCTGCATGATCGCAATATGTTCAGTTGGACCGCAATTGTCGCCGATCACCAGTTCTTCGAAGAGTTTTTCTCCTGGCCGTAATCCTGTGACCTGAATTTCAATGTCTCCATTGGGATGTTCTTCGTTTTTCTCCGTGTAACCCGCCAGACGAATCATGGTTCTTGCAAGGTCTACGATTCGGATCGGCTCTCCCATATCGAGTACGAACACATCGCCGCCATTTCCCATAGCGCCCGCTTGAATCACCAGCGACGATGCCTCGGGAATCGTCATGAAGTATCGGGTGATATCGATGTGAGTCAAGGTCAGTGGACCACCGCGGCGAATCTGATCGGTGAAATAGGGAACGACCGATCCACTCGATCCAAGCACATTGCCAAACCGAACCATCGTGAAACGCGTTCGGCGCTTTGGAGTTGGGTGATTCTTCGAGATAACACAATGGAAACGTACGTCCGAATCAGCAAGCGCCTGCAAACATTTTTCCGCCAAACGCTTGCTTGCGCCCATCACACTCGTGGGCCGAACCGCTTTGTCAGTCGAAATGAGCACAAATGATGAGACCCCAGACCGGCGAGCTGCCTGCGCGGCGCGCAATGTGCCAAGGACATTCACGCTCACTCCTTCGATTTCATTCGCTTCGACGATTGGGACATGTTTATATGCGGCTGCGTGATAAACGGTATCGATTGAATTCTCCGACATCACTCGCTCCATTCGAACACTGTCTAGGACCGATGCGAGCACTGAGACCATCTGTACCCCACTTGCTGGCGAAATGATCCGGCGCAATTCATTTTCGATCGTGAACAAATTGAATTCGCAATTATCCAGAAGCACAAGTCGTCTTGGTCCCTGAAGCAAAATTTGCCGTGCGATTTCCGAACCAATCGATCCACCAGCGCCCGTCACCAATACGTTCGCACCGCTGATGTTGCGTGAGAGAAGTTCTGTGATGGGCTCGACCGGAGGTCGTCCAAGTAGATCTTCGATCTTCATCACGCGAACAGCGTCAGTCTGCGCAGTACCTTCTGCGATTTCTTTCAGCGTTGGAACCAACATCACTCGCACGCCAATAGACGTCAGTTCTTGGAAGAGTTCTCGCCGGCGACGCCTCGATGATTCTGGAAGTGCCAGCAGCACCGTATCTGCCCGTGTATCTCTCACAAC
>SXGT01508983.1_pt1 | contig 14852 bp, 9 predicted proteins | sample 3176221 | NCBI WGS metagenome assembly SXGT01 (sample SAMN11356862, study PRJNA531348) | freshwater metagenome | isolation source: freshwater sample F1-120 | place: China: Fuxian Lake, Yuxi | collected 2017-12-25
GTCCGCGAGGCCACGGGGGTCTATGTGGTATTTGCTGGGCAGAAGCGGCCCTATCGCGCATCGGTCGTCGGCGTCGATCCGGCACACGACTTGGCGGTGCTCGAAGTCAGCGCCGGCGATGCCGACCTAAGGGCGCTCCCGATCGGCAGCTCTCAGGATCTGCAAGTGGGACAAAAAGTCTTCGCCATTGGCAACCCGTTCGGTCTTGATCAGACGCTGACGACGGGCGTGATCAGCGGACTCGACCGCGAAATCGCCGCCGGTGCCGGCCCGGAAGGGGTCGTAAAAATTCAAGGCGTGATTCAAACCGATGCCGCGATCAATCCTGGAAACTCGGGCGGCCCATTGCTCGATAGCGCCGGTCGGCTCATCGGGATCAACACGGCGATTGCCTCCACCACCGGCGCCTATGCCGGTATCGGGTTTGCGGTGCCGGTGGATATGGTCAATGAGATCGTCCCCGATTTGGTGCAGTTTGGAAAGCGGGCCAGCCCGGGACTGGGGATTTCCGTCGCCTCCCCCGCCACGTCGCAGGGGCTCGACCTGCAAGGCGTCTTGGTGCTCGGCGTGGCCGAGAACGGGGCTGGGCACAAAGCGGGCATCCGACCGACCACACGAGAGGGAGCGGATATCTTATTGGGGGATGTCATTGTCGCCTTCGATGATACGCCCATTCGCACCCCCCAGGACCTCCAACGGGCGCTCAGTCACCACAAGGTAGGCGACGAGATCACCCTCACCGTGGATCGGGAGGGCCAGATGATACCACTCAAGGTACGCCTGGATCGAGCGTAATTTAACCCCCGGCGCATCGTTTACCGCCCAGCCGTAGGCGCCGGCGCATTGTCCCGATTCTTGTCCATGGGCGTCTTTGAACCAAAGAAGGGAAACCACGGCACCTTGCCCTGCGCGTCGCGTTCGCGCCGCTCGATTGTGAGATCCGCATGGACCACCAGATGATTGTCGCGCATGACCACACGGGCCGACGCCCCGCGAAACCATTGCAAGGGGGGAGCCTGGAACGTGTCGGGAACCTCATCAGCGGATGGTGCGTGGCCCTGCGGCCAGGCCGACGAACCCCAACCAGCCGGCTGATCCGCCGCCTGCTCCCGCCAGCGATACGAACCGCCCAACGGGCATACCAACTCCACTCCCAGCACTCCCTGAGCTACCTGCAGAGCCTCGGTTGTTGGAACGCCGAGTTGTTGCGTCAACAGATGGAAAAACTGCACGTTGCCCAAGGAGGCCTTGTAGCACCGCTGATACAAGCGGGAATTCACCCAGTCGGAAATGCGGGTGCCGGCAAGATCTGCCACTCTTAAACGAATCTGTGCTTCCTCTTCATCCTGCACGACACGAATCTGGGGTGTCGCGGTCTCCAGTACATCGCGCGAGAACGACAACACCGAAAAGTCTTCGAACTGCCGACGGACCAGGCCTAGCGGAAATTCGCTGTAGCCCTGGGGGTCGGGCTGTGAGTCGTCTCCCAGGGCCAGATTGTCGAGCAAACCAAACTGTGGCCAGGCGCCTAGATACCCCGGTAACGAGCGCAAGGTTTGCATGGTGGCCAGAAACGGAATGCGGCGCTTGGTGGGTTCGGGCGATCCATCGCGCAGGCCTACAAATAGGTGATGCGGACCAACTGTGGGATCCCATGAACCGCCACGGACCACAGCATGGATATGGAGCAGATCGTCGTTCGGGCCAGCGACATAATCCTTGGTGGGTTCCCCCAATAGTGAGACGATCGTGCCGTACTGTTTTTGGTGGAAGGGGGACACATGGGCATCGATCTCCAACCGCTCGTGTGCTCGGGCCGCTGCCGCCTTCCCGTCCTGCGGAGCTTCCGCGGGCCCCCGGCGACGTACGCCCACCAAGACGGGATCCATCTCGGGCCATGATTGCTGTTGAAACTCCTGCCATTCGGCAATCTCACGCGCCTCTTGGGGTGTCACCCGCGATAGCGGTACATCGCCGATCGGTAAGTAGGTTCCCCGTTTGCCACGCAGCGAATCGGTGAGGTCTGTCTCTGCCTCGACGATGCGGCTGCCATCCGGGTACTGGCCAAATCCGTGCGGCAGCAATTGTCGGTCGACCAAGCCGGTCACGGATCCATTCGCCGTCCCTTCCGCACGCCCGGCCAGGCGCGCGAATTGCAGCAACTCCTGATCGATCGCCGATCGCAAGCGGCGGCGCAGTTCGACTTGATAGTGCGGCGAACTGAGATGTTGAAAGAAGGGACGCGACAAGTAAACCCATACCGTATCCTGCCGGGCCAACGGCATTTCCCGACGCGCCTGGCGGAATTCGGGCAGGTCTCCCAATCGATTTTTGCCCGCGCTCGCCCGCAGAAATCCCTCCATCACGGCACGAGATGTGGTGACCAAGTGATAGCTGCCACTTACGGCGTAGAAAGAGCGTAGTTCGTTGGACGGAGTGGACAAGAAGGAAACCTTCTGATCGGCGATCGTCACATCCGACAACGTTGCGCCGCGAGTGGCAAAGCGTTTCAGCGCGGCGGATCGCTGTTGTGAGATATTCAATCCCAATAACGGATTACGAGCTTCGAATAAGATGCCAATCCCCGCACCTTCCGCTAGGTAAAAGTCATGACCGATGAGCGCCACATCGGCAATTACTTGCGGTCCCAGGATTTCGGTGAGCGCGGACTCCTCGAGCGCCAGTTGTTGTTGCACACGCTTGTTCTTCGCATCATGCTGCCCCCGCTGGCGGATCATTTGAGCCAGATTGCCGCCGTAATCTTCCAAAAGATGGGTCAACCACAGATAATTCGTGAAGTCGCCGAATCGAACAGAAAAACAATCTGCCGGAACCACCTGCGCGATCGGCTCGATCGCCACTCTTGCTAACGGATCATCCGCAGCCATGGCTGCTGTCGTGAGACTTGGGGTTGGATCTGGCAACGCGACATCGGCGACTTCACGCGCGGGCGAGTCCGTTGCCAAAGCTTCTGCCAAAACGGCTTGACGCATGGCATCGGTGCGCAACAGCAAGTCCAGCGATTTGCGTCCAGGGGAAGGCTCGCGAATGGGACGTAAGGTTGCATCCGACAATAGGGGCGGCGGAAGCTGCAAGCGCCACTGCAACATGCGCGTCAGATACAGCTCGGCATCCGGCAGGTAATCAGCCGATCGGCGCTGTTGATCCAACATCTGATGGTATTGTCGCCACCACTGCCGCATGAGACGACGATGGCTGCGTGGGTTATCCATGGGGGTCAGACGATGAGTCTCCGAAGACACCCCCTCGACACGAACCTGCAAGGGCTCCGACCCCGTAAACAAAAAGGTTACCGTCACGTTCGCCGGAGTGTCGTCGGGACCAGCCTCCGCTGGGGATGCATCCGTCAATAGCCCACGCAGCGCGTCGAGAGGGCCACCGGTCGAGATCGCCGGGTAGTGAAGCCGTTGTTGGGATTCCGTCACAAAAATCGCGCGGGTGGCCAGCGCCACCTGCTGCGGACTGGCGTTGGCGGGCAAACGCAGGGTCACGCGACCAACCCCGAAGGGCTCGCCCACAACCGCCTCCGTCGGACTCCCCAACAGGGCCAATGGCTGAGCACGGACCGCCTCCGGCCCATGGGCGGCCACGATCGCCAGCAGACAGCCAATGATCACTCGGTGACGGCTTGACTCGCCGCAACACGCTCCATCACGAGAGAACACCGGTGCCCCAAGCCATCGAGCTGACCGTACGGCCAAACGCCTATCGAACTGTCGTGTCATAACGTTACTCCATGACGGATCGCTGGTAGCATTTGAACCTCGGCATTATCACATATTTCCCATTAGATGGTATACGTTACGGTCGTTGGAAGTCCATGGAGTGATTCAGGGCACGACGTCAGTAGTGTGACTTGCTGGGACTACAGAAGGACTCTTGCTATTCTCGTGAATTCAAATCGGGATTCGGTGCATGCGGATAAGCGACTGGCTGGTAGGCAATCGCCAGCTCGGGGGTCCATATCTGCGGGCCGCCGCGTGCGCGTGATCTGAGGACTCGGTCGAGTATTCCGCCCGACAACAAAGTGCGCTCGACGGGATAAGTCGGGCGTCCTGTGTGCACCATCGTTTCAATGGCTTTAAGCAAATAGGCGAAATGAGGATAATGCGGGTCGGATCGTTCTTCAAAGGAGGTGGCAAGAACCGTTTCCTTGCCTCTAATACGTAAGCCAACGGCGCTACGTGAAATCGAGGGAAGCATCAGGACTGCGCCCTGCAAACCATCGCAATACTCAAATAGGAACAGCGTTGCGCCATCGTCCCGGTACACGTCCGCATGGGCGGTCTTGGGCACAATCGCTAGAGCAGCATCTAACACATCCTTGTTAACCATTCTCTCATGTACAGCCGTCCAAGCTTCTGGACCTTGGAGACACTGCACCCATTTCACCCCCGTTTCAGCCCCAGCACGTCGTTCCACCAATGCTTGATAACATTCCAGCGCGTGGATGCCGTACTTATCCAACTCGCCATAGCCAACGCCGACGGCCGACTCCACAGGACTGCCCAGGGGAACCTCAACAAGCGGACTGCGATAGCTGACAGGCAGGGATGAGCCTGCCATAAGCGGAATCTTCATCTCACCTGCTCGATCGTACATCCACTTGGCATCATCCCATACTGGCCCCAAGTGTTTATCATTAAAAACCGGCACAACTCGTTTGTGCGCTGCGAACGAGTTCGAAACCTCCTCAAAAAAGCGCCGCCGGGGATAAAGGCGTTGGCCAAGGTCATTCATGGGATAGTCACCGTGCTCACCGATGATCAAGACCCCGTCGACGGCGATGGCGTTGCGTTCAAGCGTTAGCGCTCCGGCAATGGTATCGAAAATAGGAATTTTGTACTGATTGGATATCCCGCGCGCCAAGTCATTTCGGGGAAACTGATCAACGTACATGGAAGCCAGCGTCAAGGCTGGACCAGGTCCGCCATCATGTTCCCAACCCGTTAAGATCTTCCCGAGAATTGCCTCTGCGTGCGATCCTGGACGATAGACGGTGACTACCGCGGCAACCGACTTAGCGGCCCCGCGCGTGCCAGCGGCTGCGGGCGACTCATCTCCGGCGGCGATGAATGCTCTGGAAGCCCCCACCAGTCCGACGGAGGTGGCCGTCATGAATTTCCGTCGACTGATCATTGCCGCTATCTCCGTCGGCGATTGTTGTAACAATTTTGAGCCTACATTGACATTCGATGCTGCCGACCCGTTGTGATGTCAGCAGTTCGAACCAGAGTTGCCACTTCGTCGACTGTGTCTTGCGGCATGTCAGAATACCATGGTATCAACATGGTCGGTGGGTTGGTAGCATGCTGGGAGCTCTGCGGGCCGCATGTGGGGGCGATTCCCGTCGTAACCCGAAGCGTTAGCGAGAGACCATTGCGAGGGGCGTTAGCGAGGAAATTTCGGACTCGCTGATCGCTAACGCCGATCGGTGTCGGCTGCGCCGTTCGCAATGGCCGGCTCGCGCAGCGGACCCAGCAGTAACAGCTCGGACTTGCGCAGGAAGTAGGGGACGCGAGCCACAATCCCCACGTCGCGGGGCAGATGTCCGCCGATTTTCTCGAAATCATGGCTTGAAGTGATCAAGTAGTGCGAGTCTTCCCTTGTCAAAAAAGAGACCGCCTCGTCTGCTTGTCGACGTGTCAGCTCGCGGATGGGGCGTCGCGCGTAGAAAACCCAACTCGGCTCCAAACAGCCGTAAGCGGCTAGTTGAGATGGCGATGTCGTCGGCGGAATACAAGACAAAAGAACATCACTTTGTTGATGTTGATCAATGCGTGTGGTGCCATAGGCAAACAGTCCCGTCGCGAACACCGTCGCCGTAACCGCCAGGCTGACGGCCACGCGCTGCGGTTGTTGTTTCGTCAAAAAGACCCAAGTCATCGCACCACCAGCAAGTGGCACAAGACCCAGCAGGCCCAGGCTCGCTTCACCTGGCAAGTATCGGATCCCTGCGAATACCAAGCCTGCCGTAATGCCAAACCCCGCCAACAACAGCGTCACACTCACGGCTCGCCACCAGTGGGGTGAGACGATCAACTCTCCGTCCAGCCATCGATCGATCATCAATCCCAACAACAAGCCAACCGCCGGATAGGTGGGAGTGATATAGCTGGGAAGTTTGGTTTGCGCCAACGAAAAGGCGCCGATGTAGACACCGACCCAGCAAACCGCAAACAGCACACCCGCCGCTTGCTGGTTGGTACGACGCAACTGTGAGGCAACAAAAACGGACGTGGGTACCGCCAATACGGACCACGGAAACGTACCGACCAACAAGGCGACGAGGTAGAACAGAATGGCAGGACCGTCATGACCCTCCATAGGAGTCAGCGCCCGGCCCAGGTTGTGCTCGAGAAAAAAACCACGCAGCCAGGCGCCATCCGTGCGTAGGCCCACCCAGACGTACCATGGTGCTGCCACGGCCAGTGTGGCCATCAAGGCTGTCGGCCAACGCATCGTCGCTAATGTCCGCAGACCATGACGCGGCTGCAACCAGTGGGCTAAGGCGCGCATGGCCGTTTGGTACCCGACCGTGGCCGATGTCGTCGGCGTTTGCGGCAGGCGCGCCAGATAGCGAAAGGCAACGATCACGGCCACGGGTAGCACGATGCCAACGGGGCCCTTGGCTAGTACCGCCACGCCGAAAACAGCAAAGACAGACGCCGTCGCGACGTGTGTCGCGGGATAGTAGTCGGGTGATGCCACCGGCCGGCTACCCTCGCTGGCCCGCGATAGGTGCGATGGGCGCGAGGCCTGGAGTGTCTCCGACGGGGGAAAGGCCAACCAGGCATAAGTTGCCAGTCCCAACGTGGTGCAAAAAATGAGCAGGGCATCTGGTGTGGCCGCTCGACCGGCAACACCGAACATCAGGCAAGTGGACAAGGCCAGGCCGCTCCACAACCCGGCACGAGGACTGAACAGGCGTCGCCCGAGATGATACGTGACCAGTACCGTGGCCGTCGCCGCCACTGCCGACCAAAATCGGGCCGCGAACTCATTAACACCAAACACCGCGTAAGCGGTCATCATGCACCAATACAACAACACCGGCTTGTGCGTGCGTAGCTCGGCGTTGAACATGGGTACGACCCAGTCCTGCCGCTCGAGCATCTCGTAGGCACAACCCGCGTTACGGGGCTCGTCCCGGTCCCACAATCGGGCCGAGCCGAGGTTAAGAAACAGCACACTGGCACAGACAGCCAGAAGTAGCAGTTGGTGACGAACTAGAGAATTCCACGACGTGTCAGAGGCTGTCGAGATATTCGAGGCTTTTGTCGTCCGATGCATAATCCAAGGCCCTGCTGTTGCCGCCCGAGGATGGAGTGACGTCGAGCCACGCGGCTGAAGTCGTCCGGCAGGGTCCGCCAATTGCGATCACTGCGGTACTACCGGGCGCGCGGAGCATAACGGGCCGGCCAAAAAGGCACAACAGCAGCTTAATCTTGAGCAGTGCACGACTACCGTCATCGCGCGGTTGCTGGGACGATTCCCATCGTAACCCGAAGCCTCAGCGAGGGAATTCCTGATGTTCTCGTTATCGTTGATAGCACTGCAATGTGCGCTAGTTCAAAACGACCAAGGCCGATGGTCGCTAGCAGTCCACGAACCGTGGTCCGCGTGATCGTCACGCGAAGTCAACCGCGTGGTCGTCGCGAGGAAAGCATTCGCGGACCACTTCATGGAATTCGCTCGCATTCGAGACGGTGGCGATACGAGCGCGAAACTTGCGGCACCCCGGTCGCCCCTGCGCGTAGGTGCAGGCATACTTTCGCATCAACACGGTTCCCCGCTCGGCGCCGAATCGCTGCACCAACAGGTCGTAGTGCCGCAACATGCACTCCGCCTGCTCGGCCAGGCTGGGATCGGCGGGAATTGGTTCGCCGCGCAAAGCCGCCTGCACTTGCCGAAACAACCAAGGGCGTCCGAGCGAGGCACGGGCAATCATCACACCATCCACCGGATACCGCTGGAAGGCGGCCACAACGGCTGCGGGGGAATCCAAGTCGCCATTCCCAATCAAGGGAATGGCTCTCAGGTGATGCCGAATTTCAGCAATGCGATCCCAGTCGGCCGTCCCCTGAAAGTAATCCTGTGCCGTTCTGCCGTGCACGGTCAGCGCCGCCGCACCCGACGCTTCGACAACTCGTGCCACTTCGCAAGCATTGATTTGGTTGCGCGTGCAACCCAAACGGATCTTGGCCGTCACGGGGGTGGGAGCACACGCCCGTACCACACGCTCGATGATCGCAGCCATGCGATCTGGATAACGCAACAGGTACGAACCGCTCTGCGCCTTCTCGGATACCTGCCTCACCGGACAGCCGAAGTTGATATCCACAACACTCACGCCAAAATCGTGCGCCAACCGGGCTCCCACGTGGGCCAGCGTTTCGGGATCGTTGTCCCAAATCTGCACCGCCAATGGTCGTGGCTCTTCCCGCACCCCCCACAAACGATCGGGGACTTCTTGACGTTCGCGATCGCGCCAGGCGAATCCCTTGGCGCAAATCATCTCGGTGGCCTGCAATCCGGCTCCGCCGTATTCGCGCACGATCTGGCGAAAGGCGAAATTCGTAAAGCCCGCCATCGGCGCCTGCAGCACGGGCGGATCCACGATCAACGGACCAATGCGCAACGGAACTATCTGTTCCGGAACGGACCGCGCAAACGACGGCCCCCGCAAGCAATCTGCAAGAGTCGGGGTGCAATTCATGTTCGCCGTCGTGGTGATTCGTAGCTAAGGTTCATAGCGCTGAAATCGACCGGGAGACGCCATCATCGGAGAGGACACATTGCCGGTCCCCATCGCGGGAGCGTATCCCGGTGCCAAGGGATCGTAATTGTAGTTGGTGGGAGTCGGGGGAATCCAGCCGGCTGCGGGCGAATTCGCGCGACCAGGCACGGCGGCCGGTGTTTGCCACACCAGATTGGTCCCAGATGGTGTGGGAACCATCTGGCCGGCGGAACTCAAGGATGCACGCGGTTGTTGAGCCGCAGCTGGAACGGTTGCTGCCACCGAGCCCGGTGTAAGCGGCTCGGTGTATGTCGCCCATGTGCCAGTTGGGACCGTCGCCTCACGGGCCGATGGTGGACCATTCCAAGCAGCGGGCGCAGCAGGACTCGACGGCGGTTGCGGCGTGAACTGCGGCCATTGTGGCGGCAATGTGTTCAGGGCGGCAGCAGTCGGTGGAGGCTGAAGCGCCGGCGCTTGACCTTGCACGGGGACACCGGGCGAGCCGGCTGGCATGGTTTGATACCCATCGGGCCTACCAATGGAGCCCGTTGGCGGCGGTGGAATGCGACTCGCACTCAAAGACGAGAACGGATCGAATTGACCATTCGGGTTGCGGCAACCTCCGAGCAATACCGAGGCAGCGACCATGATCGCCAAGTGGTGACCACGCACTGTGGTCTTTCTCCGCACATCCATTCGCCGACTCCATTTGTACCCTGCCCATCATCCTGATGGGACCGCTGCCACTATGCAAGAAGGGTGACAAAACCTACTCGTTTTGTCACCCTTCTCCAATAGCAGTCCACGCTGATTCATCCGCAGCACAACGGCCAGCCGCTAGCAGGGCTAGCGCGTTGTGCCGACTGGACCCATCAGTCCGGCATTATTCCGTCGCGACCAGTGCCACCGGACTTCCCACGTAGGGATTCCTAATGTCCGCGACCTTGTCCTTGTGCAGGTGGTTCGCAACGCGGTCCGACGACTCTTCGGTGGATGAATCCGACTTCGAGGGCTTTGCGTAGGGATTCACAATGGTCGCCGGCCCAGTCGGTTCCACGATCTCGGGGGTGGGCACGCTGCCCGGATAGGCAAATGGACTGTAACCGTACGTCCTCGGCACCGGGGCGCTGTAGTACACCGGCGGGTGGAGCGCGAAATAAGGGGGCGTGGGAATGCGACCCGTCGCATACGGCATCTCAAAGAACGAGCTGCCGGTCAGTGGGCCGTGGGCCTGGCCATACCCCGCACCGTAGCCGTAGCAAGCGGGGAAGCCGCCATCCGCCACCGCCACACGCGAGATGCCAGCCGTGGCCACCAATGCAGCGGCAGCCAGCAACAGAGAACGGGATAGGTGTACATGGGTGCTCATCGTCGGTTCCTCGGCTGAGAGAAAAAAGGGATCATTGGGCCATTTCGGTCCCGCTATCTTTTAGGCTAGTTACCCGTGAAGCCAAGTTCAATAATATTCCGCCAGGCGGGCCCGATTTTTCGACGACCCGTGGGACCAGGACGGCTCGACTCGACTGCCGAGTTGGACTACCTTGACCCCCAGCGGCTTCGGCATGCCGCTGCGCCGTCGTCCCAAAGAGAGGTGTGGACCGCCTCAGTGATCATGCACGTTCCCCAACTAACTCCCAACTTGAAGCAGGAAGCGACGCGACTGGGCTTTAACGCAGTGGGCATCTGCCCGGCCGTCACCCCGGCGGGAATCCACCGCTTTCGAGACTGGCTGGCGGCGGGATACGCCGGCCAGATGCATTATCTTGAAGACCGAGCAGCGGCCTATGAGCATCCCGAGCATGTCCTACACGGCGTCCGTAGTCTGGTGATGTTGCGTACGGACTACTGGACGGGGCCGGCCCCCGCCAGTTCACCCGGAACGGGCCGCGTATCGCGTTACGCTGGGAGCGGTCTCGACTACCACGACGTGATTCACGCCCGCTTGAAACAGCTCGCCCAGTTCGTGCGGCAAGAGGTCCCGACGGCCTTGACTCGTGGAGTGGTGGACACGGCACCACTGCTGGAACGCGAATTCGCACAAATGGCGGGGCTGGGCTGGATCGGCAAGAATACCTTGCTTTTGAACCGGCAGAGCGGCAGTTGGTTTTTCTTGGCAGCCCTGTTGACCAATCTAGAATTGGACTACGACGACGCCTACGAGACGGATCATTGTGGATCGTGCCGCGCCTGTCTGGATGTCTGTCCCACACAAGCATTTCCGCAACCTTATCTGCTGGATGCCCGCCGCTGCCTGAGTTATCTGACCATTGAGTTGCGGGATCTCCCGCCGACGGAGCTGCGGGGAGCGATGGGGGATTGGGTTTTTGGTTGTGATTTGTGCCAAGAGGTTTGTCCATGGAGTCAACGGGCGCCATGGTCGACAGATGAAGCTTTTCGCCGCCGGGAAGATCTGTCGCCGTTGGCGTTACGTCCCCTGTTTGAACTAGACGAAAACGCATTTCGCGAGCGATTTCGTCGGACTCCACTCTGGCGTGCCAAGCGGCGCGGCATACTACGCAACGCGGCGTTGGCGTTGGGAAACCGGCCATTCCCCGCGGCGATACCCACCTTACAGCGAGCGTTGCAGGACGCGGAACCGCTGGTGCGCGGGGCGGCCGCATGGGCCCTCGGCCGCTTCCCGCAAGCGTCGGCCCGCGCGGCCATTGAACAACATCAGGCGCACGAAACGGATGAAATGGTTCTGAGCGAGATGGCCGCCGCGCTGGCCGGGAGCCCGTCATGAATCGCCCCGTGTGGCCCATCCTGTTTGAAGATAACCATCTGCTGGCGATTGCCAAACCGGCACCGTTGGCAACCATGGGCGCGTTGGCTTCTCAAGAAACCTTACTCGATCAGGCCAAGTTGTACCTCAAGCACAAGTATCGTAAGCCGGGCAACGTCTACCTGGGAGTGGTCAGTCGCCTCGATGCCATGGTCACCGGCGTGGTGGTGTTCGCGCGAACTTCCAAGGCGGCACAACGCCTGTCACAACAATTTCGGGATCGGAAAACCCGCAAGCTGTATTGGGCATTGGTGCCACACCCGCTGCAGCCGCATGCGGGAAGTTGTCGCGACTGGTTGTTGAAGGACGATCAAAAGCACCGCATGCGCGTTGTGTCTTCGACGACAGCCGGCGCGCAATGCGCCGAACTCGGCTACCGCACCTGCGGCACGGTGGGGCGATACTCCTGGCTGGAAATCGACCTGTTGACCGGCCGAAAACATCAAATCCGAGTGCAGCTGGCCGAACTCGGAGCACCGATCTTGGGAGACCGCAAGTACGGCAGTCAGGCCAGGTGGCCCCAGGGAATCGCTCTGCATTCCCGCGAGTTGCACTTGGATCACCCGGTACAGCACACGCCACTACATCTGATCGCACCCGTGCCTGACAGCTGGCGAGAGTCGGGATTTCGCGGATAGATTGAGACGATCGAGATCACCATCGTCTTCTCGATGCCGCCAGCATCGCAAACGATAGGATGATCGCCAGCCCCGACGGTTCCGGCACTTGATAGACCAACATCACCGTGTTATTGACGGCCGCGAGTGAAAAACTTGCTTGTGTGGGCATGGGTGCATGCGTATCAAACCAGGAGGCGTCAACCTGGAACTTACTACGATCGAACCCCATGAGCTGATCGGCCGTGGCAATCGTCCACGATTGGTTTTGAAACGGATCGAAGCCGGTTAAACCGCTGCCAACCCCGAGCGGGTCGAAGCCAACCAGCTGCAGGACAAATGGGGTCTCGGTGGTAGCCGAAACGTTCAGTGTCTGGCTCGCATCCAGCAGGTCCCAAGCGATGCCCGCTCCTTGCGAATTGGTGGAATCCCATTCCCAGCGATAGATGCCACCAGGGCCCCACGTCACATCCCCCTCGATGGTTAATAGCCCTGGACTTGCGCCGGGGGACAAGGTTCCGCCCAGGGCGAAGGTTGCGTCATTGACGAATCGCCCGTTGCCGGAGACCGATTGCCCCGCATGCGTCACCATCAGGGGGACGGGCTGTCCCCAGCGTCGAATTTCCAGCGTGTTGCCGGTGGGGATCTCGATCGACGCGCGGAAATCGTCGCCGCTTCCTAACAGATCAAGCACAGCGTTTGGCGACTGCGCCACGATACGACCTGTAATGGGAACTGGCTTTTGGCCGGTCAGCCCGGCCGGATGGCGGACCTGAGTATCGATACGTGCCAACCCTTCCACATGAATGGGGCCAGCCAGTTGCATGGTCCCCACGCCGCCGACCATTAGCGTGCTGCAATCCAACAGCCGTACGGGCCCGTCGATGGTCACGGGCCGAAGGTCCCACTCATTGGTTAGTCGCCCCGTGGTTGCGACAGTGATCGGTCCTTGCATGTTGGCCGAATGATATTCCGCATAGAATGCCAATTCGCCACCTTCGAGTGTCACGGCGTTGGTCAGGGGACCAAACGATTGTACCGAGTCATCCATTTGGACATTTAGTCGGCTGCCCGGAGCCATGGTGAGAGGGCCATTGCCGAGCGCCCCCACGCGCATGGCCAACCGCGTAGCCTCAACCGTTACCGGACCACTGAAGTTGGGGCTCGACCGCATGAGCCAGAAGTCACCTCCCACGGTAAGCGGGCTATTGCCTTCGAATACCGCGTCTCAGGCGCGATCGCTCTTGATGCGTGACGCCGCTTGGACTGAAGTAACGCCAGGAATCTTGGCATTCGTATTTCCCGTGAACTCGAGCAGGCCTCCCGCGAGCGTCATGGAGCCGGTTTGGGTGGAGTTCGTAAGCAGCAAATGGCCACCCGTCATTAGGACGGGCACGGGAACCTCTTGTGCTTGCAACTGGCCATCCTCCACCGTGATCGTACCTTGGAACTCACCCATGAATCCAAAGAGCTGAGCCAAGCCAGGCCCTGACTTGCGTAGATGCCCCGTTCCGGCAATTGCAGCGAACAGGTGCCCCTCGCGCAAGTCGAATTGGTTGAACGCAATGTGTTGTCCATGGCCATCCAGAATGCCGTCATCGGTCAGCGTTACATCACCCAGGTGCCAATGAGCTCCCGATGGACCGTACAATCGGACGCGGCCGCCAGACACGACAACATCTCCTCCAACGGGGATGCTATTTTCCCACACATTGGAATCCGAATTTCCCCCCAGGAATCGCGTGATTCCCGTATACGTTTGGGGACTGCGAAGAGACACTCCGTTTAAGAACGTGACATGGACCGGCCCGATTGAATTGTCTTCAATCACCGCTTCGATCTCTCCGCGGTGGACGACCAGTTCTTGATCCGCATCTTGGCCCACGGTGACACGACCATTTGTCAGTTTGGCGCCTATCAGTCCGCCGGACTCGATCGTCAATAGATGCCCACCCAAATCCGCTTCCGTCTCCAGCGTCAGTGAATAGATGGACCGAGCGGCAGCGAGCACTGCCGGGGTGGACCAACGCACATTGTCGGTTGGACCGCTCGTATTCACATCCGACGTGTACTGATCCAGAAGCGTCAATCCCTGGCTGCCGTAACTGGCAAACCCCTTGGTACGCATGGGGCTATCGTGAATTTCGGTCGTGATCCATGAGCCAATGATTCCGTTGCGCAACGTCGGCGGCTGCTCAAACTGAACGCGGTTGTTGATGCCGATGGCAACGTTCGCCACAGCGCCAGGGCTGCGTAGAAGTTCCTCAAAAACCAGTGAGTCACTCGAAGAGTTGATGACTTCGATTTGTGAGTTTCCTTGGACCAGGTTGAGCGCACCCAGAGTCTCTTGGATCGGATCGTTGTTTCCAGTCCCTTCTCTCAGAAAACGCAACGTGCCCCCTTCCATGGACAAGGGAATGTGGTCCGCGATTCGACCATCGGGATCGGAATAGGGACTGTAAAGGTACAACGTGGCGTTGCTTTCAATGTGAATTCGCGACGTGCTGGCAAGTTGCCCTTGTCCCGACAAGATGAGCAATCCCTTGTGCAATCTGGTTTCACCGGAATACGTATGTCCATTCCCCGAGATACTTAAGTAACTGTTGCTTGACGATCCATTAATGATTAAAGATCCACCATAAATTTCGCTTTGAATTTCCGCACCCGGCGACGAATCGCCACGGATCGTTGA
>SXGT01927472.1_pt1 | contig 14851 bp, 12 predicted proteins | sample 3176221 | NCBI WGS metagenome assembly SXGT01 (sample SAMN11356862, study PRJNA531348) | freshwater metagenome | isolation source: freshwater sample F1-120 | place: China: Fuxian Lake, Yuxi | collected 2017-12-25
CAACGACCGGGCCCATCAGCAGCCGGCGTACCTGGACAAGAACCCGCTCGCCCTGGTGCCGGTGATGGAGTTCGCCGACGGGCGCCTCCTGCGCGAGTCGATCAGCAGCACCACCCGGTGGTCGGCATCCAGGGCCTGGCCCAGCGGGCCGAGGCGGATGTACTGGGCGATGTCCTTCACGTCACCGTCGCCGAAGCGGCTGTCGTGGAGGCGGGCGACCGTGTCGTAGACGTAGAGGCCGTCCTTGGCCTTGGTCGTCGACTTCACGTGCCAGCGCAGGAGCGGCAGCCCGAGCGCGCGGGCCACGTTCTCGGCGAGCAGCGTCTTCCCGGTGCCCGGCTCTCCTCGCACGAGCAGCGGGCGAGCCAGCGCCACCGCGACGTTGACGGCATGCTTCAGGTCGTCGGAGGCGATGTACGACGCGGTGCCGACGAACTGATCGAACGACTTGTCGGATGTCATTGGCCCGGCAGCCTTGCTGCCCCGGACGCGGAGCGGACGGCTGCGGCGTAGCCGCAGGGGACGATCGTGACCGGTAGCGAACTCATCGCCCGGAGCGTAGCATCCCGGCCGCGCCTGTCCGGGCCACCGACCTTGCCGCGACTTACCGGGCCGCTATTGCGGCAGCCGGTCGGAGAAGTCCTTGACCATCTTGGCGGTCTCGTTCGCCTTGATCTCGATGGGGAACGATTCCTTGATGCCGAACTCGTTGTTGAGCAGCGTGATCTTGTGCTTGCCGGCGGGCAGCTTGATCTCGCGCTGGGGCGTCTTCAGGCCGGTGTTGCGGCCGTCGATGAAGATCTCGCAGGGAGGCTTGGCGCCGAGCGAGAGCGTGCCTTCGCCCTTGGCCGCGCCGCCACCACCGCCACCACCGCCGGCGACCTTGTCGCCGCTGCCACCGCCACCACCGGCGACCTTGTCGCCGCTGCCGCCGCCACCGCCAGCGACCTTGTCGCCGCTGCCGCCGCCACCGCCGGCGACCTTGTCGCCGCTGCCGCCGCCACCGCCGGCGACCTTGTCGCCGCTGCCGCCGCCGCCGCCGGTCTTGTCGCCACCGCCACCGGTCTTGTCACCGCCGGACTTGATCGACGCGACCTGGGCGCGCTCGAGGTTGATGACCACCTTCTCCTCGGGCGAACCCGAGAGCGTCAGCGGCCGGGTCTGCGAGACGTAGCCGTCCTTCTCGAACACGACGTCGTAGCGCTCGCGCGGATCGATCTTGTACTGGGTCGGCGTCGGGCCGACCTCGATGCGTTTACCGCTCACCAGGAGCGAGACCTTGGCACCTGGAGGCGTGCTCTCGAACGAGGCCACCACGTCGATGGTCTGCAGCTCGATCACGACCTCGGTGGATTCGCCCGCCTTGACCTCGACGTCCTGGGTCACGCTCATGAAGCCGGGCGGCGCGTCGATCGCCACCTGGTGCCGGCCGGCCGAGGTCTTGACCAAGACCGGCGGACGCGTGGTCTGCGGCTGGCCGTCGACGCGCCAGCCGGTGACGCCGGCCGGCTTGACGGTGAGCTTGAACTCGCCCTGACCGGCAACCGCCGCGCTGCCGCCACCCGAGGCGGTGGTCGGGACGGCTTGGGAACCCGACGACGCGGTCGAGCCACCGGTGACGCCCTGCTCGGCGGTCTTGCCGTTGCCGCTCTCGGTCGCGCCCGACGTCATCACCACGACCGCGACCGCGGCGCCGATGAGCACCACGCCACCTAGCACCGCCCACAGGAGCGCCTTGGACTTCTTCTGCGGCGTCAGCCCGGCGCCGAACGACGCCATCGGATCGAACGCGGGGTCGTACGACGAATCCCGCGCGGCCAGCGACGCCACCGCCGACGACTCGCGCGCTTCCTCACCGAACTGCGGGAAGGGCGACGGCACCTTGCTCGAGCCGGTGGCCAGGTGGCCATGCCCGTTGGATCCGTTCGTCGGACGGCCCATGCCTGGCGTTGTCTGGCCCAGCATCGTGGGCGCGTTCGGCGCGGCGATCGGCCCCACGCCCGGCAGCGGCGCGCCGCTTCCGCCAGCGCCAGGCTGGACCGAGGCTCCCCAGCCCTTGGACGTACGCACCAGCGACGACAGATCGGTCTCTTCTTGTTGACCAGCGGCGGCCGCGGCCATCGCGCCTGGCCCCATCGATCCCGGGCCCATCGGCCCCGGCCCCGGCCCCGGCCCCATCGGACCGCCCTGGGCTCCGTACGCCGCCATGGGCATGTCGAAGCCGGGCGGCGGTCCCGCGGGTGCTCCTGCGGCCGGCGTACCGACGTCCCCGCCCTTGCGCGCGCGTGCGGCGGCCTCTTCCTCGGGGTTGTCGTAGATCTGGGTCTCGAGCTCGTCGTCGTCCCAGTTGAGATCCGCCTTGGGCGGTCCCATCGCGGCCTGGGCCGCGGCGGCGGCGCCCATCGGCGGGCCGAACGACGGCGCCGGCGTCTGCGCGGGTGGCGGCACCACCGGCATGCCCTGGGTCACGCGCCCCGACGGCGGTGGCGGCGGACGCGACACCGCAGCCCCCTGGCCGGGCGTCGGTGGCGGCACCGAGGGCATCGACTGCGTGCGGCGCGGGCCCGGAGGCACCGCCGGTGGCCGCGTCGGCCCGGGGCGACCGGACTCGAAGCTTGGCGCCGGCGTCTTGGAGGGGCTCGCGGCCAGCTCGGGCGGCGGCTTGAGCTGGCGATAGCTCTCGAGCTTCGCCGTCTCCTCCTCGATCTCCCGGGTGAACGTGCGCTTCATCCACGCCGCCAGATCCTTGCGCGAGTAGAACTCGCCGGCGGTGTAGACGAACGCTTGCAGCTCGTCGTGCAGGTCGATCGCGTTCTGGTAGCGATCCTCGACGTCCTTGGTCAGCGCCTTGAGCACGATGCGCTCGAGCTCGTCGGGGATCTTGCGGTTGTAGGTCGAGGGCGGGAGGATCTCGACGTTGCGGACCTTCTCGAGCGTGGAGAAGTCGCTCTCGCCGACGAACAGGCGCTCGCCGGTGAGTAGCTCGTAGAGCACGATGCCGCAGGAAAAGATGTCGGTGCGGCGATCGATGGGCAGGCCGCGCACTTGCTCCGGCGACATGTAGCCGAACTTGCCCTTGAGGATGCCGGCCTGGGTCTTGGAACCCTTGCCGGCGGCCTTGGCGATGCCGAAGTCGATCAGCTTAACTTCACCCTCGAACGACGTGAGGATGTTCTGCGGGCTCACGTCGCGATGGACCAAGCCGATGTCGCGTCCCGACTGGTCGCGCTTGTTGTGCGCGTAGTCGAGGCCCTCGCAGATCTTCATGATGATGAAACACGCCTGCGCGATCGGCATCGGCTCGCCGTTGGAGCGGCTGCGATCGTAGATGGCGCGCACGTCGCGGCCGTGGACGTGCTCGAGCGCGATGTAGTAGCTGTTGTCGACGACGCCGAGGTCGAAGATCTGAGCGATGTTCGCGTGATTGAGCTGAACCGCGATCTTCGCCTCGTCGATGAACATGCGGATGAACTCTTTGTCCTCCGCGATGTTGGGCAGGATGCGCTTCACCGCCACGAGCCGCTCGAACCCCTCGACACCATAGGCCTTGGCACGAAAGACCTCGGCCATTCCGCCGACGTTGATGCGCTCGAGCAAGTAGTACTTGCCGAAGGGTACTGGCTTCTTCACGTCGCGGAGGCTCCCTCGGTGGGACCGTATACCAAAGAGATTCCTTGGGCCAGTGCGAACCCGACGCGCGGTCTGGCCAAATATGGTCGTAGCAGGGATCGGTCCGGGTTCGAGCGAAATCGCCTGGTTCGGGGCGAAATGCCGGCGGAGGGGCCGCTCACACCCGGACGCCCTGAGCGAGGCCGTCTGCGGCCGAGTCGAAGGGCGCACTCCACGAGAGGGCGGTGGAGACCTCGGGCTCGCCGCCCGTCGGCGCCGCGAGCGCGGGGTCCCTCGTCCGCTCAAACAGTCCTCGCGGTGCGAGACGCACAGCGCTTTGCCCTCGACCCTGGACACCACGCAGTCACCTGCCCACGCGCGGCCGCTGCGGAACTCGCGGCCGAGGGATCCCCGCGCTCACGTCACCGCGGCCGGCGTGACGTCCCACCACACCTGAAATGTCGCAACGGACCGGCGACCCGGGACCGACGGCTAGCGTGGGCGCCGCTTGCGGCTCTCCTTCGATGGAGACGCCGGAGCCACGGCGACATGGACGTGCCGATACGTGACGCCTGCTTCCTGGCGATCTGGGAAGCTGTCCTGACGACCAAGTGCCACCGTGACGACATATCGTGTCGACTGCATCTCGAACCCGGCGAGAACACCGAGATCGTAGCGTCGCAGCTGATGCAACGCTTCCTCGTACTTCTTCGGCAGCTCGTTCGCGCCCGCCAAGCACTTCCACTCGGTCAGGATCATCAACTCCGCCGCCTTTGTGACCCGATCGATGTCGTCGGGCGAAACCCGCGTACCGAGGACGAGGTGGTTCGCTCGCCGTCCCCATGAAGGTCATCAAGCGCCGAGCGCGCGCCGTCCGGCAACACTGCCCCGTGCGACGCCAGGAACTGTTCGATCCCCGTGAACATGTCCGCCGCCTCGGCGCGCACCAATTTCATCAGCGGCGCATAGCTGGTGCTGCCACCGAAATCCGGACATTGCGCCGCGAGCTCAAGCGCACGGTTGTGCGCGTGCATTCGGTCCCGAAGGCGTTGCCAATCGCCAGTTCGTCACCGAACGCTGCCATCGCGCTGTGCATCGAGCAGCCCGGGCTGCCCGGGCTGCCCGCCGCCGCCCCGCTGCATTCGGTCCCTGGGTCGTGGGAATCGTTGTTGCGCGACGGTGGTGCGGCGTCACGACGGCCCGGGCAACGTGCGGGCGAGGGTCCCTCGGCCGCGAGTTCCGCAGCGGCCCCGCCCGGGCACGTGACTGCGTGGCGTCCAGGGTCGAGGGCAAAGCGCTGTGCGTCTCGTACCGCGAGGACTGTCTGAGCGGACGAGGGACCTCGCACGCACGGCCGCCCGAGGCCGTCGCGTCCGAGGTCTCCGCCAGCCCTCGGGCCTCGATTTCTCGCTCAGCCCTCGGGCCTCGATTCACGCTGTGCGCCCTTCGACTCGGCCGGACGGCCTCGCTCAGGGCGTCCGGTGGGAACGAGCGCCCGAACCGGTGGGAGCGTCGACGAGCGCTAGTTCTGCGCCAGCGCCGCGGCGGGTTCCATCTGCGCCGCCTTGCGGGCCGGCAGCCAGCCGCCGACCACGCAGAACAACACCGAGAAGCCCACCGCGAGGGCGAAGGTCCACCACTGGAAGTCGAACCAGCTGCTGGGCTTGAACGGGAAGTCGGGCACGAACGCCGCCGAGGCCCAGTCGATCACGAACGAGCCGAGCACGGCGGCGACCGAACCCATGATGCCCGACACCAGGCCGATGAGCGCAGCCTCGCCCAGCACGATCAGGAGGACGTCGCGCTGGGAAGCGCCGACCGCGCGCAGGACGCCGATCTCCCGCCGCCGCTCGGTGACCTGCATGAAGAAGTTGTGGGCGATGTTGATCGCGCTGATGCCGACGATCACGAACGAGATGGCGAGCAGGACGATGGTGATGACGAAGACCACGGTGCCGAACTGCTCGCCCAGCGAGTCCTCGAGCTTGAGCTTGGGCTCGTCCTGCAACCACTTGGTGAACGGCGCCAGCCGGTCCTTGTCGCGGAGGGTCACGACGATCGACGAGAACTCCTTGGACGCAGCCTCGCCGACGAACTCCTTGTTCCACCGCTCCACGTAGCCGATGGGCACGGTCAGACCGACCCGCTTGGCCTTCTTGGAGATGCCGATCAGGATGCCGCCGACCTCGCGGTGGGCGGCGGTCACCGACACGTTGGAGCCGGCCATCATGGTGTCGCCCAGCCCGATCGTGAAGTGCATGCGCTCGCGGCCGCGCTCGGCCACGAACTGCTCCATCTTGCCGATGTGGGGTAGCCCGTGCGACTGCGCGACCTGGGTGTTGTAGAGCTCGAGCACCGTCGGCGAGATGAGCACCGGGATGCGGTTGTGGCACTGCTTGTCGACCTTGTCGCAGTACTGCCAGGCCCGGTCGGGGCAGGCCGCCTTGCCCTTGGCGGGCTCGCAGGCGGGGCCGATCTGACCGAGGGCGTCGCCGTCGATGAAGCGGTCGCTGATCTTGGGATCGTCGGCGACGTACGAGGGCGGGATGCCGTCGGTGAAGCCGCCGACCTCGAAGCGGATGTCCTGGCCCTCGAACTTGCCGAACCCGACCGCGGGGAACTGCAAGGTCATGCGCGGCAGCGCGTCCTTGACCTCGGACCGTCGCTTGATCTGATCGAGCGTCTCCTGGGTCAGCTTCTTCGAGAGGTTCTTGCCGGCGATCGAGGTGTGGGGCGCGATGACCTCGACCTCCTCGAGCGGGAACACCGAGAAGAGGACGGCCTGGACCTTGAGCACGCCGGCCAGGAAGAACACGAAGGCGCCGATGCCGATGACCACGCCGATCGCCGAGAAGACGAAGTGGCGCGGGCTGCGAATGGTGTTGCCGACCACCATGGTCGACAGGGTGCCGGCGGGCATCATCGGCGCGACCTCATGCCGGCCCCCCGGTGTGCTCGTCGCCGGCCAGGTCACCCTCGACGATCGCGCCGTCGCGCATGGTGATGACCCGCTGGGCGATGGTCGACATGCGCCGCTCGTGGGTGACGATCATCAAGGTGACTCCGTCCTTCTGGTTGAGCTCCTTGAAGAACTCGATGACCTCGTGACCGGTGGCCGAGTCGAGGTTACCGGTGGGCTCGTCGCAGAGCAGCAGCTCGGGGCGGTTGAACAGGGCGCGAGCGATGGCCACGCGCTGCTTCTGTCCTCCCGACAGCTCCGACGGCTTGCGAGCGGCGTAGTCGCCGAGGCCGACCCGGCCCAGCGCCTCCATGCCGCGCTTGTCGACGTCCTTGGCGCCCCGCGCGAAGCTGGCCGGCAGGGTCACGTTGCCGAGACAGGTCAGGTGATCGAGGAGGTTGAAGGCCTGAAAGACAAAGCCGATCTTGGCGTTGCGCAGCCGGGCCAGCTCGGGCTCGCGGGCGGCGCGGTAGTCGAGGCCGAGCACCCGCACCGTGCCGCCCTCGGCCTTGTCGAGCCCGCCGACGATGTTGAGCAGGGTCGACTTGCCCGATCCGGACTGGCCGACCAGGGCGATCAGCTCGCCGCGCGGCACCGAGAGCGAGACGCCGCGCAGCACCTGGGTCTTCCCGGCGCCTTCGCCGTAGCTCTTCCGGACGGACTCGAGTTGGATCACCGGATCGGCAGCCACGAGTACCGGGGAACCTAGCACAGCACGTCCAGACCGAAGCTCGATGTGCGCGGCTTCGCGCTCAGCGCGTGCCGTGGGCGGTCAGCACGATCGAGCGGCCCTCGAGCGCGAGCGTGATCTCTCCCTTGGTCCACGCGCGCAGGCGACGGACGGTGTCGGCGCGGGCCTCCTCGCGACCGATGGCCGACGCGAGCAGCTCGTCCCAGGTCTCGGCCGGCCAGGCCCGGGGCAGGACCTCGAAGCGAGCCAGCTCGTCGCCGCCGGCGACCATGCCGCCGGTGAGCAGCGCGTCGATCGAGCTCGACACCGCGATCACCGTCGAGGCGCCGGCCTGGGCATACGAGAAACGAGGCACGCCGGGCGCGTTGACGTCGGTGACGTCGATCGGGCCGAGCGCGCGCTGCTTGCTGAGGAAGCCGATGCCGGGGATCTCGGACAGCATATCGGCGAGCATCCGGGGGTTGGCGAGCTCGACCGAGGCCGCGCCCTTGCCCTTCATGCCGTCGAGGTCGATGGCGTGTACGAACAGGCGGCCGCTGCGCGCCTGCTCGAGGTCGCGGCCGAGATCCTCGCCGACGCACGGCGAGAACGCGGCGGCGGCGGCGCGCATGTCGAGACCGACCTCGGCCACCACCGGCGCGCCGGCGCGGGCGGCGGCCCAGCCCGCCGGCACCTGGCTGATCAGCGCGCGGACGGCGTCGACGCCGGCCGGCACCTCGAAGACCACGGCGCCGCGCGAGTCGCCGCCCTCGACGCCGGCGGCGAGGAAGACTCGGCCCAGCGCGCCCAGGGTGGGGCCGCACGCCGACGGCTCCTCGACCAGCGGGTGAGCGAGGATGGCGGGCACGCGGGCCACGCCGACCACCGGCGGCTCGGCGCCGACCCGGCGCGTGCCCTCGTCGATCGCGGCCGTGAATTCGGGGGTGCCGGCGAAGCCGCCGCGCGCCGCCCACGCCTCCTCGAACCACGCGCCCTCGGCCTCGTGCTCCTCGGTCACCTCCAGGTGGGCGAGGAACCAGTCGCCGGCGATCACCCAGTGAAAGGAGGCGTCGCGATCGGGGCGGATGGTGAAGACCTCGACGTCGTGGGCTCGGCTGACCTGGACCACGGTGCCGGGTCCGCGCCGCCGCTCGATCTCGGCGGCGAGCCGCTGCGGGTCGGCGAGCGGCACCGCGACGCTCGGACCCAGGCCGCGCGACCAGATGGCCAGGCCGCGATCGAGATCGACGCCGAACTCGGCGTAGGCGTCGGGCGACAGCACGTCGAAGCCGAGCTCGCGCGTCGACTCGCGGCTGAGCTCGGCGGCGTCGACCTCGCCGGCGATCCCGAAGCCGTCGATCGCGTTCTTGAGCAGCACCAGCGCCTGATCGGTGCGGCGCGCCGCCAGTGCATAGGTCGCGTCGGCCGGGACCCAGCGCAGGCCGGCGTAGGTCGAGACCGCGGCCGGCATCGGCCCGCCCCCGCCACCTCCGGACCGACCTGCCTTGGGGCCACACGCGACGGAGAGCACGACGGCGAGGAACAGGCAGGTGCGTTTCACGCCGACATATTGCATCGCCCCGGTGCTTTTTTCACGCAACCGTGGCGAGGCCCCGCCGATAGACCCCATCAAACCAAGGAGACGCGCATGCCCGCCCCTCGAAAAGCCCTCCAGATCGCAGTATCTTTTTCAGGTTCTCGCGTGAGGGTGACATGACCAGCGGCATCGGAGGAGTAGGCGGTCCCGGCGGTCCTTCGGGGCCGAGCGGGCCCACAGGTCCGGACGGCCCCGAGGGTCCCGACGGCCCGGATGCCGCGGCCGCGCCCGACGAGGCGGGGGCGGCGAGCGCTGCGGATCCGGCGGACCGGCTCGCCGCCGATCTCGACGCCGGCCGAGTGACGCCCGAAGAGGCGATGGCCCGCCTGGTCGAGGAGAGCGTGGCCGGCCTGCCCCCGGCCGAGCAGGCCGAGGTCCGAGCCCTGATGGAGGACCTGGTCGCAAGTGATCCGTACCTCAGCGGGTTGCTCGGGACCGGGACGCCTGGAGCCAGCTGAGTGGGCAGCATCCCGGAAACCGGAAACCGGAAACCGGAAACCGGCGATCATCGATGGGCTCGGTGGGCGCCATTGACCGTTGCGCGTTGGTTGTTGCCGGTCGCCTGTTGCCTGTTGGGGTTTTCTGGTGTCGCCCTCGCCGACGAGGGCGACGCCGGCGAGAGCGACGTCGGCGAGGCCACGGTCGCGGTCGTGGTCACCGCCGCCGAGGGCGTGAAGATGCCGGCGGCGCGACGCGCGACGGTCCAGGTCTCGGTCGAGCGCGCGCTCAAGCGCGACCGGCGCCTCGTCGTCGTCGACAAGGACGACCGCCTGGCGGCCCGGGCCAAGCGCGTGCCCGCCGACGTGGTCAACGAGGCCCGCGCGCTGCTCGGCAGCGGCGAGGAGCTGCTCCGCCGCGGCTCGGCCCGCACGGCGCTGCTCAAGCTCGAGGGCGCGTCGGTGCAGCTCGCCCGCGTCCTGGCCTGGACCCAGAAACAAGATCTGGCGCGGGCCCAGTTCCTCCTCGGCGCCGCCCAGGCGCTGACCGGCGACACCAAGGCGGCGCAGGCGACCTTCATCGCGCTCCTCATCTGGCGTCCCGACGCCGTGGCCGACGCCGATCTCCAGCCCACGGTCATCCTGCCCATCTGGGAGAAGGCCCAGGCCAAGGCCAAGAAGCTGGCCGGCGGATCGATCGACATCGACACCGCGCCCGAGGGCGCGCTGGCCTACGTCGACGGGCGCCTGGCCGGCTTCACGCCGACGGTGGTCGAGGGCCTGCCGGTCGGCGTCCACTACGTGACCGTGCGCAAGGACGGCCACGAGCGCCGGGTCGAGGCTGTCCGGGTCTCGGACAAGAAGGCCGCTCGCCTCAACGTCAAGCTCGAGCCGTCGCGGCGCGGCGCCGAGCTGGCCGCCGCCGAGGCCGCGCTGGCCACCGGGCTGGGCGCGGAGCTGGCTCCGGCCGAGGCCCAGGCCGGCTTCGCCGAGGCCGGCGAGCTCCTCGGCGTCGAGCAGATCGTCGTGGTCTCGGCCGAGCCGGGCGAGGGCAAGTACCGGGTCTTCGTCTACGACACGAGCGGCGGCTCGCGCCTGGCCCGGGAGGACCTGACCGTCGGCGATCGCGAGCTCGAGGACGCGTTCGCGGACATCGGCGGGTCACTGTACGAGCAGGTCGTCAAGGCCAAGGTGAAGATCGTGCCGCGGCCGAAGAAGAAGCGACGGCCCGAGGGCCCGTCGATCTTCTCCAGCAAATGGTTCTGGATCACCGTGGCCGGGGTGGCGGTGGCCGGCGCGACCACCGGCCTGGTCCTGTCCATCGACCGCAGCGAGCCGCTGACCTGCCCCGTCGGCGCGTCATGCGGCGAGATCATTTTTCGGTTCTGATGCGGGCCGCGTTGATCACCCTGTTGATGGCCGCCGCCTCGGCGGCGCCCGCCGACGTCACCATCGACCTGCGGGCCAGCGATCCGGTGGCGGCGCTGCCGGCGGTCTCGTCGGACGGCGTCAACTTCCTGCGGCCCTACCGGCGCTGGCGCCCGCGCTGCAAGCGGCCCGACGTCCACGTCGAGATGGGCGGCATCGATCGCGCGGTCGAGGTCCCCGAGTACGCGACCGCCCAGCTCGTCGGCGGCTGCGGCGAGCCCATCGACGCCTTCGCCGGCAACGTCTCGATGGTCAACGAGTCGCTGCACGACACGAAGTGCAGCACCGCGCCCGATCGCGGCACGATGAAGGCGACCCTGCCGGCGACGTTCGTCGCCGGCACGCTGACCGTCCAGGTCACCGCGACCCGCGACAGCGTGCTGGTGCTGGCCGATCCGCGCGCGGCCGGGGCCGGCGCCCGCCGCGGCGGACGCCGCGCGTTCACCGCCGGTGTGCCCATCGAGGTCCACGGCTGGTACCTGGTCGATCGCGGCGCCAACCGCGCCCTCGCCGTCCAGATCAGCGCGCGTGAGACCGACGGGACCGTCGCCGAGCAGTGGATCGACGTCTGGCTCGACCTGGTCCCGAAGTCGCCGGGACCGCTCGACGTGGCCCGGGCGTGGCTACGGGCCTCGGCCCGCTACGGCGCCGGCTACGATCCGGCCGAGGTTGCCAAGACCACGACCCGCAAGCTCCCGCGCGACCTCACCGCCCACAAGAAGGCGCTGTCGAAGCCGGGCCTCACGCTGGTCGAGTACACCGGTGCCGACACGCCGCTCGTGCTCGGCATCAAGAGCGGCAAGGTCACCGTCGTCGCCGAGCCACCCTGAGGCCGAGCGTAGAAACAGCCGTTCACGTCGCCGTCGCCGTCAACGTTCACGACGACGACCACGACAACGATCGGAGACGCGACGTCGGAGGTCTTCCCGCGACGAGCGAGGAAGCCCGATGGCGAGGCGCCGGTGGGGCCCCGAGCCGGAGCGACCGACCGGTCGTGAGGACGTAGGGGGGGACCGGCAACGAAGCCAGCGGGCTCCGCAGCCGTCGCCTCCGCTCGAGCACCGCGACTAACAGCGGATCTTGCCGACGAAGATGTAACCCGAGGTCGAGCCGGGCGGACCGACGAAGCGGGCCGGGCGCTCGATCTTGCCGCCGATGGGGAAGACCGAGAACGGCCGCGTCATCGGGGTGCCGTCCCGATCGTGGAAGCCGGCCAGGACCACGGCGGTGCACGGCCGATCGGCGGTATTGACCACCATCGCCGTCGCCACCACGCGATCGCCGTCCTTCCATACGTGGCCCTGCTCGATGCGGACCGGCTCGTCGTGGCGCGGGCGGATCGCGCCGCGAAGATCGACGCGGGCGGCGACCGCATCGGGGCGGGCCAGGTCCTTGTCGTCGACGAGCGCGAAGGTGCGGCGGCCGCGGGCGGGGATCCACAGCGACTCGGCGCGCAGGGTCCCGACCTCGCGGCCGTCGGCGTCGACCAGCACGCCGCCCAGGGTCACGGCGGCCGGGCGGTCGCCGCGATTGTCGGCGTCGACCAGCGCGAAGGTCGTGGTGCGCTCGTGCACGTCCATGCCGACGGTGTCGGTGCGGACGGTGACGCGGCCGCCGACGGCGATCTCGGTCGGATCGACCTGCTCGAGTGGGCGCGAACGTTCGCATCCCGCGAACACCAGGCACAGGAGGATCAGGCGCCGCAACACGCCCTAGGAGCGTACGCCAATCGCGAACTTCAGGTAGTTGCCGTCCGGGAACCCGGGTAGCACGGGGAAGTCGGGCGGGAGGCCGCGGCGATCGATGATGGTCAGGCCCACGTCGGCCTCGGCGGCGCCGTCGGCCAGGGCGGCGTCGAACTCGTCGGCCGAGACCTTGTGCGTCGACGAGGCCGCAGCCAGGAGGCCGCCCGGCTCGAGCACGCCCAGCGCCGCCGCCACCAGCTCGCCGTAGCCCTTGATGGCGCTCCACGGCTTGCCGCCGCGGGCCGCCGCCGACGCGAACGCGGGCGGATCGAGCACCACCAGATCGAAGCGGGTGCCGCGCTCGGCGTAGCGGGCCAGCACCTTGAACGTGTCGCCGACCACGTGCTCGGCCTTCTCGGCGTCGAAGCCCGAGGCGGTGAAGTTGCGGCGGGCGCGGGCGTGGGCCTTGGCGGCGACGTCGATGGCGGTGACGCTGCGGGCGCCGCCGGCGTGGGCGTACACCGAGATCGCGCCGGTGTAGCTGAAGAGGTTGAGCACGCGCCGGTCCCTGGCGTAGCCCCGCACCGCGCGCCGGCCCTCACGCAGGTCGGCGAACAGGCCGGTCGACAGCGGCGCGGTCACGTCGACGACGAAGCGGAGATCGTCCTCGCGGACCTCGATCTCGACCGGCGCCACCGCGCCGCGCACGAGATCGGCGCCGGCCTGCCGCGGCGCGTCTCCCCCGAGCGAGCGGTGGCGGCGCTGTTCGTAGATCCCGCGCGGCGAGAGCTCGGCCTCGAGGGCGTCGTAGAGCGCCTTGTAGAGCGCCGGCGCCTGGGCCAGGGCAGGCGAGAAGATCTGGGTGACCAGGAAGTCGCCGTAGCGCTCGACGGCGATCGCGGGCAGCCCGTCGGACTCGCCGTTGACCAGCCGAACGTGCTGGAGCGCGTCGAGATCGAGGAAGCGGCGGCGCAGCGCGATCGCGGCCTTCACACGGGTGGCCACCAGGTGGGCGTCGACCGGCCGATCATCGTGGGTCCAGAGCCTTACGGCGATCGAACCCTCGCCCTCGCACAGGCCGCGGCCGACGAGCTCGCCCTCGCTGTCGACCACGTCGAGGATGGTGCCGGCCTCCTCGTGCACCGGCCGGGCCGCGGCCTCGCGGTAGACCCACGGGTGGCCAAGGCGGAGATGACGGGCCACGTCCATGGGGACCCGGATCGTGTTGCGGCGCACGATCGGCGCCCCCATGTTGCGGCGGCGGGGCGAGCGGGCGGGAGGACGGTCGCTCGGGGCCATGGGGCCGGCATCCTAGCCAGCGCCCCCCCTCTGTCAACCCTTCGACCCAGCTCAGGGCTGGCTCCCGTGCCCTCGGCCGACGGGCGAAGGGCACAAAAAACCCCTTTACAGTTGGCCGGATCGATCAGGTAAGCTGCGCGCGCCTCGGAGCCCACATGGTCACCCATACGACCGCGACCCTTCGTACTCGCCCGGCCTCGCAGCCCCGGCATGCCGGGCCTGCCGCCCTGCTGACGGTGCGTTTCGGCGAGTTCCTGCGCGAGCGCAACCTCATCGACGATGAGCAGTGGCTGGCCGCCCTGGCCACCCACTGGAGCGAGAGCCCGCGCCGTCGTTTCGGTGACGCCCTCGTCGATCTCGGGGTCCTCCCCAGTGAGATCATCGAGGAGGCGGCCGACGTGTTTCACGATGGCCTGGACGTGGTGGAGGTACACGTTCCGCTGGTTTCGGTGAGCGCCCCGGGTGCGACCCCGGCGCTCCTCAGCGCCTGACCGAGTCAGACGAAGTCCTGTTGCGCGGCGGGGCGCCGCGCTACCCTGAGCAGTTGATACCGGCCCCGCGAGTGGACGTGGCCGGCCCCGGAGGTCCCCCGAGATGCCCAGCGAAGAGAAGCACGGCCCGAGCAACGGTCACGCGAGCAACGGCAACGGCCAGCGCGCCAAGCGCAAGAGCCAGCTGATGCAGGCAGCCACGACGCTGCCGACCGTCGAGTCGTCACTCGAGGAGTTCATCGCCCGCGCCAACTCGACCCTGGTCGACGTCGACCAGTGGGAGGCCGAGGCCCGGGCCGAGAAGGAGCGCCAGGCCCGCGAGCAGACCGACGCCGAGCAGGTCCGCATCGAGCAGGCCGAGCAGGTGGTCCGCACCCAGGCCGCGCAGGACCGCGCCAAGCTCCAGGCCCGAATCGAACAGCTCGAGAGCGAGCTTTCCGACGCGCAGGCCGCCCGCGCCGAGCTCGAGGCCAAGGTCGCGGTGCTGGGCAGCCAGTCGGCGCTGTCGACGACCGTCGCCGATCTCGAGGGCAAGCTCGCCGCCGCCGAGGCGCGCGGCCGCACCGCCGAGGAGCGCGCCCGCTCTGCCGAGACCCGCGCCCTCACCGCCGAGACCCGCGCCGATGACGCCAAGGTCGCGGTCGCGCCGGCCGCGCTCGCGCCCGCCGCCGCCGCC
>SXGT01422437.1_pt1 | contig 14849 bp, 15 predicted proteins | sample 3176221 | NCBI WGS metagenome assembly SXGT01 (sample SAMN11356862, study PRJNA531348) | freshwater metagenome | isolation source: freshwater sample F1-120 | place: China: Fuxian Lake, Yuxi | collected 2017-12-25
CCCCGACGTCGTCGATCGAGGCGGCGGCGAGCTTGGCCAGCGCGGCGATGTCATCGAGGAGTCCAACCAGGCCACCCGCCAATTCCAGCTCCTCCGTCGCAGCAGCGTCAGAGCGAAATCTACCCGCTTCGCCGCGACGGCAGCAGAACCCTGACGTGTTGAGCGGACGGTGGCGATCCCGCGGACAAGCGGCGCCCTGAGTTGTTACGGTGCGGGAACGGCCCGCATCAACCGCATCGAATCGCAAGGACTGCCCCGATGAGCACTGCCGGAGAGCGCGCGGCGCAGTTGGCGCTGGTGTCCCGTCTGAAGACGATCTTCCCCGAGGTGCCGGAGTGGCCCACCCCGGACGAGATCACCCACGAACACTGGCTGGCCTATATGAAGACCAGCCATGATGTGGGTGGCGAACTCGACTTCCCGCACCTCTACGAGAACAAAGAAGAAGAGCAGTGGGAGTTGATGACCTACGTGCTCTGCGAGGTGCTGGGCTGGGGCGGGATCTGGGTGTCGGAGGAGCGACGCCGGATCGGCAACGTCGACGTCGGCCGGGCGATCTATCTGGGGCTGCCCTACTACAGCCGTTGGCTGTGGTCGGTGGCCCGGCTGCTGATCGAGAAGAAGTACCTCTCCTGGGGGGAATTGACCGACCGGCTGGCCGAGGTCCAGGCGCGCTACGCGGACGGACTCAACGGCGGTTACCCCCAGGCGCAGCCGAAATTCGAGGGTGACCCCTCAAAGGTCAAGCGCAACAGCCACATCGTCGAGGCGATGGGCAAGGGCGATCCGGATCGCTTCGCCGGGCAGGCGGGGCCGGCGAAGTTCGCTCAGGGCGATCGGGTCCGGGTCCGCGAACTGCCGGCGATGTTCTACACCCGCACCCCGGAGTACTGCCGCGGTGCAGAAGGCATCATCGCCGAGGTGACCTATGAGACCCCGGCGCCGGAGGACGAGACGTGGGACCGCGAGGACGCAAAGCCGGAGTGGATGTACATCGTGCGGTTCAACCAGTCGGAGCTGTGGGACGTCTACACCGGATCGCCGGAGGACACCCTGCAGACCGAGATCCCCGAGCGCTGGCTCGAGTCGGTCTGACGATCCGCCGGTCACCGCGAAAGGAAGCACGCCACCCATGAATGATCACGGCCACGACCACAGCATCGACGGTGACCACATCCGGACCGTCAAGCCGATGGTCGACGAGATCACCGACTTCGAGGTTCTCGAGATCGCCCTACGCGAACTGTGCATCGAGAAGGGCCTTTTCACCCCGGAGCAGCACCGGGTTTTCACCGAGTACGCCGAGCAGATCGGCCCCACCCCCGCTGCCCGGCTGGTGGCCAGGGCCTGGCTGGACCCGGAGTTCAAGAAGCTCGTGCTGAGCAATGCCGTCGAGGCATCCAAGGCCGTCGGGGTGGACTGGCTCGATCCCACCGGCTTCGGCACTCCGAGCGACTTCACCGCGTTCAAGGTCCTGGAGAACACCCCGCAGGTCCATCACGTGATCGTCTGCGCGTTGTGCTCCTGCTACCCCCGTCCCATCCTGGGTAACTCCCCGGAGTGGTACCGCACCCCGAACTACCGCCGCCGCATCGTGCGCTGGCCCCGCCAGGTGCTCTCCGAGTTCGGCCTGAACCTGCCCGAGGGCGTCCAGGTGCGGGTGGAGGACTCCAACCAGAAGCACCGCTTCATGGTGATGCCGATGCGCCCCGAGGGCACCGAGGGTTGGACCGAGGACCAGCTCGTGGAGATCATCACCCGCGACAGTCTCATCGGCGTCGCCCTGCCCAAGCCCGGGGTGACCACCAACGTCACCCCGCTGGTCCGTCCGGCCGTCCGCCCGATCGAACAGTGAACGGGCACAACCCTTCCGAGGTGACGCGGGAGGCGTTCGTCGTCCTCGAGGAGATCATCGGGCGCGAGCAGACGTGGCCGGTGATGTCGACCAAGTACGGCGTGGAAAACCCCCTGCCACCCTGGAAGACCAGTCTCGACGGTCTCTGCGATGTCCTCGACACGTCGTGCGAGGCGGACGCGGGGTTGAACTTCGACTTCAAGCAGCGCCGCGATGAGGAAGACGCACTCTCGGCGACGCGCTATTCCGGACTGCCCTATCCGGAGAGTCAGCTTGTCGCACTGGCCCATTCACTGCTGGCCCGGGGCGTCATCACCGAAGACGACCTGCGGCAGCGACTGGCCGCCATCCGGGCGCGCCTGGAAGCGCAGTGACAACGGGCCCTTCCGCCGTCGGCTGAGGGCGAAGCGATGGAACTGGAGGTGATCGGATTCGATCTGGCGTCCTGTGTGATCGCCCAGACACACGGCGCCGACCGGATCGAGCTCTGTGCCAATCCGCACGAGGGCGGCACGACCCCCTCCTACGGGATGATCTCCGCGGCAAGGGAATGCACGTCGGTTCAGCTCTTCCCGATCATCCGTCCGCGAGGCGGCGACTTCCTGTATTCGGAGGCCGAATTCCGCGCGATGGTCGCCGATGTCCAGCAGTGCCGACACCTGGGCTGCGACGGAGTCGTGATCGGAATGCTGCGCAGCGACGGCCGGGTCGACGTCGATCGGTGCGCCGAACTGGTCCGGCACGCACGACCGATGGAGGTCACCTTCCACCGGGCTTTCGACAGGGTCAGTGATCCGATGGCCGCCCTGGTGGACGTCATCGCCCTGGGCTGCACGCGGATCCTCACCAGCGGGCTGCGCCCCGACGTCGATGCGGGCAAGCAGATGTTGCGGACGTTGGTGCAGGCCGCCGGGGACCGGATCACGATCATGCCTGGCTCGGGGGTCAGATCCGCCAACATCGTCGAGGTGGCACGTTTCACCGGGGCGCGGGCGTTTCACAGCTCAGCGCGCCGCACGCTCCCCTCGGGGATGGACTACACGAATCCTGCGATGGCCGAGCACCTTTCCTCGACCAGCATCGACCCCGAGGAGGTCCGCACTCTCCGGCGGATCCTCGACGACTACGCCCGGCGGACTCAACTGCCGTAGAGATGCAGGGCCCGGGCGGCGGTGGTGGCCACATCGCCGCTGAGGCGAGCGATCGGCGGCCCGCCACGCTGGTGGATGACGTTGCCCAGCACGACCACATAGGTCTGCGACCCCGGGTCGATCCACAACGTGACCCCGGTGAACCCGGTGTGGCCGAAACTGCCGACCGGGAAAACTAGGCCGCGGGGCGTGGACTGGTAGGTGTCGATATCCCAGCCGAAGCCGCGCAGGTCCTGGCCCGCGATTGCCGGATAGTTCGGTGCCAGCTGCGGATCCTCGGTGTTGGGTGCCAGGCGCATGGCCGCCTGATCGGCGATGTTCGCCGCCTCGACTTGCGCCGCGCTGTGCCCGGGTTGCTGCGGCGTGGTCATCAGTTGCAGGGTCGACTGACGCAGCGGAAACGGGCTGGAGCGTCCGGCCAGGCGGTCGAGCAGCGCCTGGGCGTACCGACCGACGTCCTGTGCGGTGGAGAACACCCCGGCGCTGCCCGCCAGACCACCCATCCGGCGCGCGGTCGGGTCGTGGACGGTGCCCCGCAGCGGGTTGTCGATATTGGGGTTGACGCCAGGGGTGTCCTCGTCCCGCGCCGTCGGTGCGACCCGGGCCAAGACGCCGATATCCCAGCTGCCGGCGGGACATTCGGTCGGTGTCGTCCCGTCCGCGTCGAACGCGACGGCCGTTCCGCGGATCCGGTGCGGGCCGCAGGCCTGGGCGGCGGGAAGGTAACGGGTGTCGGTCATCTGCAGCGGTGCGAAGACGTTGTCGTGAACGTAGGTGTCGAGGGATTCGCCGGTGATCTTCTCGACCAGTACGCCGAGGATGATGAAGCCGATATCGGAGTAGTGGAAGACCTCGCCCGGGGCGAACTCCAGGGGCGCGGCCAGGGCGCGGCGGATGCCGTCGGCGCGATCGGCGACGGTCAGTCCCCACGGACCCTGCCGACTCAGATCCCCCCCGATACCGGAGGTGTGGGTGAGCAGCATCCTCAGCGTCACCGCCGCCCGCCGCGGATCGGCGCCGGTATTGAACTCGGGGAGGTAGTTCTGCACCGGCTCGTCGATCCCCAGCTTGCCCTGCTCGTACAGCTGCAGAACCGCGGTGGATGTCGCGAGGATCTTCGTCAACGAGGCCAGATCGAAGATGGTGTCGAGGGTCATCGGCTCGGCCGGCGACGGCGAACCGTCGAGTCCCGGCTCGCCGTCGAGCTTGCGCGCGCCAAAGGCCTGTCGTAGGACGATCTGGCCGCCGTGCCCGATCTGCACCACCGCGCCGGGCATCCGCCGGGCGGCAATCGCGTCCTCGACGAGCCGGGCCACCCCGGGCATGTCACCCACCGGAGCCAGGGTCACCGCCGGCGGGGTCGGCACCGCCGCGCGGGTCATCGTGGTGGGCGCGGATTGCGGCGGTGCTGCCGGGCGCCCGCAGGAGGGAGTCGCCGCGACACCGACTGCGATGGCGCCGGCACCGAAGGCACGGGCCAACCGCGATCCAGAGATCGTCACCGGGTCGACGGTAGCCGGATCACGCGCCCGGTCGGCCTGCGGGTGCGAGGATGATGCTGCGCCCGCGCTGTGCTTGTGCGGGGACATCCGCCGCTTTTCGGGAGGGGATCGACGTGAGGATTCGACCGGCCTTGGCCGTCACCGCCGCACTCGCTCTGGCCGCGTGCGGTGGCCAGGGCAAGCCTGTCGCCGAGCCGTCGAGTTCCTCGACGCAGCCGGCCTCCCCGACGTCGGTCGCGTCGTCGCCGCCGTCGCCGACCTCGACGGCCGTGGCGTCGAGTCCGGCCGCCGCACCCGCCAAGGGAGACATACCGTCCCGGGACTTCGTGGTCGGCAAGTGGGGAACCGACGGCGACTGCGAACTTGCGATCGACCTGCGCGCCGACGGCAGCAGCGACGGGCCGTTTGGCGACTGGGCCTACAGCGACGGCGTCATCAGCTTTCCCGAAGATCCGGGGCTCACGGTCAGCGTGACTGTCATCGACGATGCCACCATGGAGTCGGTCAACGGAAGCAGTGGCAATACCTACCGAATGACGCGGTGTCCCTGATCCGATCCGGACGCACGTCCCAGCGCCAGCATCACCAGTGCCAACAGGGGAGCGACGACGGTGATGCTGAGCGCGGCGGCGTCGGGCACCTCCTGCCCCCTGCTGTGGGCGAGCACCCCGATCAACGGTTGGAAGATCAGCCCGCCGATGCCCATGATCAGCATGTTGGTCAATCCCATCGCCACGCCGGACATCTCGGTGGGCACCCTGTCCTTCACCATGGTGAAGGACAGGACGTAGGACGAGTTGCACACCCCCAGAACGAACATCGCGATCGACTGGGTGAGTTGGCCGTCCAACACGAACAGGATGAGACCCATCATCACCGCGGAACCGACCGCGCCCAGCGCCAGGAGCAGAGCGGGCGTGCCGTACCGCGAACACAACCAGGCAAACCCGAGCATGCCCGGCAGGCAACCCCAGAAGTAGAAGGAGGCCACGACCGAGGCGGCCGACAGGCTCAGGTGATGGTAAGTCTGGAAGAACGAGACACCCCAGAGCATCCCGAAGGCGACTCCCGAGCAGGCCACCAGGCCGCCGGCGGTACCGAGGGCGAGGACGGGACGTGAAACCACAAGTCGCGCAATCTGAGCCGGCCGGGGCCAATCCGCGTCATTGCCGCCGCCCGGCACAGTGCGGTTGCGTACGAACAGGGTGATCAGGATGAGCAGAACCGTTGAGAAAGCCCCGCATGCGAGCATCCCGACGCGCCACCCGGCGCGCTCGACGATGAATCCGAGGGTCTCCTGGCCGAGGGCCGCCCCGGTCATCCCGGCCACCTCCGTCAGCGCAGCCAGCAGGGGGAAGAGCCTCGCCGGGAACCACTGCGCTGCCAGGGTCATGGTGCACACCACGGTCGGTGCCGCGCCCAGGCCCATCAGGATGCGGGTCAACTCGGCGGTGTTCGCCGACTCCGACATCGCGAACAGAAAGGACGCCACGGTGCACAGCAGTGCGCCACCCATCAGCACCGAGCGGGCACCGAAGCGAGACACCAGGATTCCCGCCGGTACCTGCAGCAGGATGTAGGGGTAGTAGAAGCTCGACGACAGACCGCCGAATCCCGACTCGTTGAGCGAGAGATCGACGACCAGGCCCTCCCGCATGACGCTGGGGAAGGTCTGCAGCACCATCTGGAAGAACACGAACGACGCCGCTGTGCCGAACACCAATCCGCTGCGCCACGGCGACCAGTGCGCCGCTGCCGGGCTCACCGGTGCATCGGGCGCCTCGCCGGCCATGGCGGCAGCCTAGCCACCCGGGGCGTGGGATGTCCGGCTACCGAAGGAACCGACCTCGCCGATCACCGCGGTGAGCCGTTCCTCGGACGGCCCCCGCACGGCTGTCATCGGCAACTGCGGATTCTCCGCGAAAACCGCAGCCAGGATCTGTTGCGACGTGGCCCTGGCGTGCGACCCGTCGCGTTGCGGGTCGGGCTGCCAGGGGAAGTCGTCCTGGCACCAGAGCACCCGGGCGCTCAGCGCCGTCCACTCCAGGGCTTGCGGCAGCAGGGAATCGTCGTCGTAGTACTGGATGCTGTACACCGCCGTCATCAATGGGCCACTGTCGGAGACGACCCATCGCAGCCCATCCCGTTCGGCGTCCCGCAGCGCCCGGATCTCCGACTCGCGCTGTGCGGCCATCACCTCGGCCTGTTCAGTGCGCGACGGGACCCGCCCCCGCCGGTCGACCCAGGTTCGAAGGTACTCCCCGACCACCACCGCCGGCAGTCGGGCCCCGAGTACCGCGGCCAGGGTGGACTTGCCGGTGGACTCCCCGCCGACTACCGACAGCAGGCCGATCGGGGCACTCTCAGGCATGGGTGACAACGGGCGGGACCGGATCGCGGGTCGCGGCGCGCGTGGACCATGCCCGCCATCCGGTGATGGCCATCAGGATGAGGACGGCGTAGAACAGTGCGGTGAAGTAGAGACCCTGGCTGGCGTAGAGCACCGTCCCGACGCCGTTGACCGCGACCCACGTCGGCCACGCCTCCACTTTCTGAAGCACCATCAGCAACTGACCTGCGATGGATCCCACCAGCATGAAGGCGTCACCGCGGGTGGCCGCGCCGCCGATGCTCTGCAGCACCGGAACAAGCAGTGCCCACAGGCCGAGGATGCCGACGATCCCGATCACCCGCCACGCCGGGCTCAGCCGGCCGGGTACCCGCACGCCCTCCCGGCCCCAGGAGAACCAGCCCCAGACCGCGGCGACCATGAAGATCAGCTGCATGGCGGCCGAGGCGTAGAGGTCGGACTCCAGGAACAACCAGCCGTAGAGCACGCTGGAGAGGAAATAAGGCGGCCACGTCCAGCGGGTCCCCAGGATGCCCAGGCCGACGCCGAGGAACGCCAGCAGTACTGAGGCGAATTCGATGACGGTGACGCCGTAGCCCCACACCGTGAACAGCACAGTCATGACCGACTCTCCCTGTCCGGCATTACCCGGACGGTTGTGCGGTCGGTGACGCCGTATGCCACCTTCTCAGACCGGTTGCCCCGGACTCCCGCGGTTGTTGACCCCGAACCTCAGGTTATCGCGTCTGCGGGACGACGCCCAGAGCCCCGGTCGGGGGACGCTCGCCGATCCGTGCTCAGGTGCGTCGCCGGGCCCGCCAGCCGCGATAGCCGCGGTGCGCGGCGAAGGCGCCGATGATCGCGGTCGCGCACCAGACGGCGATGGCCGCGTAGGCCAGTGGTGAGCTGAGATCCGAGATCGAAGCGCCCAGCGCGGTGTAGACGAAGGCCCGGGGTGCCGACCCGATCATCGCCCCGATCGCCATCTGCCACAACGGCATTCCGAACGCGCCGAACACGTAGGAGGCCAGCGCGTCGGAGATTCCCGGCACGAAGCGCTGGCCCACGACCGCCCAGAGCCCCCGCCGGGTGATCTGAGCGTCGATCCGCTCCGCCCACTCGGCGCCGATCAGCGCGCGGGCACTGTCGCGTCCCGCCCGCCGCCCGATCAGCGCGGCGGTCACCGCCGTCGTCACCGTCGAGCCGAGCGTGACGAAGGTGCCGAGCACCGGACCGAACAACAGCCCGCTGCCCGCCGCCAGCAGCGGACCCGGCACGAAGATCGAGGCCAGCACCGCCGAGATCGGGATGTAGACCAGCGGCGCGAAGGGCCCACTCCGGGCAACGACGCCACGGATCGCCTCGACGTCGATGACCCGCTCGACGGCGATCAGGTAGAACAGCGTGAGCAGGACCGCAGCGAAGAGCCCCAGCCGAAGGATGTGCGGCCACCGGCCGGCCGCCGGTCGGTCCGTTGCCTCAGTCACCCGGGGTCCCGGAGTCAGCGGAAGCGGATGTCCAGCGTCGCCAGGCCGAAGATCTTGCGGCCGTCGGACTTCGCAGCGACGAGGACGACACCGGTCCGGGTCTCGGGGTCCAGCGACTTGATCCGTCCGCTGAACTCGATGTCGGCGCCCTCGGCCGCCGACACCACGGCCGGGGCCGACAGCCGAACCGCGTAGCGGGTCACCGCGCCCGGGTCGCCGGACCATGCCGAGACGAATCCAGCTCCCAGACCCATGGTGAGCATGCCGTGGGCGATCACGTCCGGCAGTCCGGCCAGTTTGGCGATGTCCTCGTCCCAGTGGATCGGGTTGGCATCCCCGGCCACCCCGGCGTAGTTGACCAGGTCGCCGCGGGAGAGTCGGGTGTGGTGAACCGGCAGTTCGTCACCGACGGTGAGGTCGTCGAAGGACGCCGTTCCCGGTGTGCGGCCGGTGTCGTCGGCGATCCGGATCTCTCCCGGCGGGCGCACCGTCTTCTCGTAGGGGGCCTCCCCGACGCCCATGATGTCGACGTCGTGCATCATCGCCTTCTGCACGGCTGCCTTGACGGCGGGATTGATGTCCTCGCCAGTCACGCCGACGACGGTGGTGTGCAGGGTGTGCACCCTTTCGCCGGCGGAATCGGTGAAAGTATTGGTGACGGTGATGAGGTCGCGGCCGGCGATGCGGCGCACGGCGGTCAGCTCGACGTCGATGTGCAGGTCGTCTCCGGCGACGATCGGGCGGTGCTGCTCGAACACCTCCTCGGTCTGCACATAGGTGTCGTAGCCGACGACCACGGATTCGAACATCCGGCGGTTGCACGACATCCCCGGGGTCGAGGTGAACGTCAGCGGCGCCACCAGAGCCGGGTAGCCGAGCGCCGCGGCGGCGTCGAGGTCCCAATGCGCGGGGTGATAGTCCTGCACCGCGCGGGCGTACTCACGGACCTTTTCCCGGCCGACCAGGTAGGTGCCGTCCATCTGGTAGTAGTGGCCGACCCGGGCTTCGAGCTCCGGCGCCTCTGATGCTGCGGTCATGAATTCGCCCCACTGTTGTGCCGACCCGTTCGATGCGCCGACGCAAGAACCCTAATGGGCGGTCTTTCGAGGTCCCAGCCCGGCGTGCAACGGCGACGGTAGGCGGCGGGCGAGATTGACGGGTCGACCCGGTCGCGGTTAACTGCCCGGAGACCAACCGGACGTGCCCACCGCGGAAAGGACGACCGCCCGTGGTCATCAGGAAGAGCCTTCCCCGAACGGCTATCGCCCTGGTGAGTGTCGTCGTGATGGGCGCCCTCTTGGCGGTGTTCGCCGCCGATCAACCCGAGGCGCCGGTTCGCGAGGACGTCATCGGCGGCCCGTACGCCCGGTTGCTCACCGAGTCGGCCTATCTGGGTCCGAAGCGATCCGGTCCGGTGCAACTCACCGCGGCGCTGCGGGGATCGACCGAACCGGTACTGCTCGAGGATTGGGCTCACACGCACGGACTGCGGGTGCGGTGGCGCGACGGCGACAACTGGGCGGTGATCGAAGGGGATCCGACGGCGGTCGGTGCGGCGTTTGGCGTCGAGGTCGGCGAATACCGCATCCAGGGCGGACCGGATCGGGGCCGGGTCTTCTATGCCTCCCCACAGCAGCCCGCGGTCCCGGCCGGCCAGAGCGCCGAGGTCAGCGGGCTGGGCCGGATCTTCAGTTACACGCCAACCCGGGAAGCGATGCCCGCTTTGCCGAGGGAGGTGCCCGACGGCGGTCTGGCGCCGCCGCACTTGCTGAACGCCTACAACGCGACCCCGTTGTCCGCCGAGGGCCACACCGGCAGGGGTGAGACGGTGGTGGTCTTCGCGTTCGACGGTTTCCGGCAGCAGGACCTGGACCTCTTCGCGGACTCCTTCGGCTTGCCGCGGTTCGTCCCCGAGGTGATCGGGGGGATGCCGGAGCGCCGTATCGGTGAAGCCAATATGGATCTGCAGGTCGTTCACGCCATCGCCCCGGACGCGCGCAAGGTTCTGATCAACGCCCGTTCGACCACCGACCATGAGGGGGGCGGAGCGTTCGAAAAGTTGGGCCGGCTCATGGAGTCGGTGGATGGCCAGTTCCCCGGTGCCATCTGGAGCTTCTCCATCGGATGGGGATGTGACCGGCTGTTCGCCGCCGCTGACTTCACGCCGGTTCGCCAGGCACTGGCCGCCGCACTGGCCAATGGCACCACCGCGTTCAACGCCACCGGCGACCTGGCGGGTTTCGAGTGCAAACGCGGGGAGAGTTGGTCGGCCGCTCCGGGGCCCGACGACGTCGGTGTGGACGCCGTGGCATCGCTGCCGGAGATGACGGCGGTCGGTGGGACGAAGCTGTCGACCGACGTCGAGGGCCGCTGGCTGTCCGAGCAGTCCTGGTACAACATCCCGCTCACGCTGGGTACGGCCGGTGGCGCCTCGACGCTGTTCCCCCGGCCGGACTGGCAGACCGTCGGCATCGGCACCGAACTCCCCGACCGCAGACTGGTGCCCGATGTCGCCGCGGTCTCCGATCCGTTCACCGGGGTGCGGATCGTCTTCAACGGGGAGCCCTCGGTGGGCGGCGGAACCTCCCAGGCCGCGCCGATCTGGGCGGGCCTTACCGCGCTGATGAACCAGAAGATGCGGGCCAGCGGGGTACCGCCGGTGGGTGAGCTGAACCCGGTGCTCTATGCATTGGCGAAATCGTCGGCGAAGGCGTCGGGTCTTCGTGACATCAACCTCGGCGGCAACGCGATCAGCATCTCCGGAACCGAGGGCTACGACATGGTGACCGGACTAGGCACGCCCAACGTCGAGGTTCTGGTGCGAAATCTCCTGCTTGCCAGGGCGTCCGAGTGACCGAGGTCTTCGACGGGGTGGCGGTACCGCCCGGCCGCTACATCGCCCGGGGAGCGCCGCGAGCCGGTTATCTGGCCACGCTCGGCGCGCTGACCCTGGCTCTGGGTACGGCGATGGGCGGCCTCGGGGTCTGGGACAGGCTGGTCACCGACGCCTCGATCTACAACTGCCCGCCGGATTGCGGACATCCGCCGAGTTCGGTTCCGGTTGCTGAACTTCCGCGGTTCGTTGCGCCGGGCGATCAATTCTCGGTGTCTTATCCCGCTGCCGGCAGCGCCTACGTCGTCACCACCGACGAAACCGGGGTCACCGCCCGATATACCGGCGGCGACGGCGGGGTGCTGCGCCTGACCGGTGAGCCCGCTCAGGGTCGTGTCGCCCGGCGGGTGGTCGCCGATGTGATCGCCCGGCAGTTCCCCAATCCCGCGGTGGCCTACGAACTGCCCAACGCCATGGTCGGCTACCAACTCGGCTACGGGGTGGTCGTCGACTTCCATCGGACCGGACTGCCCACCCGCGTGGACATGCGCGGGGTGGTGATGGCCGCGGTCAAGGATGGTGTGGCCCTGATCGGCTATGCCGAGGGCCCGTTCCGCCGGTTCACCGCCGATTTCGGCCCCGGTCCGCCGTCGGCAGCCAATATGGAGTTGGCCATGGACATGGGCAAATACGTGGAAAGCTTCCGATGGAAAGGCGATCCGCCACGGTGACGCGGGCCGAAACCCGCCGAAGGAGCAAACCATGACGACCCTTCGCCGTTGGCGCGCCGCATGGTTACTGATGCTGGCGGCTGTTCTCGCCGTCGCCGGCACTGGCTGCGGTGGCCGGCCCGACGGCCCCACCCTCACCGTCTACAGCGCCACCGGGCTGAGCGATTGGTACCGGTCGCAGTTCGACAGGTTCACCCGGGAGACCGGGATCAGGGTCACTCTGTTCGAAGCAGGTTCGGGCGAGGTCGTCTCCCGGGTGAATTCCGGTGTTGTGTGGGACGGGCTGTCCGACGCGGGACCCGTTGCGCCTGCAGACCTGCTCGTCACCCTCCCGCCCTTCATCCAGAAGGCCGCGAAGGCGGGGCTGCTGCAGCCCAGCGGCGCCGACACGACCGGCATCCCCGCCGAATGGGTAGGTCCCGACGGGGTTTACGTTCCGATCGCCAATACGGCGCTGTGTTTCATCGTCAATCCGGCCGCCGACCCTCCGCCGCGGAGCTGGGCTGATCTACTCGATCCCCGATTCGCGGGCAAACTGCAGTACTCGACGCCGGGGGAGGCCGGCAACGGCACGGCTGTTCTGGTGCTGTTGGAGCATCTGATGGGCAAGCAGGGCGCGCTGGACTATCTGGCCAAGCTGCAAGTCAACAATGTGGGCCCGTCGTCATCGACGGCCGCGCTCCAGCCGAAGGTCAGCAGCGGCGAGTTACTTGTCGCCAACGGAGATATTCAGATGAACCTCGATGCCATCAGCAAAGGTTCCAATTTCGAGATCTTCTTCCCTGCGATGCCCGACGGCAGTCGCACCACCGTTCCGCTGCCCTATGTCGCCGGTGTTACCGCGGCGACGCGCTGGCCGGAGGAGGCCGCGCGACTGCTCGCCTTCCTGCTGACAGATGAGGCGCAGAGCGCGGTGGCAGAGGAGGCGTCCGGTATCCCCGCGCGGGACCCGATCGCCGGCCAGCCGAGCGGCGGCATGGCGCCGGCCCGGGTACTCGACGGAGTGACACTGTGGACCCCGGACTGGAACGTGGTACTGGCTGAGCTCGAATCCGATATCGCGGACTATCAGGACGCCATCGGCTGAGTTCAGCCGGGCGCAGGCTGACGGACCGGCGGGTATTGGTGGCGCAGCCGCCGAGAGGATCGCGACGAGGCTCGTGCCGCGGTCCCGCAGGCGGCGCAGAACGCCATGTCCGGAACCACCCGCTCGCAGTGCACGCACAGTATCGGGTCACCGGTGGCCGGATCGGGTGTCTCGTGCAGCAGTGCGATCTGAATCCCGCACCGTACGGCGAGCAGGGCTAGAACCGCGAGGGTGAGCTTGACCAGTGCGTCCGCTGCCCTCGGCAACTCGAGGGAATCAACGATCCAGAGTCCGGGGTACGTCAGAACCCCCAGAGCGGTACAGATCGACAGCGCGGTCCGGGCTCGCCGAGGATCCCGCCCCGGCCGCCGGTCGGGCTGGAACCACAGGCTCAGGCCGATCAGTCCGCCGGCCGCCGTGGCGCAGATCGAGTTGACGATGCCGTAGGTCAGCGAATCCTCCAGCAATCGTCCCGCGCTCTGTTCCTCCATCAGGCCCTCGGCGAATTGCGGCCCCAGGATCGTGGTGGTGGCCGCCGTGGAGTACCACAGCGCACCTCCCGCGCCGACGACGAAGCCGTCGAGGGCCTCGCGGACCGGCACCGGGAACAGCCGGGTGACCAGGGCCGGAACCAGCATGAGGACCGCGCCGCCCAGCGAGAGCAGCAATCCGACGTTGAGCACCGGGATCAGGAGCAGGCTCTCGCCCGTCGAGACGCCGTAACGGTTGGCGACCATTGTTCCGGTGAACAGCCACCAGCTCACCCCGAGTCCGGCGCCCAACACGCCGGTCGCCATCAGAATCCGGAGTGGGATGTCGCGGAATACTTCTGAACGCCACGAGTAGATCAGGAATATCAACGGCCAGCCGAGTATGGACAGCACACCCAGCGGGCCGGGGATCCGGGCCGCCGCCAGCACCGGGATCGCGATCAGCACGAGGATCAGGGCGAGCCGGAACGGTTTGCGGGGCTTGCCCGGGACGCGGGGGAACAGCGCGCTGCTGACCCGTGGCGTCCAGATCGGCTCCTGGTGGGCGTTGGCGTAGACCCGGGGACGAAGCAGGATGGCCCAGTTGCCGACTGGTCCGTCGAGGCGGGCCCCGCAGACGCCGCAGAAGCCTGCGTCCGGCACCACCGAACGGCACGCCGGGCACTGCCGGGTGCCGACCCCGCCGTCACTGATCGCCATCTCGCCAGAGACGCTAGCCGACCGTCGGCGTGACACGCCATCGCTACCGCCGACGTAGGTTTGCAGAAGCGTCGACCGGAAGGAGGTGGCGAATGACCGCAACGCTCGTCGCGAAGAGTCTGGCGGGCGGCTTCGCCCACCGGACCCTCTTCGAGGGCCTCGACCTGACGGTGGCGCCTGGTGACGTCGTCGGCGTCGTCGGTGCCAACGGTGCGGGCAAGAGCACGTTGCTGCGGATCCTGGCCGGTGACATCGAACCATTGGACGGCACGCTCAGTGTCGCTCCGGCCGACGCGTTCATCGGGTGGCTGCCCCAGGAGCACCGCCGGATCCCCGGGGAGACCGTGGCCGCCTACATCGCCCGTCGCACCGGTTGTGCCGCGGCGACAGGGGCCATGAACGACGCGGCCGACGCCTTGGCGGATCCGGATCGGCAGGATGCGGATGCGCCCGACCGCTACGCCGCCGCACTGGAGCACTGGCTAGCCACCGGCGCCGCCGATCTCGACGACCGGCTTCCCGCCGTGCTCGCCGAACTCGGCCTCGATTTCGATGCGGTGCAACCGGATTCGATGCCGATGACCGCGTTGTCGGGTGGACAGGCGGCGCGTGTCGGGCTGGCCGCGGTAATGCTGTCCCGGTTCGACATCGTGCTGCTCGACG
>SXGT01577109.1_pt1 | contig 14849 bp, 10 predicted proteins | sample 3176221 | NCBI WGS metagenome assembly SXGT01 (sample SAMN11356862, study PRJNA531348) | freshwater metagenome | isolation source: freshwater sample F1-120 | place: China: Fuxian Lake, Yuxi | collected 2017-12-25
AGACGCTCGCATTTGATGACGCGGTCAATGTCACGCTGGGGCTGCCGATGGTACGGACGTCAGTCGATCACGGGACGGCGTTCGATATTGCCTGGGAAGGGAAAGCGAGTGTGAATAGTTTTGTTGCTGCGTATCGGATGGCGGAGGGGTTGGCGGGGGTTTGAAGAAAAGGGTAAATGCGGGATCAGTCAAAAACTGTTCTCAAACCAGAGTTCAAAGATCGCATGATTGCAACTGACTGTAGCTCTATCCCAAAAACGTCTGATCCAGATTCGCGGGATTGGTCGCGGATTTCGACGAGTTGACCGATGCGGAGTGGCTGGACGTCGAGGTTCGGGTGACGGGCATGCCGCGTTCGTGTTGGCTCCACCACATTTCGGCGTTTTGGATGGACCACTGGGTGAGGATGTCGCTTTTTTCCAGACGCAGGATGATGTCTCTGGCTGTTTGTGGGCGACGGGCGAGGTTTTTATCGAGGCAGTCGAGGAGGGTCTGTTCCAGTTCGGCGCAGACTTGACGTCCCAGGCGGGCCGATGGGCTTTGGGGGATTTCGCTGATGTGCATTCTGCACAGGTCGACGAGGTTGTCCGACATGAAAGGAGGCGTGCCGGTGAGGAGGAAGTAGCCGACGGCTCCGACGGCGTACAAGTCCGAGCGGGCATCGATGGCGGCGGGCGTTTGGATTGCTTCGGGGGACATGTAGAGTGGCGTGCCAGCCATCGAGTTGGCTTGGGTCAGCTGTTGTTGTTTGCGATCGTCGATGGCTTTGACGAGGCCGAAGTCGAGAACCTTGATCAGGTCCGGGACGCCGCCTCGGCGGTTGAGCATGATGTTGGCGGGTTTGATATCGCGGTGAACCAGGCCCGAAGAGTGGGCTTCATAAAGTGAGCTGCAGATCTGCAGGAGGATCTGGATGACGCGGGCATCAGACTGCGGGCCGTACTTGTCGCCGAGTTCCTGAAGGTCGATGCCGTCGAGGTATTCCATGGCGTAATAGAAGATGCCTTCTTCGGTCCGGCCGTAGTCGTAGATGGCGACGGTATGAGGATTGTTGAGCTGGCTGGTGATCTGGACTTCGCGTTCGAAGCGGTCGATGCTGTCCTGGTTGACGCGGTCCATGTTGAGCATTTTGATGGCGGTTGGACGTCGCAGGATGGCGTGGTGGCCTTTGTAGACGACGCCCATGGCTCCTTCGCCGAGCTTTCTCTCAAGGGTGTACTGGCCGAGCTTTTTGTTGGCGATGGCGGCCTTCTGGGCTTCTCGCTGCATACGTGCGACGATAATCGAGAAGATGAAGATCGCGACCGAAGCGAGTCCGAGCATCGCATAGAGAAACCAGAAGGTGCGCTGAAGGATCGTCAGCGGACGGAAGGCTTCGCTCCGATCAATCTCGGTGACGACGCCGATCTGAAAGTCGGGAAGCCACGTCCATGCGCCGATCACGGGAACGCCGCGGTAGTCGTTATAGCCGATGACGTCAGAGCCAGAGTTGCCCGAAAGGGTGTCGGCGGCGGCTTTCGTCAGCGGGAGTTCGCTTCGACGGACTTTGGGGCGAAAGCCTTGCGTCATGTCGCCGCCGGGATCGCGGATCTGGATGTTGAGCAGCGACTGAATGTTTTCCTGATCCGGAAGCAGGCCCAGCAGGATGAGATCATTTTCGAATCGGCTGTTGGAGATCATGACGCCATTTTTGTTGAAGGCGTAGGTCTCGCCAGACTCGCCGATGCGGCCCAGCTGCATGATACGCGTGAATTCTTTCTCCGGCTGGATACGAAAGCCGATGGCTGCGACGATCTGGAAATTGGCATCTCGGACCGGAGCGCAGACATACATCGTCGGGACGCCAGTACGTTGCACGCCGTCCTGATCTTCCTGCACGAGAATGCTTGGAGCGGGAGGGCTGACGAACGTATGACCTTCGAGAGCCTGGCTGACGAGTGGGTTGTTGCGAATAATTTGTTTATTGCCGATCAAAGACTCGTCGGTCGCCGAGATAATCTGCATATCTTTTGACACGAGGATGTAACCTTCAAAGTCATGCGCCGACATTGCGACGGATAGTTCTTTGAGCAGCTCAAAGTGAAGCGGACCGATGGTTGCGGTTGTTGAATCGCTCGTCGTGGGGTCAATGGCATCGAGCATCTTCATGATCTGAGCGCGGATTTGTGGGTCCTGCGAGATCGAGCCTGCCGTTGACTGCTGCTCGTGATACCAGTTGAGCAACATCTCTTTCTCGACGGCCAGCAGTGTCTCGAGCTGAGAGCGGAGATTCGACTTCATCGTGCGTTCGATGGAGCCGCTGACGATGTAGGCCAGGAACGAAAGGCCAATGATCGCCAGAATCGGAAAGACCCAGATCTGACGTTTGAGGAACAGACGCGTCTGCGCAGCCGAGCGAGTGAGAGAATTCGCCACACGACTGGCGCGTGTCATGTGCACGGCTGGTCGGGAACGGTGGCCAGATTTTTTACTGAAGGGCGTCCACATGGTTCGCCAACGGTCTCCGCAGTGAGCATAAAACAAGGCAGGATGTTCAAGGAGTCTTTAGGATATCTATTACAGGAAGTCAGACTACCGATTGAAAGTCGGCAGAGAATTTCGATTTCGGAATGTTCTTACGGGAGTGGTAGCAGAGATATCGGTCTGTTGCAAAAAGTCAACATGCGCATTGAGCGAAGGGGGAACTATGTGTCGTCTTTCCAGACATTTAAGACACGACGCAGCGTGACAAATTGGCCCAGGTGATAGCTGTTATGATCAGCCAGAAGTAATGCTTCACGCAAAAGTGTCTGCGTTGGTTCCGTCGCATGAGGAACTTTTTGGAAGAGGTCGTGGCTGTCATCATTGACGAGGTCGATCATCTGCTGAAGTTCGTCGAGGAATGTTTTGATCGATTGCTGCCAGGCGGATTCGTTGGGGGGAGCATCTTCCGAGGGCCAGTAATCCTCGGGCCAGTTCATCTCGTTGTAGTTACCCGCACGAGAGAAATCGATAATATCCCGTTGGGCGATACGCATGTGTTCGAGCAGATGCCAGAGAGTATGAGGTTGGTGGGGAGCAGTTTGGCCTCGGGCTTCGGCGGGGATGTCATCAAAAGCATCATGGAAGTCAAGATGCGCGCCTTCTGCGCGGAGTAATGTGGAAACGTGCTGGCGGAGGGCTTGGTCGGACATGATTGCTACTTTCGCGAGAGGAAACATTTCCTCTAGAATGACAGACTCGCCACTTCGAACCAGATCGGCTTGCTGCAAAAAGCTCGCTGCTGGGAATTGCTCATAGACGGGATCGATTCGCATGTTGACACGACGAAACTTTCTGCAAAGCATGGCGGCGGTCGCTGGGGCGGCAACGGCCTGGGATTCGTTGATGGCTCCCATTGCGCGGGCAGCCGCGATTGAGCCGGATGCGGGATCGAGCTTTCTGGATGCAGAGCACGTCGTCGTCCTGATGCAGGAGAACCGGTCGTTCGATCACGCTTTCGGGATGCTCAGAGGCGTGCGCGGGTTCAATGATCCACGAGCGGTGATTCAGCCGGACGGGAATCCGGTCTGGGTGCAGGCGAATCAAGCGGGCGAGCACTACGTACCGTTTCGTCTGGATATGCATGAAACGAACACGACGTGGATGGGCTGTCTGCCGCACAGTTGGACCGATCAAGTCGATGCGGCTAACGGCGGGAAGCATGATCGCTGGCTGGAGACGAAAGCGGTCGGCGGCTCATACGCGAAGATGCCGCTGACAATGGGCTATCACACGCGCGACGACCTGCCGTTTTACTATGCCCTCGCGGATGCGTTTACGGTCTGCGATCAGAACTTCTGTTCGACATTGACGGGGACGACGCCGAATCGTCTGCACCTGTGGACGGGGACGGCTCGACGTGAACAAAAGCCCGAGGCGCAGGCCATCGTGCGCAATGGAGACTGTGAATATGGAGCCTGGGTTGACTGGACGACGTTTCCCGAACGACTAGAAGATCATGGTGTCTCGTGGAAGATTTATCAGAATGAGCTGTGTGTGCCGAATGGTTTGACGGGCGAAGCGGATTCCTGGTTGTCAAACTTTGGAGACAATCCGATTGAATGGTTCACGCAGTACAACGTCCGCTTTCATGCGACCCATCGCAGTTATCTGCAAGAGCGTCTGAAGACTTCGGAAACAGAGATCGCCAAAATCGAGGAACAGCTCAAGTCGACCGAAGGGGATGAACGCGACAAACTGCAGAAGAAGCTAAATGATCTGAAGTCGGAAAACTCGCGACTTCAGCAGGCCGTCGAGATGTACTCCGAGGAGAATTACGCGAAGCTGTCCGAGAAGGCTCGACGTCTTCACGAGAAGGCTTTCTGCACGAACACGGCTGATCCGGATTATCGCGAGCTTGAAGACTTCTCGTACGAGTTCGAGGGGCAAGAGCGCAAAATGAAGATCCCGAAGGGGGACGTGCTGCATCAGTTTCGCGAAGATGTTGCGAACGGGAAACTTCCCAAGGTCTCCTGGCTGGTTCCGCCGGAACGTTACTCCGATCACCCCTGCTCGGCTTGGTACGGGCAGTGGTATCTCTCAGAAGTGATGAAGATCCTGACCGAGAATCCCGAGGTGTGGAAGAAGACGATCTTCGTTCTGACCTACGATGAGAACGATGGGTATTACGATCACGTTCCGCCGTTCCAGGCACCGCATCCAGAGAAGCCCGAGACAGGATTGACATCTTCGGGGCTTGATTCATCGCTGGAATACCTCGAAGCAGAGCAGGATCGGCAGTACAAGCCGACATCCGCATTGCGGACCAATTCGCTGGGGCTGGGGTTTCGCGTGCCGATGGTGATTGCGTCGCCGTGGAGTCGTGGGGGTGCAGTTTGTTCGCAGGTGTTTGATCATACCTCGGTCATTCAGCTGATTGAAAATATCGTGACGCATCAGACGAAAAAGCCGCTGGTCGAGACGAACATCTCGCCCTGGCGCCGGGCGGTGTGCGGCGACATGACGTCATCGTTTCAGAGTACCGAGGATCGACAGCCCGGCCTGACGAAGTTTGTCGAGCATGAGGCTTACTTGAAATCGATTCACAGTGCGAAGTTCAAAAAGCTGCCGAGCGATTTTCACGCGCTGAGCGATGCAGAGGTCGAAGCGGTGAGTAAGAGGCCACGTTTTTCGGTGATGCCGACACAGGAACCGGGGACACGCATGGCCTGCCCGTTGCCGTATGAACTGGCCTGCGAAGGGAAACTCAATGACGACAAGTCTGCGATCGTGCTGACTGTCGAAGCACGCGATCAACTCTTCGGCGAGAAATCCTCCGGGGCTGCGTTCATCGCGTATGCAGAGACGGCAGCGGGGATGGTCGTTCGACACTACACCGTCGCGGCAGGGGGGCAGGTTGAAGACCACTGGCCGCTGACGATGTTCAAAGACGGCGAGTATCTGCTGCGAGTTCACGGCCCAAACGGGTTCTATCGGGAGCTTCGTGGGGATCAGAATGATCCACAGGTGCGGGTTTCACTTGATGATTCGCCAACAGCTGAGCCGTTCGTTGGCGTGATGGTCGATGCCGATGCCTTGAAACGCCCATTGATGCTGACGGTTCGCGACAATGCTTACGGCCAGGGAGAAACATCATCGACGATCCAACCGGGCCACAACGCCGCGATCAACGTCAGCGTGAAACAAAGCCAGCAATGGTATGACCTGACGGTAACGTCGCAGGAGCATCCGAAGTTTCTGCGCACTTATGCGGGCCGCGCGGAGAACGGGGGCTGGACGACGAGCGATCCGCAGATGGGGTGATAGTTACTTTGGTAGTCACTGCTGTCGGCTTTCCTTCAATCTCCCCTTCTGCTTCTCACTCAATGGTCCAAGAGTAAGATTGATTTCATCATCGACGTCGAGTGTCACTGAAGCACCTGGCAGACAATGCGAAGTGCCCTGTCCGCTTTGAAAACATCGAGATATGTCGGTCGGGTAGAGAGAAGGCACGAATTTGAATTGAAAGACTTTGGGAGCCTCTGCACCGACCGGAACCTCAATACCCTGAATTAATTCAATTGTTGGCAGGCTTTCATTCGAAACGATGCGGCTTCGAAGGTTTGGATATTGAACTTCGCCGGGCACGTCGGTCAAAGTCAGATTGAGCTTCCCCCAAGGCAAGAGAATGAGTTTCTGCTCCTGGGCAAACTCGACATTCGACACAGCTCGAAAACCAGCCTGGGATTGAATAGCTACCAGCAAGTAAGACGTATCCTTGTCAGGATAGACGTTGAATCGGCCTTCGTTGTCGGTGTAAGTAACGATGTGCTCCAGGCTGTTTTGTGTCTGGCCATCCTGCATATAGATTGAATAGGCTTCGTCATCCGTCTTCGGGATCAGAAGAACCTCAGTGTTTGCCAGAGGCAATCCTTTGAAAACAACCATTCCCGTCTTCTTTAGATCATCATTCGGAGCCAGGTCTGCTTCTGTGCGAATCTTGTCATAACGAGCATCAGCCTGTGGCCAGAGACCTCCAATACTGTGACCAGAGAGTCGATACTTCTTATGGAGTTCCCAGATCTTCACTTTCGCAATCTTTTCCATCCCGCCCTCAGAAGCAGATCGCGTGAAATAAAGCTGTGGACGACACTTCTGCGGATTGGGGAATGTCGAAATGAGTTCGTCAATCTTCTCCCACGTCACGATCTGTCGTCCTTCAAGCAAAATGACGTGCTGAGTGATAACGAAGCGAGGTTGGAAGAACTCTGCCCCCTGTTCTTGTGCGAAAATCGCTGTCGTAATGCTCGAAACGATTGCAACAGCGAATGCCAACAAGAAAGATTTCATTGCCATAGGAGGCTTTCGAATTTGATGAGTACAATGTGGGGCTGACAAAGTCACGGGTATGCAAAGTCAGCTTGAAGTCGGGAAGAGTTCCACGTTACTTATGGTCTTTTGCGAAGTGAGCCGTCAGCAAAATGATAATAACGTCCTCTAAGTATTCATTCACCATTCTTTTTACAGAGACCACCGAGGGATCCCACCAATGACAACCCGTCCCCCCTTGCCTCCCTTCACCCGTGAAACCGCCATTCAAAAAGTCCGCCTCGCCGAGGATGGGTGGAACTCGCGCGATCCGGTGAAAGTGTCACTGGCCTATAGTGAAGACAGTCGCTGGCGGAATCGGGCGGAGTTTGCGGTGGGGCGCGAGGAGATTGTCGCGTTTCTGACTCGCAAGTGGGCGCGTGAGCTCGACTATCGACTGATCAAGGAACTCTGGGCGTTCACCGACAATCGTATTGCGGTCCGCTTCGCCTACGAGTGGCGGGACGACTCCGGCCACTGGTTCCGATCGTATGGCAACGAGAACTGGGAGTTCGCAGAAGACGGGCTGATGAAGTTCCGCCATGCGTCGATCAACGACCTGCCAATCAAGGAGTCCGAGCGGAAATATTTCTGGCCGCTGGGGAGAAGACCGGATGATCACCCGGGGTTGAGTGAGCTGGGGTTTTAAGCGGGAACGTCTGCAAAAAGACTTTCATTGTCTCGTCTGAATTCCATCAGGCGAATGGAGAGCTCTGGAACCTTCTGTTGAATGGCATCCATGATGATATCCTCGCTGAGTCGAAAGTATCCGTGAGCGATCCAATTTCGAAATCCGCGAATGCTCTTCCAGTCGACTTCTGGAATTTGAGTTTGAACCTCTATCGGGATTCGGTTGGCTGCTTCGCCGATTAACTCAAGATTACGAAGGATGGCGTCGTAGACGAGCTCATCATTATGAAGTGATTGTGACGACGCAGCATACCTGTCAACTTTCTCGCAGAACTTGAGTATGTCGTCGAAGAAAAGCTGCACTTACGGGACATTGATGGCGTCCCGTTCGATGTATTTTTTCAATTCTGGGCGAATGTCACTTCGAATACCTAAGTCAACCTTTGCATTGAGACGTTCTTCGAGTTCAAACTTCAAACCGAAAAAATGATCGAAGGTCGGGCGATTCTCAAATGTCACCAGAATATCGATGTCACTCGATGAAGTATTCTCGTTACGTGCCACAGATCCAAAGAGCGCAAGCTCCTTCACATCAAATTGCTCTCGCAATTGAGGAAGTGAATCCGATAATATCCGCAGGGTTTCTTCGCGGGTCATCTAGTTACCAGAGTTAATAATGTGCCACTATTCAAATTCTATCGCAGAAAAGGGACTCGTCACGATCAATCTACCAACAGCTACTTCGCAAGTTCCGTAAACAGCGCCGCAGAGGCTTTTGTCCCGCGTTGGTAATCGGCGAGGGTGAAGTGTTCGTTGGGTGAGTGCAGGCAGTCGGAGTTTAATCCCCAGCCGAGGAGCAGGGTGTCGACGCCGAGCATGTCTTTGAGGGTCTTGACGACCGGGATCGTGCCCCCTTCGCGGATGAGGAGTGGCTCTTTGCCGAAGCCGGTCTTGATCGCTTTCTTCGCGGCGGCCATGTAGGGGCTGTGTCGGTCGACGAGGGAGGCTTCGCAGCCGTGGTACTCTTTGAAGTCCATACGAATCGCGATCGAGCATTGCTGGCGCAGGTGCGTTTCGAGCGAGCGACCGACTTCGTGAGGTGTCTGGCCTGGAACCAGTCGGCAGGTGATTTTTGCGAACGCGTAGCTGGGGACGATCGTCTTGGGGCCTTCGCCGATGTATCCAGAATACAGGCCGTTGATCTCGATGGTCGGACGTGCCCAGCGTCGCTCGTTGGTCGTGAAGCCCGGCTCGCCGAAGCCGACTTTCAGGCCGATGTCGTTCAGGTAGGTCTTCTCATCGAACGGGAGCGCGGCGTAGGCGGTTCGTTCGTCATCGTCCAGAGGGATGACACCATCGTAGAAGCCTGCGACCTGGATCTTGCCTTGCTTGTCGTGAAGCGACGCCAGCATATGCGCCAAGTACGTTGCGGGGTTGGCGACCGAACCGCCGTAGGCTCCGGAGTGAAGATCGCGGTTCGGGCCATGAATGGTCACTTCGCAGGCATACATGCCCCGCAGGCCGTAAGTAATGGCGGGAAGTCCGGGACCGTATTGCGGGCAGTCGCTGATGACGGCGACATCACAGGCGACTTTCTTCTTATTGGCTTCCAGGAACAGATCGAGGTTATTGCTGCCGACTTCTTCTTCCCCTTCGATCACGAACTTGACGTTCACTGGCAGCTTGCCGTGCACCTTCATCCAGGATTGGACGGCTTTGACGTGCGTCAGGAATTGCCCCTTATCATCAGTCGCGCCGCGAGCGTAGATCTTGCCATCGCGGATCGTCGGCTCGAAAGCGGGCGTTGTCCAGAGGTTGAGCGGATCCGGCGGCTGGACGTCATAGTGACCGTAAACAAGAACTGTGGGAGCTCCGGGAGCGCCGAGCCATTCCGCATAGACGATCGGGTGACCTGCGGTCGGGATGATCTCGGCAGTAAGGCCGATGTCTTCGAAGTGTTTCTTCAACCAGTCCGCACAGTTGAGAAGATCCTGCTTGAACTTCGAATCCGCGGAGACCGAGGGGAATTTGAGAATCGTCTTCAGATCCTCAATGAAAACCGCTTCGTTGGAATCGATATACGCCTGGACGTCGTTCAGCATGGGTGTTCCTGGGGGAGAAGATTTGCCACAGAGGGCACAGAGATCTCAGAGAATGAGATGAGAGATTAGATCAGCGAAGTGAAGCGATCAAGACGGAAACACAGAGAGTCAATCGAACCACGGATGAACACAGATAATCACGGATGAGAAGAAAAAAACTCTTATCTGTGACCTGCCTAATGACTCAAACTACATGACTTCCGATCTGTGTGCATCCGTGTTTCGGTTTTCTCTTATTCAGCCTGTTTCTCAAACACCACCATATGCTGACGTGGCAGCTCGGGGATCGTCTCTTTCCATTTCAGCTTGAACTCGGGCGCTTCCATCTCTTTTTTGACCTGCGCTTCGCTCATCTTATGCACGAGTTTAATCGGCACTTCCGGGTCTTCCTTGCGGTACTCGACAAAAACAATCCGCCCGCCTGGTTTCATCGCTTTGGAGAGTTGGAGAATCATTTCATACGGAAAATTGAACTCGTGGTAGACGTCAACCATGATCGCCAGGTCGAGCGTATTCTCGGGAAGTTCGGGTGACTTCTCCTTGCCGAGGACCGGTTTGATATTGTGAAGGTCAAACCCTTTCATCTTGTTGACGAGGATATCGAGCATCTCCTGCTGAATGTCGACGGCATAAACAGTTCCTTCAGGCCCGAGTTGCTCGGCCATCAGCTTGGTGATAATCCCCGTCCCCGCTCCAATGTCAGCCACACTTTGGCCGGGCTTGAGCTTGAGCAGTTTCACAAGCAGGGTCAGTCGCTCTTCCTCTTCGCGCTCCGGACGTTCGAGCCACATCGCCCCCTGATGCCCCATCACGTGAGCGATCTCGCGTCCGTGATAGAACTTGCCGATGCCGTTGGGGTCATGGTCCTGGCGGTAGGTGTAACGCAATTCCGCTGCAGGACCAAATGAGAACGCAGCGAAGAAGACCACGATGGCAATGAGTATTGGTCGCATGGGGAATTTTCCTGGTCAAATACAAACCACGGATGAACACAGATTGACACGGATCGACTGAATCAACACTAACCGTCTTCCAAGGGCCAATCAATCTTTGACAAAAACTCTGTTTCCTCTGCTCCCCTCGGCGAACTCTGCGTTCCAGTCCCTCAGGTCACTTGTCGAGAACCCGAAAATCCGCAGGCAGCTTATGTCCCATGCGGTCTCGCTTAGTCGCCATGTATTTCTCGCGATGCTCTTCATGCGGGGCGACGAGAGGGATCTGTTCGACAACCTTGATGTTGACCCACTGCTCGAAGGCATCAGTCTTCTTCGGGTTGTTCGTCAGCAGGCGGACTTCGGTGAGGCCGAGGTCTTTAAGGATCTGCAGCCCGACCATGTAATCGCGAAGATCTTCTTTGAAGCCCAGTTTGAGGTTGGCTTCGATGGTGTCGAGCCCCTGGTCTTGCAACTGGTAGGCCTTGAGCTTGGCGGTCAGGCCAATGCCCCGCCCCTCCTGAGGGAGGTAAACGATTGCGCCGACCCCCTCTTGATGGATCATGTCGCAGGCCGCCTGAAACTGGTCGCCGCAGTCGCAGCGGAGTGAGCCGAGGATATCACCCGTGAAGCAGGAGGAGTGCATGCGGATCAGCGGAGCTTTCACGCTTGTGAGATCGCCCCAGACAATCGCCAACGGTTCCTGCTCTTCATGGGCAACTTTGTAGGCGATCAGATGCGGTGCCCCGAAGTTCTGTGTCTTGATTTCGACTTCAACTTCACGCCGGATCAACTGCTCGCGTTCCCGTCGGTAGCGAATCAACTGAGCAATCGAGATCATCGGGATCTCATGCTCGACAGAGATCTCTTTGAGTTCCTCGAAGCTCGCCATCCCGTGACCTTTTTGCGAAAGGATCTCGATCAGGCAACCAACCGGCTGAAGCCCTGCTAAGCGACACAAGTCGACGGTTGCTTCCGTATGCCCGGCACGACGAAGCACCCCGCCTTCTTTGGCCAGCAGCGGTGAGATGTGCCCCGGCTTGACAAATTCCCCTGGCTCGCTCGTTGGCTTGGCAAGCGCACGAATGGTCCTCGCACGGTTCTCGGTACTGACACCGGTCCCGGCAGAGAGGTGATCCACCTGGACCAGGAAGTTCGTCTGGTGGGGCGTGTTGTTGAGAACCGGACCTGCTGCCGAATACAGATGCAGACGATTGGCGACTTCTTCCACCAGCGGCACACACAACAGCCCGCCCCCTTTTCGCAGCATGAACGCCACTTGATCAGGCGTGATCAGTTCCGCAGCACAAAAGAAGTCACCCTCGTTCTCGCGATCCTGATCATCGATGACGATCACCAGGCCACCGCGCTTCATCTGAGAGATCGCGGATTCCACGGTATCAAGGCTGGCTTCGAGCTGAGCTTCGGTCATGAGAGGCTTCAATGCAATGAGAAATAGGCTTGTTCAGAGTTGTTCACACGAAGATCAGGACAGGTGTCCGAGCCAATGAGTTCACCGGATCCACCTTATCAAAAATTCTTCGGATTTCTCTGTGTCGCCGGTGGCTAAATTGTCCAGATATATCGGCTGTTATCATCTTAGGAGGAATCGTGCGCATTCCAAAGGGTCCATCTGACAAAAGTTTCCAACACGATTGCGTTTCGTAGAATTCCTCACCATCGTACATTTGGGTACCATACGGGGTCTCAAACATGACCTCCCTTTTGAACGGATAGGGATTCACCTGTGTCAGATTCTCTGAAGCTGCGCCTCTTTGATGAACTCGAGTCACTTGTCCTGATCGACCCGCATAGCCACATCAACCCGCTTGAGCCTGCTTCCAAAACGCTCGCGGACATCATGGGCTACCACTATTATACCGAGCTGGCCCACTCGGCTGGCTATCCGCGCGAGAAAATCGAAGATCCCGGTATCAGCCCCAAAGAAAAGGTCGCGCGTCTGGTTCCCGAGATGGTTCACATCCGGAATACTTATCAATACCACTGGCTGATGACCATTCTGAAGGAATTCTTCGGCCACACCGATGACGACCTGACGACCGACAACTGGGAAAAAACCTATGACGAAGCCACCAAACGCATGTCCGCTCCCAACTGGGAAGAGAGCGTTCTCAAACAGTCAAAACTCGAAGGCGTCTTCCTGACCAATGACTTCGACGACCCACTGAAGGGCTTCGACACCAAGCGTTACATACCCTGCCTGCGAACCGATGACCTCGTCTTCCACCTGACAAAGAAGTCGACCCGCGACCGCCTCGCGAAGGCGACCAAGACGACCGTCAAAGACGCCGCCTCTCTGCAACGTGCGATTGGCGATCTCTTCGATCACTTCCTGGCCCATAACGCTAAGGCCTGCGCGATTTCGCTCACACCCGACTTTGCCCCTAAGAAAATCAGCCCTAGCGAGATCGAGTTAACCGTTCAGAAGGTCTTCTCAAACGACAGCGATGTCGAACTCGAAGCCGGCGTGAAGACACAACTGTCCAACTTCGTCTTCTGGACCCTGGCCGAACATTGCAACCTTCACAAGCTGCCGTTTGACCTGATGATCGGCGTCAACCGGGGAGTATACGAAGCAGGGGTCCATCAAGGCCGCGATTTGTATAACCGTCAGACTTCGCTCATCCAGTACAAAGAATTGTTCAACGCGTTCCCTAAGGTCACCTTCCCGATCTCGGTTCTCGACCACACCGCGAACCCGGAACTGGTCAGTTACGCCTGGATCTTCCCAAACGTCGTCATCAACGGCCACTGGTGGTATTCCAACCTGCCGGGCTACATCGAAGCCGACTGCCGTTCCCGTCTGCAGGGCGTTCCCTGGACCAAGAACATCGGTTACTACAGCGATATGTACAAGCTGGAATTCGCGCTGCCGAAGTTCCGGATGTATCGCAAAGTGCTGGCCAAAGTCCTCGCAGAAGACTTCGTCATCGACCGGGGCTGGAGCGAAACGAAAGCGCTTCACCTGGGCAAGGAAATCCTTCGTGGCAACGTTGAACGTATCTTCGGCGTCTAGCTTCGAACGATGTGCGTGGGCGACACGGGCATGACACACCGCGCATACCCTGAGGCTTAAAATCGTCAAATTCCGCATAGAGTGACGGGCTCGCATCGCGTCCTCGAAATCTTCGTTAGCGTAATGCAAGATTTCTGATTCATACGTGAGCATGGCCCAGAATTAGAAGAAGTGGAACACCTGACCATCCGACAATCAGGTGTGACCAACCTGCTGAGCGCCCCGCAGCAGCTTCTCCCCTCTCTCTCTGCAGCATGTATTCCTCCTCATGACCTTTCACGCCTCCCTACGTGATCGACTGACTCCCTTTCTAGCCGGAGCGTTAACGTTCCTGCTATTAACAGGTGTCGTGTATCTCCTGCATACGCAGGACGTCCGTCGCTATCAGCAACAGGCTTACAGCCAGACAACTCAGCAGCTAAGTACCATTCGCGCCAGGGCAGAAAGTGCCATTAATAAACGCATCGCTATGACAGCAGGTCTGCGTGCCTTTGTTTCGTCACATCCTGATATCACGGACGTTCAATTCTCCCGCCTCGGAGCCGCTCTCCTCAACGAACAGTCGGGCATTCGCAGCATCACCCTGCAAAAGAACAACATCGTCACGGATGTCTATCCACGCAAGGGGAACGAATCCACACTCGGCATGGACCTCACGAAACATCCGCAACAGGGACCTGCCATTCGCAAAGTGATCGAATCAGGCAAGCCCTGGCTGGCTGGTCCAATCAATCTCGTCCAGGGTGGTGAAGCATTCATCCATCGTGTGCCGGTCTATGTCCTGCCAAAGGATGGTCAAGGGCAGGGACCGTACTGGGGACTGGTGTCGACTCTTGTTGAGAAGAAAACGCTGGTCGACGAAATCACCGACGCGATTCCCGGAGATCTCCGCATTGCGATCCAGGGGCTCGATTCGGCAGATCATGTCGGACGATATTTCATCGGCTCTGCTGATATCGAGCTGATGAATCCGTTGATGCAGGACGTTTCACTGCCCAACGGCGTCTGGAAGATTTCCGGCGTTCCTGCGCTCGGCTGGCCAGTTTCGACGCCGATTACCCTCCCTCTGATCATCGGCGGAGAAGTGACGGCGTTTATCTGTGCTCTGCTGGTTTTTCTTGTCATCCGAAGTCAAATCAAGTACCGAAACGCCTGCCACGAAGCCCTCGCTGCCTCACGTTCAAAAAGCGAATTCCTGGCCAATATGAGCCACGAGATCCGCACCCCCATGACGGCGATCCTCGGCTATACCGAAGTTCTCAACGATACCACGACGAACCCAGCCGCTCGTGAAGCCATCGATGTCATTCAGCGCAATGG
>SXGT01065489.1_pt1 | contig 14847 bp, 16 predicted proteins | sample 3176221 | NCBI WGS metagenome assembly SXGT01 (sample SAMN11356862, study PRJNA531348) | freshwater metagenome | isolation source: freshwater sample F1-120 | place: China: Fuxian Lake, Yuxi | collected 2017-12-25
AAAATTCAGACTATTGCTCCACCAGTGGATAAAAGTGTTCTGGATTTGGATTATAGGATACGAGGCAAAGCTGCAGACAATATGGCTGTCGACTATGAATGGAACTATAACTTGTTCGATAAGGTGGAAAACTTAAAAGGTGTCAAAACAATGGCGGAACTTTATAACAATGAAATCATAAACATATTCAATGATGCCCTATGTAGCCACTGGGCAAAACATTTCGGCAAATCCTGGGATAAAGGATGGGAACCGAAGATTGAGAGAGAAAGAAAGAAGATAGCAACAAATCTAAAAAAGAACGGCGATGCACTAAAAACATACATCCTGCGATTCCTTGTGAATTCAGGATGGAACAATGAAACAGATCCCGATATGGGATACAAAATTTTAAATGAGACCCCAAGCAGATTGAGAGATTATTTCTACACAGCATTACATTTTTATCAAAAATCTAAAGAGAGGGATGAATAATGACAATGATCTATATTACAATCAAGACAGCTGAACAAATCGCAAACAATAACCGTGGAGAGTCTGACGGCAATATGACGCTCCTGCAAAAAGTAATGGGAATTGATGGGCAGGAATACACAACCGTATCCGCAGAAGCCATCAAATGGTCTATAAGATACAGACTACAGGAATTGGGACGACCAGTAAACAGAAGATGGAATCCTATTAAATCAGTGTTCGAATACGTGAACGAGAAGAGGGTTGGCGGCTTTAAAGTCAGTCAATTCGATGACGACAACCTGTTCGGATATATGCTTGCAAAAGGAGCTAAAGAGCTGGCTGAAGATACCCAAGAAGACCCAGAATCGGCAGAATCAGCAGAGCCAAAGAAGAGAGTGCCTAAACCGAAAGGCACATGCAATAAGAGACGCGGAGTTGTCGAATGTACGCGAGCAGTATCGACATCACCATTCTGCTACAACAGCGTTATGAATGCGCTCTCCACGACAGACAAAGGCGATACGTCCCTCTATTCAGCTGAGGTGCATAAGACTGCGTATATCTATACCTTGGGAATCAACACCAAGGCAATTGAAGGAGACATGAAAGACGTGCTTGCTGCATTCCTTCATGCACTGTTGACTCTTGGTCCAGTAGCTGGGAATCATGCCAGATTTATGTATGACTTCTCTCCGGAGGAGATGTTGGTACGCATCACCGATGATCCATGCCCACGCATCATTGGGAAGACAGTCAAAGAACCAGGTATGATATTCTATCCTGAGGATCTGGTATTGGAATATGATAGACCGCTCATCAGTATCAAAACAGTTGCGGAGATATTGGCATGTTTATAAAAGTATGTGTACCAAACGCCTGGTATCGGATTCCGGATCAGCGAGCGTTTCGGAAGACATACCCATTCGCACCTCCTACAACAGTATATGGATTCTTGCTTTCGTACATAGGTGAGACAGATGTGAAGAGGTATCTCCCTTGTAAGATAGGGATAGCCTTTACGCATTCCTATAAGAGTACCATCCTGAGAACACAGCATAAGTACAAGGATAATTCTCCGATGGGAACAGGAAAAAACAGACGTCCTATGTTACAAGAATTGCTGGGGAGGCAACATATCTACATCTATCTAGAGGACGAAACTGCATTGGCAAAAGCCGTTGCAGAGGCATATGCCGTACCCAAAGAAAGATTCGGCGTGCTCTCCATGGGCGAAAGCTTCAATATGGTCGACAGTGTTGATATCGTAAGTGAAATCGATGAGGACTGTAAGGTCATAATCAGCGACCTCCATGGCGAGTATATTGTAGGGCTAAGTGCCGATGCAGATCGTGCTACTGGTTACGGGAATGGAATGTGTGTTACAACCGCAATCTGGGAAAAGGGCAACGACCCATTGCCAGTTATGGAGGTATCATGAAACCTGATGTTGGGAAGATTGAGAATATATCAATCATCAACTTCGCAGGAGATAGGCTGAATCATGGGTACTCTTTGGCAGGAGGGAAGATATTGCTTACTGTGGGGGATTCTCACCCTGAAGAGTATAGACAAAAGGAACGAGTCTTTGTGCATAAGACTGAGAACCCGATATGGTTGGTCTTCTCCTTAATGAACCCACACAGATTACCATATAGGTCAATGTCTGACGATAAGTACTGCACCCGAGATAGCAGGAGGGTAGGAATCGATCTAGATCTTAAGGATAGTCCTCTACATGTGATAGAGCTTAATCATGGCGCAGGGTGTTACGCGAAGGCTAAGGATGGCTCGATATGGTGGGTAGAGGTTCGCGCAAACGAGTTTAAGTTCCAACCCATTGATAAAGAACAGCTTATTAGATTAGTGAATTAGGAGCAAGCGAAGTATGGTATTGGTGTATACCATGCTTCGCGAACTCCCGATTCCAAACCACTGATATTATTGGGGTGTTAAGGGTAGGCGTTACAATAAGGTAAAGAAACGTAGGTTGTTTGAAACGTTAAAATGAAATGCAATCCTGTCGATGAGTTCATCTAGTTACAATAAGGTAAAGAAACGTAGGTTGTTTGAAACGCGTATCAAGCGCCGTAGCTACTAAATTGGCAATCGTTACAATAAGGTAAAGAAACGTAGGTTGTTTGAAACTTCATAACCTGGGTTAAGTTCTTCTGCCTGTTATGGTTACAATAAGGTAAAGAAACGTAGGTTGTTTGAAACTCAACATTCTTTGGGGGATCTGAGTAATTGGACTTGTTACAATAAGGTAAAGAAACGTAGGTTGTTTGAAACCCCTCCGCCGGATTTTAACCTACCATTTTAAACGTTACAATAAGGTTAAGAAACGTAAGTTGTTTGAAACTCATCAGGCAGCACGGCCACGCCGCTGCACTCGTTACAATAAGGTAAAGAAACGTAGGTTGTTTGAAACTTTGTATACTGTTTTGTTCCTTCCTTAAATACTGACGTTACAATAAGGTAAAGAAACGTAGGTTGTTTGAAACACTCAGAAGCAGATCGAGACTCTTGGAAAAACTGTTACAATAAGGTTAAGAAACTTAGGTTGTTTGAAACGATTGCAAAGTTACACTTTCGTCGTTTAAAAACGTTACAATAAGTTAAATAATCAATAAGTTTGAAATAGGATAAAATATTGACAATTTCACTAATCACCAACCACCAACCAAAGGAGCAAAAATGATAACAGCAGGAATCGTAACAATTACGCCAGACATGGCCGAGAAAATGATTGCGAACACAGACATCAGAAACAGGAAGGTATCTAAAAAACACGTAGACAAGATCGCAAAAGCTATCAAAGCTGGAGAGTGGGTAGTCAATGGACAAAGCATTGTGCAAGACGCAGTTGGCAACGTTCTCGATGGTAACCATCGTCTTCATGCTTGTGTACAGGCCGGAATGCCAATAGTTACCATAGTCGTCCGTGGTATCGAGGATTATGTTATGGCGCAGGCTACAATGGATGATGGAGTTAAGAAACGTTCGCTTCAGGATTTTCTCGAGATGCGGAACGAAGAGTTAACTATCCATCTTGCAACCGCACTTACGTGGTTACATAAGCTTCAGAATTATATCGATGGTAAAATCAACATGTCATGCTCATGGGTATCTACTAACGGTAATGATAATAACCCATCAAAACAACAGGCGTTAATGTTGCTGGAAGCTAACCCAGGGATCAGGCGCTATGTTGCATTTGCCCACACTATGTTCTTGGGAGACAACACTCTCACCTACAGCATGCTTGCTCCTGGTATGCTTGCTGCCGTATGGTACATAACTGCGCAAAAACAAACCAACGAAGAAACAGCCAATGTATTCTGGAGCAACATAAGTGACAACTCCTCCTTCTTAACGAAGCCACCAGCAGCTCAGAAGGTAAGAGCAAAGCTTATTAAAGCCTATAACAGCACAGATAAGTTAACACCAACCCTCAAGCTCGCACACATTATCGCTGCCTGGAACGAATACATCTCAAATGGAGATATCGTTCAAGAACGCTTTATTGTTGGAAAGAATGCAAAATCGGCTATACCGAAACCGCTGTAGGACACCAGCCAAGACTTCGGTCTTGGTTAGCTGCGAATAACGGCCAAATTTTGTTACAAGATATATAAGATGACACAACCGTCATCTATGGAGAAAACATGGAAAAATTTGAACAATCAGAGAAAATAATACAAGTCTGTGAAGAAGAGATTCCCGATTTTGAAAAAATCGAAGTAAACTTTACAATGAAAGTAAAGGTTAAAGGAAAGAATCCGACGGAAGACGTCATTTCAATCGTTATCGATCGAAAGTCGAAAATAACATCTACTTCATAATTAAAGCGTTGGGCAACGCCAAAATGCTACCCTTACAAGTTGTAGGTTAAACTTTTAGTTTGGTGTTAGTTTTTTTTTTGTTATACTCTTTCGTGGAGGTGAAGGATGTCACAGTTTCAAGGTCTTGATTATTTAGTTGATTTAATGGATAAGAATGCATTTATGGTATTGCCTGCAGCTTTGGCAGGTGGCGCTCTCTATGGTGCATTAGGAACCGGAATAGGAACAGCTGCGAATCATCCAGTAAATAAATATATTAGTTATGCTGGAACTGAATATCCAGCATTTAATAAGATTCGTTGGGGTAGAACTCTTGGTCTTGGTACTGGACTTGGTGGGCTACTTGCTGGAGGCACTCTTCTCGCAAGCGGAATAAGTCCTACTGCTGAAGTTTGATTCTAATCTTTCTGTTTTGATTTAGTTCGACATAATTCCTTCGCATCGTGTTACAAGAAAACAAAGACTAACAATGTTTAAAATAAATCAAGGAGGCACTATGGAAGTCTATATCGATCTAGGTTTTGTCTCTCCCTCTGGGGAGAACGAGGGGCCAATACGTAGGGCTATACGTGAGTTCAAGGAGGATAACCCGGCACGCGCTGCGGAGGTGCTAGCCAAGACACATTCATACGATGTGATCAGGGTGTTACATTGTGATCATGGAATTCCCTATTGTAATATTTCAGTCGAGACTATAAAAGCATACACACCTGGTAGGAACCAGGAGCAAAAAGGAGATTTAATATGATAATCTGTGAACAAATCGCACGTAATGATGCACGAGCTGCATCGTTCTCGCGTAACAAACGAATCGAAGTCGATGCCATGACATTTACTGAGAAACGCGACTTCGCCAAGAAGATCGCACACGGGCTGGGACATCAGTCTATTATCGAGCATAACGTCTATACGCTTGATTGTCTTGGTATCTCACGTTTCTTAGCTGAGCAGATTGGCTCAATGCGTAACATCTCTACCGTAGAGGAGTCGCAGAGATACGCCCCCGTAACGAATCTAATCGAGATTGCACCCGAGATAGATAAGCACTTACTGAATGAATACCGTAAGATGATTGAAGCAAAGACTCTCACGAACAAGGTGTCGATGCAGACGGCGCGATACATATTGCCTATGTCTGTCGCTACCAATATGTTCGTTACGTTGAATGAGTCATCCCTCTATGATCTGGTTGCCAAGCTCACATACTTGGCTACTGACGAGCTTCCAAATAGCGAGTATCCAGACTGGGTAGGACGTGAGCTTGCATCAGTAATAGGTGGACTCGAAGCAGTCATTGAGAACTTCAATACTGAGACCCTTGCCAAGCGTATGCTAAGCCGTGGGTCGTCAACAATAACAGATGATATGTCCAACATGACATACTTCACAATTACGACTCTACCCGCGTGGGCCAAGAGAGAGATTGAATCAAGGCCAACAGATCTAAATCGAAGAGTTATGGAGTGCATCCAAATCAAGGGTAGTGCATTAGTATCTAACGTCTGCTATCAGCAGCTCAAGCGTCATCGTAAACTTGTTGTTATTCCATCTCCATACAGAAGATCTCAGATGTATATGTTCGATCGCGAGAACGCATTTGGTCCTCCTGAGCAAAACGAGGTAGGTCCAGTTCCCGTAATTGATTTGAAGTATCCAATGCAGCTGATATCCTCTGAAGTTTTCTTAAGGGTAAAGGATCTCCTGACTGAATATATCGATCATGAGGATAGCTCTCCCCTGGGCGCGACCATGAGAAGGGTCAGAGTAGAGGGATCTGTTCGTGCATTCGCTAACTTTTTCTTACAACGTATAACCAAACACGCTCAACGTGAGATACGGCTACTTGCCAAGCAAATATTTATGACACCAGACATTTCAAGTTTCTACAGCATCTATGAGAAAGGAGAGGCATAATGGATATCAGCAAATTAAGGGCTCAGATGGGGATAATCGCAGCTACGATAAAGAACCCCGTAGTGTTATTAACATCGTATCCCAAACTTAGTAAAATCATCTTGTCGACGAGTGATACTCAGCATGGGTATGTATCATGTGAGATTAATGCGCCTACCGACTTCAAGACGGCAATACTCAACTCAAGCATGCTATCTGCTGTCCTAGATAAATTGGAGGACGAAGTAAACGTTAAGACTACCGATTCGACAATAGTCTTAACGGACAATAATAGCCGCGTCACACTACCCATCTATCCCGATAGTATGACACCCGAGGCTCCACTACTTATCGACTCTCTGGTTGGATACACGGATTCAGTAACGGTAGCTGGGGAATCTCTTCTTCCATTCCTCAAGTTCTCCTCCGAGTCAGGACCAGAGAAGACATCTATTGTGATTACAGGGGAAGAGATTCATCTCACAACGCCTTATACCTGGTACTGTCTGTATGGAGGGATAATTGCTAAAAGCAGGGTAGACTTCACGATACCATCACATGTCAAAGACTTCCTTAAGAAGCTCGCGATTCACGATTCTCAGGTTGTCTTCAACAAGAATGCGTCGAGCCGTCTTATCACTGTTATGATTGACAATAAAGACTCTGGCGTGTGCTGGAGCATGCATTATGTTCCCAGCAGCAACTATGTCGATATCGTCCCTCGTCTCCAGGAGCTTAAAGAAGAAAAACTGTGTCTCGTATCTGATCCAGTTCTTGATATGATTACAGGCAATGGTCTAATCTCGGTTACCTGGAAAGGAAAACAAAACGGAGACCTGGAGATGATATCCACCTACCAGCCTGATGGTATCCATACCTGTACGTTCTCTACCAAGCTTAAATGCAGTATCAAGCCTACAAGAGATTTCTCATATATAACAAGTCCACTCGTCAGTCCATATAAGAATCCAATCAGCATGGTCGTAAAGAACTGCGATAATCAGCTGGTCTTTATCTTCGGTGACGACTGGAAAATCTGGAAGCAGAAGAAGGTGTAATATGGCAGAAGCAAAACAACAGCATGTAACATTAGTGATTCATCACAATGATATGGACGGCTGGTTTTCGGCACATATCGTTAAGAACTTCGCTGGTACACATAGCAAATGCTATTTCCATGAAGCGAATTATGGGTGGCGCGATATAGCCACTAATGCACTAAAGAAGGTACCTGAGAATGTTGAAATAACGGTATATATTGTTGATTTCTCTCTAGGAAAAGATGAGCTTATATCGCTTGCCTCTGATAAGAGAATTCGATGTATGATATGGATTGATCATCATGAAGCTGTTCGAGATGGTAAGCCTGAGCGTGTTGCATGGGATTATCTTCAGCAGGCAGAAAATGTAGTGGCAAATAAACCACGTCGCATGATTACATACTTCAGCCAGCCAGACGAAAAAATTGGGGCATGCGAACTCGTATGGAAGTATTTTGGGGAAGGTATACATGGATACGAAAATATCCCTGTACCAGAAGCAATCGAATTCGTGGGTGCATATGACTCGTGGCGCGATGATAGGCCAGACTGGGAGACGCTCATTATGCCTACGTTCTTTCTTCTGAATACGATGGATTGGAATCCAGAGGTATGGGATGTAACGTTCTTTACTCAGGACAAAATGGGTAGCTTCATTGGTAGAAGTAATACAAAGGCTGATGCTAACTTCGAGGTATTCTCGCTTCGTGACCCAGAGTGCCTACGTGATGGCAATCTTATCTTCGATGAATTGAAGCATCGTTGGGATGAGAGGCTTAGAGCTGGCGGGTATGCCAAGGTGATTGATGGGGGCTATCGAGCATACATCCTCTTTACTGCAGACTGGGGATCTCTAATCTTTGGGAATAAGATGAAAGAGTACGATCTATGCATTGGCATCACCTATCTTCCGAAAACTAAACTCTGGAGCCTACGTTGCTATTCAAACAAGCCTAATGTCAATGTTGCAGAAATATGCGCTCGTATACAGCCAGCTACCCCCGAGAATGGTATGAAGGGAGGCGGTGGCCACAAAGGCGCCGCTGGATGTAAAGTAAAGGATATTACTCCGTATTTGTTGGAGTAGTCTGCATTCGTAACTACATTGTAATCAAAAGCAAAACCAAACTATGAACATGCGAACACAAAGAGGGAGGGTGCCTCCCTCTTTGAGAGGTAGAAAATGACACAAGACGAAATATCTATTTATTGTGACGGAGGTACCGACTCGCTTCACGAAGGTGTAGGCGGGATCGGTATCTATATGACATTCAAAGAACATAAGAAAATGACCAAGGCAAAGATCGGAACCGTATCACATAACCAGGCTGATTTGGCCTCGGTATGGTGTGCATTTGGGCTGCTGAAAGAATGGGCAGTTGATAAGGAAATAAGAATACATTCTGATTCGGAATACGTAGTAAGTGTGCTAACCAACCCAAGATGGACTCCATCAACTAACATAGAATTAGTCAATGAAATCAAAGAGAAAGCCAGTAAGTATAAGCATCTTGTCTTTGTTAAGGTTCCCGTTATTGGGGGGCCAGCAGAATTCGATATTGCTAAGGCGTTAGCCATAGAAGCATTATCAAGTGGAGAGATGAATACGGTAACTTATCTCGAAAAATTATTGGGACGATAGGCGATTTTTACTTGACCAAAAAAAGTCTTCAATAAAATCGAAGTGTTCCACAAGAATGAGATTTTATGTGACAAGTCTGGTAACCTAAAACCCAAAGTGAGGTCGTCGTATGACACGTATCGAAATTTTAAAACACTGGTTTCTCAATAGAACAGATACAATCGCGATAAGAACAGGAGCTAATCGTAAGCCTAAGCCAATTACGGGTCTGACTACAACTGAGTTAGACCAAATCATAGACAGTCACTTGACTGGTAGAGCCGTAGCTGTACAGGGAATGAGTTTTTCTCAGTACAGATGCGGTACCTATACCCCGGAACCCGTATCGAATACGTCTAAGTGGCTCTGCCTTGACATAGATGGAAACACACATAAGGACGGCTTTACTCACCCCGAAGAGTTGTGTGGAGCATTGGTTCGCGAAGTAATTAGTCATAAAATGCATCCTCATATCGAACGTTCGGGATCGGGCGCCGGATATCATATATGGATATTCTTCGAGACAGGAGTCCCAGCAAAGGATATCCGCCTATTTGCAAGAGTATTGCTTAGCAATATACCGAATCATCTCTTGTCGACAATCAATAATAATACCGGGGAGGTAGAAGTATTCCCCAAGCAGGATACAACTAAAAACAAGGGTAACATGGTATGGATGCCGTGGCATTTCGCTGCGAAGAATAGAGGGAATCAGTTCCTCAAATTAGACATGACGGACTATGAACCAGGTGAGATAGTAGCTGGATTCGAATACTCAGTACTTCCCGACCTCAGCCCTTACATTAACGATGCAGATGTCAGAAGATTGCTCAAACCACTTAGTAAGAAGAACGATGTAGAAGACACATATACTGGCGAGACAGAGATAACATTCCCTGAATGGCGCAAGATGGCGCTTCCTCTCATCAATCTTGACGAGATTTATGGTGATGCGCTGACTGGTGTGCAGAAGGGTAGCTACTTTGAATGTAGAGATCCTTCTTCTCCATCTGGGGATAAACATCCATCGGCTGGTGTATATCTTGGCTCCGATGAAGAACACGAACGTGGCTGGTTCCATTCGTTCAGGACTGGAGAGGCTATATCGGTATTTGATTTCATGGTTAAGTATCGTAATGTTCCCTCGTTCCAAGATGCAATCAAGTACGTGGCATCAATGACGAACGTCCCGCTTCCTCGTAAGATTAACCATAACGAGATTGCCCAGGCTACATCAATTGTCGAGAAGCATGCAATTAGAGAGCATAATGTATCGATTGAAAGACCGAAGATTATTCTCAACGGAAAGCCATGGCGTGAGGTAGGCTGTCAGCTTGTCGATGCAGTCAAACAATGGAACGAACCCCCGTGTTTGTTTGAGCATGGCGGCATACCCGTCCAGATAGATCGCGGCATCGATAAGAAGCTCATGATGAAAGAGATGACAAACGACAATTTCAAGTGGCTAATCTGTCAGGTTGCTGATTATTACACGATGAATGAAGATGGCGAGACGAAGCATGAAAAACCGCCGGAACGTATGTCCGGAGAATTGAAGGGTACAATGGGAGGATATCTTCCTCATTTGAGAGCGATTACGTCAGTGCCATACTTCTCAATCAAAGGGAAGTTAATCACCAATCCTGGCTATGACTATGAGACGCAGATCTATTATCATCCAGAGAAGAACTTCGAGCTGCCTGATAAACCATTTGATGTCGAAGAGGCTAAGAAGTTCATCTTCGATACGGTATGGAAAGAGTTTCCGTTTGCCAATAAGGCCGAACGTGCCAACCTTCTCGCCGCGTACTTACTACCATTTGTACGTCATTTGTTCGACGGTCCTAGCCCAATGCATTATATCGAGGCATCCTCACCAGGCTCCGGTAAGACTATTCTTGCGAAGCTGATTATTGAAACAATAGGTAAGGTTTCAGCTAGATCGATTGGTCTTGGTACTAAAGACGACAGAGAGATCGATAAACGCATCACAACAGCTCTCCTACGCTCTCCACAAATCGTCCTGATGGATAACGCCTCTGGTCATCTGGACAGCGCCACAATAGCGTCCTTGCTTACCAGCGATACCTGGGAGAGCAGAATTCTTGGCGGCAACGAGACAGCATGTCTCCCTAACAATGCTTTATGGCTTATGACTGCGAATAATCTTACGCTATCTGATGAGATCGCAAGGAGGTCTGTTCGGAGTAGACTGGAGCCTAAGCACTCGAAGCCATGGGAGGTGAAACATGAGATTAAGGACATCGTAGGATTTGTTATAAGCAACAGGTCTTATATGGTGTGGTGCATGTTATCCTTTGTGAAGAACTGGTTCATGAATGAGTGTATGCCTGGAGATCAGACTCTGGGTTCATTCGAGAACTGGGCATCGGTGATTGGCGGCATTCTTAAGGCAGCTGAGGTAGATGACTTCCTGGCTAATTCCAAGGACATGTATGAACAGGCGACTGAAGAGATGGCCGAGATAGAAGAATTCATCCCTGTCTGGTGGGAAGAGTACGGGAATACTAAGGTATCAGCTACACAGTTGGCTGAGCTAGCCAGAAGAACACAGACCATGATGTCCTGCTATGGGGGGTATGCTGGAGATGACAGCAAGCGACATATCCTCATGGGGAAGAAGCTCACATACTTCAAGGGAAGGATCGTGGGCAAGCATGTCGTTCAGAAGGGGAAGAGTGGTGGGTCTATTCAATACTGGCTTGAGATATACGTCCCGCCGAAGATGGTACAGGGCGATATTACCGCAATAGTCTAATCTAATTAATAATAAAGTATCAATAATGTTACAAGATTATGGGGAGAGAAGGTCTTTCCCCATAATCTTAACTCACTAAAAGAAGGAGAGGAAATGCTACCCAGAGTAACGCTTGATAAAACCAGCTCAAAGCCTTACTACGTTAATAGTAAGGGACAAATCGTTTATGTATCGATCAGTCTTCATGCCTGGTGGCAATTTAAGAAGAGATACGAAAAGTTAATGGGTGCTCCTCCGTCTACTGATGCGGAGCGATTGATCATTAGCGAGTTTAATTCTGCATGCCAGGTAACCAGGTTATCGAAGTGGCTGCGACGACGAAAAGAACGACATGGGGATGATACCTTGTATTTCAAAAAGGGAGCGTTCCTGTTTGTTGTTCAAGATGCTGTGATTGTCACGATTGAAATCGCAGTCAATGGAATGAGACACTTAAATAAGTACTGGAACAAGCCAGCAGAGCCAGAGACAAAGGAGATGCCAAATGAAGAAAATAATTAGATAATTGAACAAATAAGTGAGACGAAGTATTTAATATATGCCCTATAGATAACAAGTCAAATATCTGGCACACAGCTGCCAGACGCCTGCGAATTATCTATAGGGCATGATTTACCTACCCTAAAACGGGGTTTACCTACCCCAAGAGAAAAGTTAGGGTAGGTAGGTATCAATCGTGAAAATTGTTTCTTTACCTGGGAATAATCCAACTGTATGAAAGACTTGTCTTTCATACAGTGATGGCTATCAGGGTAGGTGGGTAGGTGAAAGAGGTGTCTACGTGCTTAGACCTATACAGAGGTACTTCGTTTTTAACGTACTTCAATGGCTCATATATTCATGATACAAACATAAAACACACCAGAAAACACATAAAACATAACACATTGATAATACACATATACATATGTATAAATATCCCTTCTAATACCATTAATCTCAATCATTCTACTCTCAGGGTACCTACCCTCCCCCTTATAAATAAAGAAAGAGTCTTTTCTATATAGTTTGAATGAAATATGAAATATGTAGTCTTTTTTAGCCTATTGTTGATATCATTAGGGTTTCGTCATCACAGTTGGATTTTCCGAAAATTATCTGTATAAAAATGATTTGGGGTAGGTAAGGGGAGGGTTGGGGTAGGTAGTATGTGCTAATCTGGGAACTACCTGCCCTAAACGAGGGGTACAATCCGTCTTTTTGAGGCTAGATTTATTTAGTACAGGTATACTACTTTTACATACACTATTAAAAAGGTATAAACTAAGTCCCTGTATTGTTATAAAATTACCCTAAAGCTAACTATAAACGATAAATTAAAGTATATCGAGATACACAAGAGTACCTATACAAGGGTAGGTACACTAATATGTATGTGTGTCCAAAAGACGTTGCATATACCAAAAACGCGATGTGAGCAAGGTATGTACGAAAAGTTAACTAGCCAATCAACATCAAAAGTGCCTACCCTACCCTACCCTACCTACCCTCCCACTTATAAATAATTCCAATGACAGATTAAGCATAGACAATCCTTGATGTTTGGGGTATTATGACTTCGGAGGTTACTATGGCTATTGTAACAAAACTATATAAGACCGAAGCGGCAGTACTTACTTCAAGTATCCCATCTGATCACGATCCAGCTGAACAAGTGAATATTGGGATAACATGGGCAGCATCTGCTTCTGAACATAGATGTATGGCATTTACTCTAACTGAACCATCCGGTACGGGTACGGGCGTAGCAAAAGATATCTATCTATACGGATACACTGAGGATAGATGGTTCTATATCGAGACATTGTCAGCTGTAGATCTGTCTCACGATCATGTCGTTGTCCCCGTATCTGATCATGTGGTTAGCTTTGAAAGACTTTATTGTGCAGCTGATTCGGCAGTAAAAGACTTCTCTTACTTCATGATGTATGATCCAATCCTTAAGCAGATGTAATCTTCTTCTTCCCAACATTGTCAGGTGCTTTGACATCTGTTTGAACCAGAAATCTTACCCATAATTGGTCAATCGATATTGTCTCTGTATCTCCCTCTGAGGAAGTAGATGACTGGGTATATTTCTTTGTGAAGTAATCCATGTTTCCGACAATAATTTTTGTGCCTTCGGAATTACTCACATCAGATAAGATCTCGCCGAATAGTTTAGCGTTTTCCGAGATGTCGAGATTTAAGAGCCAGAACTTAATGTCTTTCTTTGATTTAATCATAATGCACCGTTTCGTTTCTTATCTAAGATCTTCTGCAGATATTCCATGCCATCTCCGATTTGAGTCGGAGCAATTTCCTTTTCAAGCTTGCTACCAAAGAGAGGTCCAGAGCGTTTGACATTATTCGATGGGCTTACCGCTGGGGGATTAATATATCTCATTATGTCACCTCCAGTAGTAGGATCGACAAGTGAAACACCCTTGAAATCGTTAGGCGAATATTCGGTTGGTTTAGCAGATGCAATTGGGTCGCTTGCTGCTTGTTTAGCTATAAGAGTATTTTCTTTTCGAGTATTCATCGCATTCCAGTGTCCAATACGACTAACTACATCGAGATCCTCTTCGTGGATATTATTGAGCAGCGGCTCCATATTATACGTTCTGTTAGGAGTAAATGCCTTAAGCTCTCGTAAAGATCCACCAGGATATACCTGCTTATAATTGTCGGTTGTATCATTCATAGTCAAGTTCCTCTCCAATGTTCATATTGGATTCTATGTTGCTTCTCATTACGTTATCTCTGAGGACATCGGAATAGGAAGGCTTCCTAAAGTCAGGTATCGGGAATCCGCTGCCATTATTAAGAGCGGGTGATGGGCCATAGTCATTCGAGTTCTTATTGCTTAATATTGCCGCCAGCATTATTGCTGGAAGTGCTAGTGCTCCGGCGGCGCCCAACCCATATGTTAGAGGTTTAGTATGCCACGATGGGCCTTTATTTTTGTTTATCTTCCAACTGAGCATATTGCCAGCAAGAGCGCCAATCATTCCAGGCGCTATTACTCCACCTACTATCGCTTGCTTATTTATCGTCTCAACCAGATAATCCATTCCTGGGTAGTTCATAGTCACCTCCATGTCTGGTGTAACCATTTTTAAGGGTAGTCGAGTCGGCAGTAATTGCACCATTTTTCCGGGTGCATCGATCGGAGCAATTCCCCAAGATCTGAAATATGAAGGAGAAAATACCTTAACCATTATTGGAAACAAT
>SXGT01641195.1_pt1 | contig 14846 bp, 8 predicted proteins | sample 3176221 | NCBI WGS metagenome assembly SXGT01 (sample SAMN11356862, study PRJNA531348) | freshwater metagenome | isolation source: freshwater sample F1-120 | place: China: Fuxian Lake, Yuxi | collected 2017-12-25
ACTACTCGCAGATCGAGCTCCGGTTGCTCGCGCACTTCTCGGCCGACCCGGACTTGGTCGAGGCGTTCCGGGCCGGACGCGACATCCATCGCGAAACGGCGGCGCGCGTTTTCGGCAAGCCCGCCGACGAAATCGACGTCGAGACGCGAAGCCGCGCCAAGGCGATCAACTTCGGCGTCCTCTACGGCATGGGGCCGATGCGCCTCGCGCGCGAGACGGATATGTCGCTCGAGGAAGCGAAGGCGTTCATCGAGAGGTACTTCGCCGCGTTCCCGCGCATCCGCGGTTTCCTCGACGACTTGAAGGCGAAGGCCCGCCTGCTCGGCTACGCGACCACCGTGCTAGGACGGCGTCGGCCGCTCCCGGATCTTGATTCGCCGAACGGCATGCTGCGCAATCAAGCCGAGAACATGGCCGTCAACACGCCGGTGCAAGGTTCTGCGGCGGACCTCATCAAGCTCGCCATGATCGCCGCCGACAAACGCCTCAAGGCCGAGAAGCTCCGGACGCGGCTCGTGCTGCAGGTCCACGACGAATTGGTCTTCGACGCCCCGGCCGATGAGGCCGACGCCGCCGTTCGTCTCGCGCGCGAAACGATGGAAGGCGTGATCGAGCTCTTGGTCCCGCTCAAAGTCGACGTCGGCCGCGGTCCGAGCTGGTTCGAAGCCCACTAAAGGCGCCGCAGAGCGCGGACGTCATTCGCCGCGGAAGAACTTCGACACGGCGGCGGCGTCGAGCGCGACCGCCGCCGTCGCGGTCTCGGGGCGAACTTCGAGGTTGCCGAGATCGAGCACGCCGACGCCGCGACGCGCGCCTTCGCGCACGAGCTCCAGCTTTGCGCGCCAAACGCCGTCGGGGACGGAGTCGAACTGCGGAACTCCCGCGGATCTCCGCCAAGGGCGCCGGAGCGAGCGCGGCGCGGCGTCGGCGACGAAGTCCGGGGACGGTTCGCGGATCAGCACCAGTTGCGCCGTCGCATCCGAGCCGGGGTCCGGTAACGCGTCGGCAGAGGGGAACGTCACCACGGCGCCCGGCCGCAGCTTGACCGTGTGCGTGCCGGGTCCTATCGCCGCCGCCGGGCGGAGCGCGCATTCGCCGCGCAGAGGATCGGTCCATGCATACGCGACGAGGAACGTCGGAACGGTTCCGCTCTCGAAATTGAGCCTCGCGACGCCCAAGGTCTCCGTCGTCGCCGCAAGCGGTTCGCGGTCCTTGCGATCGTCGAAACGCGCCGCCACCACTGCCCCCGCCAGACGCAAGTCGACGTCCGGGGCCGTATCGGAGCGCTCGGCGCGGATGACTGCGGATTCAAACAGCCGCGGCAGTTCGAGCGGATTCAATCGCGGATCGGCGATCATGCCGCCGCCGGGGACCGCGACGTCGTCGATGACGAGCGGTGCAAGCCCGGGCACGAGGACGCGGACGCGGGCGACGATGGCCGGAGCGCGGACGGAGAAAGTCCGGTCGATCGCCGGCGCGCCCGATCCGACGACCGAACCCGCCGCGTCTTCGACCACGATGGAGACCGAAGGCCCGCCGCCGCCGCCCAAAAATTCGCGCGGCAGTCCGGGCAGGTATCCGACGATCTCGCCGCCCGCATCAAGTCTAAGCAGAAGCGGTCCGTCGGCGACGCCGGTCGTCTCCGCGCCGTCGGCGACGTAAGTGGCGCCGTCCATCGGATCAACGAAGCGGGCCTGCGGCTTCCAGCGGACGTCCGCGCCGCCGGGCGCCAGCCGAAACGCGCCGTCGTCGTCCGTCGTCGCGCACGGCGCCGGTCGGCGACCGGCCTCAAGGTCGACGCCGACCCGGACGGCGACGACCAGCGCGCCCGCGGCCGGCGACCCGTCGGGCATGACGACCCGGCCGGAGATGAGAGAAGCGGCGGGATCCGCGGCCGGAAGTACGATCGCTTCGCGCGGCGAAAGCCGCGGCGCGAACCACAGCGAGGCGCGTCCGGCGACGTCGGCGGGGCGCGTTTCGATCAAGATGTCGACGCCTGCCGGCGCCGCGGTCCGGAACGCCCCGTGCTCGTCGCCGACGGCGAACGCGGTGAAGACCGGAGCCGTGCCGTCGACGAGCCAAGCCGATACGCGGATCGGCCGGCCGGCGCCGTCCGCAGCGCCGATGTTCCCTGCGATCTCGGCCGTCGGACGCTCGAGCGGCAATGAAACCGGCTGCGGCTCGGCGGAATCCGGATGGAACCACGCCGTGCGTTCGATCGGCGCCAGCCCGTACGAAGTCGCCGTGAATCGCACGGGAACGCCGTACGGCAATCCGGCGACGAGCCCGTCCCCGTACCTGACCGTGTATGCGATGGGCTCCGCCGCGCCCGTCTCGACGACCTGCACGACGACGCGGGTGCGGTCTAAGTCCGGGTCGTCGGCGAGGCGCCCGGCGGCGTCCTGGATCAGGATGCGCGCGACGGCGCCGTTCGGGACGCGGATCACGGTCTCCGCGTTCTCGGAAACGACGGTGACCGCGGCGTCGGTGCGGCCGGGATCACGCACGAAGGCTTCCAGCCGCCCTTCGTTCCGCGCGACGACGAGTTCCGGGAGGAGTTCGATGCGCGCGAGACCTTTCTCATCCGTGAATCCGAGCCGCTTTCCGGCCTCGCCGCGCGCCCGTGCGCCGACCTGCCGCCAGGGCATCGGCAAGCCTTCGGGCGACTCGACGCGCACGAACAGCCGTTGGACTCGCGCTCCGTCCTCCTCCGACGGCGTTCCGGCCCCGGAGTCGCCGGGCTGCGGCGCGCTCGCCGCATCGCGGACGACGGAATCGGGCGTCGCAAGGACGTCGTCGTAGGGCAGCGGGGCCGGATCGGCGATCCCGCGCCCGAGTTCCGCACGGAGAAAGACCGCCGCCGCAATAAAGGCGGCCGCCAAGATCCAAGGGGCTAAGCGCCCGGTCACCGGCGGTGCTGCGATCATTTCAAGCCGCCGGCCTCGCCACGCGCAATTCGGGCCTCCGGGAGAGCACGCGCCAAACGACGAGCGTCGCGAGCACGGTCAGCGCGGCGATGAACTGACTCGTGGAAAGGGGGCCGACGAAGCCGCGGTCGGCGTCGCCGCGGAAACACTCGATGATCGACCGCGTCACGGCCTTCAGGATGATGAAAGTCAGGAACGTCTGGCCGTGGAACGACTTCCTCTTCCAGAGAAAGTAGAGCACGATCGCGAGCAGGAATCCGTTCGCCGACATGTAGAGCTGCGCCGGATGCAGCGGAATGCCCTGAAACGCCTCCGGTATGAGGTTGTCGTTGTCGGGACGGATCGCGATCCCGTAAAGGTCGCCGGGCGTCGTACGCGTCGGGAAAACGATGCCTAGCGGGAAATCCGGGGCGCAAGGCTTGCCGAAATCGTCCCCGACGAGCAGGCAGCCGATGCGGCCGATTCCTAAGCCCAAGGCGCCGACGACTCCGCCCGTGTCCGCGATCCGCCAGACCGGCAGTTTGGCCTTATGGAGGATATAGATGCCCGAAAACACGGCGCCGAGCAGTCCGCCGTACATGACCATTCCGCCTTTGTCGATGCGGACGACGTCGAGCCACCGGCCCTGGAAGTGCTCCAGGTCCGTGAGGACGTACATCAGGCGTGCGCCGCCGACGACGGCGACCAAAAGCCACAAGAATAGGCGCTCGAGCGGTTCGCGGGTCGCCGTTCCTTCGCGCTCGCAGATGCGGCGCATCCAGCTGGTCGCCGTGAGAAACGCGATCACGACCATCAGTCCGAACGAACGTACGGGTAAATGAGACCCGCCCGGAAGCGGGATTTCGAAAATGACGGGCCACATGAGGCCGGAACTGTACCGCGGCCCGGCATTTCCCGGACCGTCGGGCGATTCTTGATGCAAGGAAAGGACGCCCCTAACATTCGCGCGGAGTCCGGAAGGGGTCGTCGCAAGCCGTGACGATCCGCCGCCATCCACCTCGACCGAAAGACGGACATCCCGTGCCGCAAACCGCCCCTACCGTCGTGAACCGCGGCCGCCTGAGCCTCGTCGCCTGCAACTCAGGGAAACTGTTCGCCGAACGGGTCGAAGCCCGGCTGCGCAAGCTGGTCCGCCAAGAGGACGGCGTCGACGCCGAGATCATCCGCCGCACGGAGGAGATCCACTTCGCGAACGGCGAGGTCAAGACCGTCATCCACGAGAACATCCGCGGCGACGACGTCTACGTCTTCCAGTGCCTCGACGATCCGCAGTCGCCGCACACCGTGAACGACAACCTGATGGCGCTCGTGACGGCGCTGCATGCCGTCTACCAGTCCGATCCCGACTCCATCACGGCGATCATCCCGCAGTTCCCGTATTCCCGCCAAGAACGCAAGAAGTCCCGCGAGGCCATCACCGCCAAACTCGTCGCCGGCCTGCTTGAGGCCGCCGGCGCCGACCGCGTCATCACGCTCGACATCCACGCAGAAGCCATCGAAGGCTTCTTCGATCGAGCGATCCTCGAAGACCTGCACGCGTCGAAAGCGGTGATCGACTACTACGTCAAGCACTTCCCGGTCGACAACCTTTGCATCGTCGCGCCGGACACCGGCGGCGCCGACATGGCGCGGCACTACTCGAACGTCCTCCGGGCCGCGCTCGCCGTCGTCGACAAGGCGCGCGACTATTCGAAAGCCTCGGTGGTCGAAAGCATGCGGCTCGTCGGCGACGTGCGCGGACGCCGCGTCCTGATGCCGGACGACCTCATCGCGACCGGCGGCACGCTAATCAACGCCTGCCGCCTGCTGAAGGACAACGGCGCGGACGAGATCTACTTGGCGGCTTCGCTCCCCTTCTTGAACGGCAACGCCGCCGAGAAGTTGGATCGCGCCCACGCCGAGGGTCTTTTCCAAGCGTTGATCGGCACCGACGCCGTCATGCACGGGGAGGAGTTCAAGAAGCTCCACCCGTGGTACCACGAGGTCACGGTCGACGACCTCTTCGCCCACGTCGTGTTCAATATCAACCGGAAACGCTCGGTTTCGGCCCTTTTGCGCTGAGCTCTGCCCCGGCCGACCGTCGACCTCGACCGACCGAGGCCGTCGGCCGATCGCCGCCTGAAAAGGCCCGCCCGGCGCCTCGCGGCCGCCGGCCCGCCGTTTGATTGATGACTAGGGCGTTCCGGCGGTATTCTGCCGAAACGCGCGCCCCGGCCGAACGCCGGGCACGATAGGCGTCCACTTCAATGGACGAGATCGTCCCCAAACGAGCACGACTATGAACGACCGCCAGTTGGCCCGACTCTTCGTCCTCGGCACGCTTCTTTTCGCCGCCCCCGTTGCGGCTCAATTGAGCATCGTCAACCAGAAGGACGGCAAGAAGATCGAAGGCTTCGTCCTCTCCCAAGACGACAAGACCGTCAAAGTCGAGACGCTGGACGGCAAGACGCTGTCGATCATCAAGTCGAACGTCGACGTGATCGAAGAGACGAAGCGTTGGGGCGATCCTGCGATCGACGAAGAATTCTTGAAGCTCGCCGAAGACGACGCGGAAGGCTTGGCCAAGCTCGCCGAAACGGCGAAGGCCAAGAACCTGAAGTCCTGGTCGCACATGGTCAAGGCCGCGCTCAAGTTGGACAAGGACAACGAGACCGCCAACAAGCTGCTCGGCCGCGAGAAGGTCGGCGACAAGTGGTTCGCGACCAAGAAGGAAGCCGATCAAGCCCGCGTCAAGCTCCGCGAAGAAGAGCTCAAGGCGAAGGGCTTCGTCCAAGTCGGCACGGGCGATAAGCGCGGTTGGATCAAGAAGGAAAACAAGTCCGGCTACGACAAATCGCCGAAGGACTTCATGCTCGACGACGAAGGCGTCTACCGCCCGATCGGCGAAGTCATGGCCGAACGCGGCATGGAGCTTTCCGGCGGCAAGTGGATCCCGCGCGCCTCTGCCGAAGACAAGAACGATTGCGCCGCCTTCAAGCAGGAGTTCGAGGTCGACTGCTGGGGCATGTCGACCAAGCACTTCCGTATCTTCTCGACCGAGCACAAGGTCGAGAAAGTGGCCGAGTTCGCCGCTTTGGCCGAGAAGAACTACAAGTGGTTCCTCGAGAAGATGGGCAAGCCGGCCGACATGCCCCTCTTCCCCGAGAACGCGAAGGGCCAGCTTTGGTTCGTGAAGGACAAGCGGCTGTTCGACAAGGTGGTCAACAAGTGGGGTGCGTCGCGGTTCGGCATGTCGGCCGACTGGATCGCCTACATCACCCGCGCGGGTACGGGCGGCGGCACGCACAGCGGCCTCGGTCTCTACGGCATCGTCTCCGTCGAACAGCTCGACGAAACGGGCGTGAAGGCCTCCGCGATTCACAACTCGTCGCACATGTTGGTCGAGTGGTTCGTGAAGATCCCCGGCAAGGGCGCGCCGGATTGGCTCGTCGAGGGCTGGTCGCACTTCGCCGAGAACTTCTTCTTGAACATCGGTCAGCAGACCTGCGTCACGAAGGCCGCGTACGGCGCGGGCGGCGGCATCTCGGACAAGAAATTCACGACGAAGGACGCCAAAGACCGTTGCAAGACGATGATCCGCGACGCCGAAGACGACGCCTTCGAAAACGTCTCCAAGAAGGATCTGAACTCGTTGAACGGCGACGATCTCGCCAAGGGTTTCACCATCGTCGACTGGTTGATGACCACCCGCCGCGAGGACTTCGTGAAATTCTTGGAGACGATGCGCGAGTCCGGCGACGAAAAGACCTACCAGCCGGCGGCCCTGAAGGGCGCGTTCAATTGGACCTACGCCGAACTCGACGCCGAATGGCGCAAGTGGGCGAAGGCCAAGTTCTGATCCGCAGCCGTGGTTTCGCCGCCTAGCGCGGCGAGACCCGGCGCAGTTCGAGCCCGTAAGTCGTCGGATCCGACGCCGCTCCGCCGCGAGCGTCCGACGGCAGGAAGTCGTCCAATCGCCGCACGTCGTTGACGCCGGCCTCCGTGAAGAAGACGATCGGCGCGCTCCGAAGTCGCGCCGCCTCCCAAGCCTCCCACTCTCCGTTCCGTCGCACATTGCGTCCGGAGACGATCCACGCTTCGGCCGACGCATCATCGGCGATCTGCCAAGGATGTCCGAGAAGTTCGGCCGCGATGCCGCGGTCGCGCAAATAAGCGAGGACCACCGGTTCGGCCAACACCGCGGTCCGCCGCCCCGCCGGGATCCGCCGAGCGATGTCCGCCGCCGCCCGCGCCAAGCCGTCGGACGGCTCACGGCCCTTCACCGCCGTCGCCGCACCGAGAGATCCGAGCGACAGCGCGACGAGCATCGCCGTCGTGCGCATTTTCGGCCCGAGAAGACCGATCACCCCGCCCGTCGTCGCGTAGGCGAACGTCAATAACGGGACCATGAGGCGCGGATAGGGGTGGTAGACCGGGACGAGCAAGAACCACAACAGGGCGGCCGCCGTAGCGGTCGCAAGAAACGGATCCTCCGCGACGCGTCGACGCAAGCGCGGGAGACACGACGCGGCGAAGACGACCAAGACGGCAGCCGCCCGTGCGAAGACTCCGGCGTCGAGCGCGTGATATCCGCATTGCGCGACGAAACTCCGCCACCAATGGGCGGCGTCGATGAACCGGTCGTGTTGTCCGGCGATCGCGGACGCATCCGTCGCCGTCCCGGCGAGCGAAAGCGCATAGGGCAGCTTGCAGAGGAGGGCGACGACCGTCGCCGCCGCGAGACGAATGACCATGCCGCGGCGGTCCTCGCGCGATGCGTTCGCAAAGCGCGGGGCCGCACCGATCGCGGCGGCGACGACGACGAGCCACCCGACGTACTTCACGTTCGAGGCGACGCCGGCCGCGAGGCCGAAGAGCAGGGCGAGAGCGAGCGAGCGGCGCTTCTCCGCCGCCGCATACGTCAACGCGGCGAAGACCAGCGCGGCCGAGAAGAACGCATCGGTCATCCCGGAGCGGCTCCATAGCGCCAAGGATTCATCGGAGGCGGCAAGAAAAGCCCCCGTCGCGGCCGCCGCCCGTCCTCTGGAGCACCGCACGCCGAAGAGCAGCAAGGCGACGGCGGCGGCCCCGGTCGCAAGACTCCACACTCTCAGGGCCTCGGCGGCGGGGATGCCTGCGATGCGCGCGAGCGTTCCCGAACACCACGGATGCAGCGGCGGCGCGTGCAACGCTTGTTGAGGGTGGAACTCCGCGCTGCCGCGCCCGGTGCGGACCGCTTCCGCGGTGACGGCGTAGACGCCTTCGTCGTAGTGGACGAGGCCGGTGCGATCGAATCCGCGCGCCCGCCACGCGAACACGGCCGCGAACGCCAGCAGGAAGAGGATCCAGTCGCTCGAACGAAAACGCGTCGCGCTCGGGGCCGCGCCTTGGTCGCGACTCGAATCGGGCGTCGGGGGCGACTGATGCATACGTGGGGATCCGGCCGAAGCGACGCCGATCCTACCGCTAACGCGCACGCCCCCGCGCGCGCAACATCGTTCGGGCCAAGGCCGCGAGTCCGAGCAGGGCCGCGCACGCGACGACCGTCACGGCAGTGAATCGCCGCTCGGAGGCCGACGGGCGGCGCTCCGCGGCCGCGCGTTTCGCGGCGGCTTCGGCGGCGAAACGATTGGCTGTTCCGTGATCCTCCGTCGCCGAACCGGCCTCCTCGGCGAAAGGGCGGCTCGCCGCCGTCCCCTCGTCGGTCGGGAATGACTCGGGCGTCGGGAGTTTTCTTCCGGGCGAGAGATCCGGCAGGCGATCGAGACCGCCGGATTGCGCCGTCGCCGCTCCGGCCGCGATCGCCGCCAACGACCAGACGATCGCGAACATCGCGATCCGGGAGACGATCATCGGCCGTCCCCGGGCCTCGACGTCGCCGCATCGGGCCGCGACGTCGCACCTGCGGCTTCGCGCGCCGCTCGGATGCGATCGGCCGCCGACAGCGCCTCTTCGATCACGACGTCGTCGATAGGATCCGCCGGAGTCAACCTCGTAGCGGCGAGCGCCGCGTCGCGGTAACCGGACTCCGCCGGGCCGAGATCGCCCGCACGCTCGAGAGCGACGGCCCGCCAAAATCGGGCTTCGGCCTGCAGATCGGCGGGCGTCGAATCCAAGTAGCCCTCGAGCGTCTTGGCGATCAGCCTCGCTTCGGCCGGGGTCGCCGACGACTCGGATAGGAGCGGAAGGACCGCGACGCGGAGCCGCGGCAGGGGTCGCGTCGAATCGAGCGCGGCCGCTTTCCGCCAGACGGCGCCCGCCTTCGCCCGCGCCAAAGGCGGCAACGTCGGATGTTCGAAAAGCCGCGCCGCGCTCTCCAAGAGGACCGGGTCGAGCGAGGCTTCGTTCGCCGCCTGCTCGAGCCACACCAAGGCCCGCGCGGGGTCGTCGCCGGTCTTTAGACGCAGTTCCGCGGCTCCGATCTTCGCGAACGGGGCCCAACCGGCGGGGGCTTCGACGACGGCGCGCTCGAATTCGACGATCGCGCCGGCGGCGTCGCCTCGCGCCGCCAAAGCGCGGCCGGCGAGCGTGCGCGCTTCGGGCGATCCGGCGCAGCGGCGCAAAGTCTCGACGGCGAAGCGACGCGCGTCTTCGAAACGACCTGCGGCGAAGGCGATGTTGCCCAAGAGGAGATGAGGGTTGGCGAGTCCCGGATCGAGTTTCGCCGCACGCAGCGCCGACGACTCGGCGCGGTCGAACCGGCCGAGCGCCGCATAGGCTTCGGCGCGGCGCTGTTCGGCGAGGAACGCCGCCGGCGACCGCGCGACGGCCGCGTCGAGAAGATCGGATGCCGCGCGCGCGTGGACGGGGCGCTGCGAAACGTCGACGCTCGCCGCCGTGACGCGCTCTCCGCCCGCCCGGAACGCCGTCGAAGACGCCATGCGGGCCCGACCTCCTAACGCCCCCACGACGGCAAGGACGACGCAGACGAACGCCGTCGCACGAAATCCGCCCGGTCCGGCGCGGAAGTTCGCATCGCCGCGGAAGACGAGCGCGAGGACGGCGGCGACGACCGCGACGGCGAAGGTCAAACGATCGAAATCACCGCCGGAGCGGTAGAGCCAATAGGCTCCGCCTAATGCTCCGAGCACGAAGACGGAAACGGCCGAGATCGCGCGTCCCGGACCTTTGCCGCCGCCGATTCCTAAGAGCAAGACGCCGAGCGCCGCCCCGAACACCGCGCCTAAGCCTGCCCCGGCCATTGCGGCGACGCCCGCGACCAAGCCTGCGGCGAGTCCGGCGCCTATCGCTCGACGTTCAAAGCGCGACGGCGACGCGACGGCTTCGCGTTCGCGGGGAGACAGCAGACCGCCCAAAGCGGCGAACGTCCACAGGAGCGGAACCGGCGTCCCGAACGGAAATGAGACGAAGGACGCGAGGATGAGCACGGCGGCCGGAGCGGCGGCGGCGAAGACGGCGTCCCGACGTTCCGGAAAACCCGAACGCACCCCGCGCCAAACGGCGGCCAAGCCCGCGCCCGCCAACAAAGCCCCGGCGAGCAGCCCGGCGAACCCGGTCTCCGCAAACCACTGCAGAGGATCTTGGTGGGCGAAATCCGGGCGCCTGCGGATCGTGAACGTGCCGGTCGCGTGCGTGCGGACGGCGGAAAGGGACTCCGGGTAGCGGATCTCCCATTGTCCGGGACCGATGCCGAGCAGCGGCGAATGACGAAGATCTTCTAGCCCGCTACCGCTTCGAATCATGGCGCCCGTGTTGGCCCAGAGCGTGAGCCGCTCGGCGACGGTGTCACGGGAGGGGTCGCCGACGTCGGATCGGAAGAGCGAACCCAAGCGGTCGAACAAGGATTCGGCCGGGCCTGCGCCGCGAACGGCGCCCGGGCGGTCGACCGCGAAGAACGCTCCCGCCGCCACGCATGCGACGACGAAAACGGCGAGGGCCCGCCGTCGACGAAGCCCGGAAGGAGCCCCGAGCACGAAACAGGCCGTTGCAGCACCGAAAACCGCGGCCAAGGCCAGAACGGGACCGCGGGCTGCGGCCGCGTGCAAGTAAAGCGCCGACAGCACGAGGCCCGTCGCGCGGAGGAGGGCGACCGGGAGGCGCACCACCCGGCGGAACACGGAACCGCTGCGTAAATCGGACCGGAGTCGCATGACCGAGGCGGCCGCGCCCGCGGCGACGATTTCGGACGCCAAGTTTGCGTGTCCGAAGACCGAAGCAGAGGGACCCTCTCCCCTCGGTAGCGAAGAAAACAGCCGGGTCGGCAGAACCTCGGCGAGCGTTTCACGCCATGGTTCGGGAAGAAAGGCCGTGATCGACGCTGCGGGGTCGAAGGCCGCAAGAGATTCGTAGGCCGACCGGAGGTGCGATGCCGCCGGTCCGAACCGCGTCCAATCCACGGAGTCGGCCGCTCGAAAGCCGTAGCCGTCAAGTCCGTAGGCCTGCATCAAGCCGATGACCGCCGCCAAGACGCCGACGGCGCCGAGAACTTCGCCGAACGCCGACAAAGCCCGATCCGAGCCCAAGGCCATATAGCCGAGAACGAAGCCCGGGGCTGCGATCAGAAACCATGGCCGCAGGGCCTCCCAAGCGGCCGAAGGGGCGATCGCCGCCGTCGAGGCGAACACCGCGGCAAACAAACCCGCGACGCCGAAAACCACCGCGCGCGGAACGAAGCCCCCGGATACGGAGCGTCGGAAGGCGGCGAAGGCTAAGGATAGGGGGACCAAGACCCCGGCCACGGCTTCCTTCGAGACGGTATAGGGTTCGTGGGCCGTCCGGTCGTAGACGAAGGGGATCAGGCCGACGGCCAAAAGCAGTGCGCAGGTTCCGACGGACGACGGATCGGCCTTTTTTTCAGCAGAAGTCACGCGGGACGGATCGTAGCCACGTCAGCCGAAAGCCGAAGTCGAGGGGCAGGCACGGATTTCATGCCGCAGCGATTTTTGGGAAACCGGGCTTACGGTCGAAAGATCTTTAGGCAACCCTCTATTTGGAGGATGCCTCTCTTTGGCGACCCTAGCCTCGCCTCGGAGCAACGGCTCTTTTCGGGGTTCGACTCATCCTTCGTGTTCCGGGCCCGCCGGCCGAAACATCAGGTTTAGTTGGATGCGTCTGGTTGACCTTGGACGACGGATCGCATAAAAAGTCCATCGCCCAAGGCTTACGGAGATCGCGATTCCGAGGGCGGGGTCGCAATCTTTGGTCAGCCGGCGCGTTGGCAGCAACCGCTTTGCCGCTGAACGCTGAAAAGGGAATTTCGGGAGGAACGTGTTCGATGCGCCGACTGGACCATTCGACGGGCAAGACTTCGCTTCTGCTCGCGTTCGCACTTACGTTCACTTCAATGGTCGCCGGTTGCGGAGACGACGACGTCGTTTCTTCCGGAGGCGTCACCCTTCAAATCGGCGCGGCCTCCGCCATCGCCGGTACGAACATCATTTGCGTTCCTTTCACGGCGACTGGTCCGGCGAACGGCTCGTTCTCCGCGCTCCTTCAGTACGCTTTGGCGGTAGCGCCCGGCTCGTTCGTGACCGCGGCGGAAATCACCGGCGCAACGCCGGGCTCCTCAGGCCTCACCTCGAATTCGACCGGCAACCTCGGCCCGAACGGCACTTTCGCCGGCACGTTCTACTGGGACGTCCCTGCGGATCTCGGACCGTTCGGCGGCGCCTCAGGCTTCCTGCAACTGCTCGCCGGTTCCGGCGGCGCGGCGTCGGGCAATACGGCATTCAGCTACGCGCCCGTGCTTCCGTCCGTCGTTCCGGGCGCCGGTTCGTCCACGCCTGGCGGCGGCCCGGGCGCCGCGGCGGGCGGCAACGGCCGTGCGTCCCATGACGACATGACCCCTGCAGGCACGAACGTCGTCATCGCGGGCGGTCGCAACAGCGCCGGCGCGCTGAACGCATTCACGACGGTCGACCGCTTCAACGTCGACCTCGGCACACTTCAGTACTCGTCCACGTCCTTCCCGATGGGCGCTGGTCGCACCGATCACGCGTCGTCGTTCTTCCTCGACCCCGCTTCGAACGCCCTCAAGCTCCTTGTCACCGGCGGAGCGGCGCATTCGGCCGCGGCAACCGCCGCGCAGAACACGGCGAACGTCTACACCTTCACCCCGACGGAAGCGGTCGCGTTCACGGCCAACACGATGGCGGTCGCTCGCCGCGGTCACACCGCCACTTGGGCCCCGCGCAATAAGGTCTATGTGATCGGCGGCGAAACCGCCCCCGGCACGGGCACGAACACGATCGAGGCCTACGACCCCGTCTCGGATCAATTCTCGACCGTCGGCGTCACGCTGGCCTCGGCCCGCCGCGGCCACACTGCGACGCTCTTGCCGAACGGCAAGATCCTCATCGCGGGCGGTTTCGATCCTGCCGCTCCGACCACGGCGCTCGCAGCCGAACTCTTTGACACGAACACCGAGACCATGATCGCGTTCACGTCGACGATTCTTGCCGCCGTCGACATGGTCGACCACACGGCGACGCGCTTGGCCAACGGCTGGGTGCTTCTCGCCGGCGGCCGCCAGGTCACGAACCCGGTCTCGTACCTCTCGTTCGCGACCGTCTTCCTTCCGGAGACCGGCGCGTGCGGCGACTTCACTCCGACGTGCGCGTCGATGGCTTCGGCTCGCGCGCTCCATTCGGCGGTGCTGCTCGGCGACGGCACGGTCCTCCTCGCGGGCGGTGACACCGCACCGAGCACCACGACGTCCGCAGTCGAACTCTTCCTCCCCGCGCTTTGCGCGTTCTCGCCGGTCACTGCGTTGTCCACCCCGCGCGCCGAACATTCGGCCACGGCGGTCGCCAACGGCACGGTCGTCGTCATCGCGGGCCGTAACGGCGCGTCGTTCCTCGACACCGTCGAGACCTACCCGGCGAACAACGCCGTGCCGGTCGTCACAGCCGCGAGCGTCTCCAACTCCGCCGGGCACGCGCTCATCAGCGTGACGGCGACCGACGCCGACGGCGACGGCGGCTACGCGATCCTGCGAGCCCGTCTGGCGGGCTCCATGGGCCCGTTCGCCCTCGCTGAAATCGCCCAAGGCGATGCGGGTGCGAACGGCCGTCTGAACGTCGGCGGATCCACCTATCTCTGGCGCTTCAACACGCAGGGCTTCACCTCGGGCCAGTCGGTCGAGATCCAAGTGATCCCGGTCGGCGCGGTGCTCGGAGCGCCCTTCACGATCACGGCGACCCTGCCCTGATCCTCCGCCGCGCGGCCCTCCGCGCGGCGCGATACGGCCCCGCACCGGTTCTCCGGCGCGGGGTCGGCTCATTTTTGCTTCCGATTCGTCGTGTCGCCGCTTGCCGCGGAGGGACAGGCGCGGAATCATCGCCGCCTTGAAACGAACGACGCAAGTGCGTCCTTCGCTCATGGAGCCCGACGCCGATGTCCAACGACGTCATGGAAAAACTGGTCGCCCTTTGCAAGCGGCGCGGTTTCATCTTCCAATCCAGTGAAATCTACGGCGGACTCAAGTCCTGCTGGGATTACGGTCCGCTCGGCGTAGAGCTCAAGCGGAACGTCAAGGAAGCTTGGTGGCGCGCCATGGTGCGCGAGCGGCGCGACGTCGTCGGCGTCGATTGCTCGATCCTCATGCATCCGCAAGTGTGGATCACCTCCGGCCACGTCGCAGGCTTCAACGACCCGATGGTCGATTGCAAGGTCTGCAAGGCCCGCTTCCGCGCGGACAAGCTGCCGGAATCGCAGTGCCCGAAAAAGCCGAGCAAGCGCCCCGGCGAGTGCGAAGGCGAGCTCACCGAGCCCCGCCAATTCAATTTGATGTTCAAGACGTTCATGGGTCCCATCGACGACCCGTCGAACATCGTCTACCTGCGTCCGGAGACGGCGCAGGGGATCTTCGTGAACTTCAAAAACGTCTGCGACTCGACGCGCGTCAAGCCGCCGTTCGGCATCGCCCAACAAGGCAAGTCGTTCCGCAACGAGATCGTGACCGAGAATTTCATCTTCCGC
>SXGT01625108.1_pt1 | contig 14843 bp, 17 predicted proteins | sample 3176221 | NCBI WGS metagenome assembly SXGT01 (sample SAMN11356862, study PRJNA531348) | freshwater metagenome | isolation source: freshwater sample F1-120 | place: China: Fuxian Lake, Yuxi | collected 2017-12-25
GGGAGCGTGGTCGAAGCCGTGGGCTACTGTGACCTGGCCCCTGGAATTTACAGGGCTTCCGTGGATTACGTGGACCGATTCCCTGGAGCTGAAACCTGGCCCCTGGAATTTACGGGGTGAAAGCAGGCTGAAGAGACCACTCCTCTGTCCCTTACCAGGCCAAAGCAAGTCAAGGAGACCCGTCTCCCTGTCCCTTACCAGGCCTGGTTTCGAGGGGTCGGTGTCTCACGTCATGTTGGCAGATAGGGGAGAGCGTCTTGCCCTCCCGCCGCTCGAACTCCCTCGACTCCATGGGCCATCCCCCTACCCGGCATGGTCATGGTGCCGTGCTCGTCCTCCCATGTCCACCCACGGCTGATTGATACGAAAACTTGGCCGACCGGGCGCGAGACCGCTGTTCTGGGCGCATGACGCGATCAAAAACGAACGCGACAGCCGAGCGGCGGAGTAAGCCCGATCGCCGGACCAAAGGTGACCGCAGAGATTTCCCTCGCCCCGAAGGACGCCGCAACAACGGCGGCCGGCGCTCGGGCGATCCAAAAGAGGTGCAGCCGTGAAGCTCTCGCTCCGTACCCAGCCCCACCCCCCTCCCAGGAGCCTCAAGCCCTCGCCGAAAGAAGGCTCGAAGCGAGCTCGGCGAAGCCCTCGCCCATCGCCGAGCGCGTGATCCAGCGCGGCGGCACCGGCAGCCGCTGGACGAAGCGCGCCACGTTGCTCACCCCGAAGGTCTCCCGGAAGGCGGCGAAGCAGGGGGCGTCGTTGCTGCTGTCGCCGACGTAGCCGTAGCAGTGGAGAGCGCGGCCCTCGTCCTCGCCGAAGCGCTCCCGGAGGAGCACCACCGCGCCGTGCGCCTTGTCCTCCGTGTCGAAGCTCGCGTGCAGGTGCACGCTCGATCGCGTTACGCGCGCCCCGGCCTCCAGGATCTCGACCACCAGGGCCGCGACGCGATCCTCGGGCAGGCGCACTCGCTCCCCTATGTCCCAGGCCACGTCGCTCCGCCGCGCCTCCACGTCGTCCGCGAGCCGAGCTTCCGGGACCACCTCCGAGGCGCGCTCCACGAGGCGCGCCAGACGGATCCGGCGCGACCTCCGCTCCGCCTCGTCGCACGACTCGCGACGAACGAGGCCCCGCCCCTCCCGGTGGATCCGCACCGCTCCATTTTCGGCCACGACGCCATGGATCGGCCATTGCCGCGCCACCACCTCACCCCAGCCGCTGGGGCGCCCCGTCACGGCGACCAGGCGGAGCCCCGCGTCCGCCAGATCGCAGAGCGCCATGTACGCGCGCCGCTCGAGCCTCCCCTCGCTGAGCAGGGTATCGTCCAGATCGAAGAGCAGGCCCTCGAGGCGCCGGGCGGCCTCGGGCGGCATCTCGGCGAGCGGCCTCATCGAGCCACGATCTCCGCGATCAGCGCCTTCAGGTAGAGGCCCTCCGGGAACGCGGCGCTCACCGGGTGATCGGCGCCCTGGAAGTGCCGCTCGAGCACCAGCGCGGTCACGTTCGCGTGCTGCGCGCCGATGGCGAGCGCCCGGGTGAGAGCCCCGAGATCCACGGCCGCCGAGCACGAGCAGAAGACCAGGTGCCCGCCCGGCTGTACGGCGCTCGAGGCGACCTCCGCGAGCTTGGCATAGGCGACGAGGGCCTGCTCGCGCACGCCGCGTGTCGGCGCGAGGCGCGGAGGATCGCAGACGACGAGATCGTAGCGCCCACGAGCCTCTCTCAGGAAATGCCTCGCGTCACCTCGGACGAACGCGACGCGATCCGCGAGCCCGTTCTCGGCGGCGATGGCCGCGGCCACCTCGATCGCGACGGCGCTCTCGTCGACCGCCGTGACCACCGAGGCGCCGCCGCGGGCCGCGGCCATCGCGAAGGATCCCACGTAGCTGTACGCGTCGAGCACGCGCTTGCTCCTGGAGAGCTCCTCGACCCGGGCGCGGAGCGCGCGCTGGTCGAAGTAATACCCCGTCTTCTGGCCAAGCTCAGGCGGTAAGGTGTAAGCGAGGCCCCGCTCCCGGAAGCGCAGCTCCCCGGTCCCGGAGCCCCTCACGACCCCCGAGCCTGCCACGAAGCCCTCGGCCTTCGCAGATTTCGCGGGTGTGCGATCCACGATCGCCCTCGGCTGGAGCACGCCCGAGAGCGCCTCCAGGACGAGGTGCTCTCTCTGCTTCATGCCCGCGGTGAGCAGCTGCACCACCAGGGTATCGTCGAAGCGATCGACGATCAGCCCCGGCAGACCATCTCCCTCCGAGTGAACGAGGCGGTAACCGGTGGTGTCCCCCCCCAGACCAAGCCCTGCGCGTCGAGCGAGCGCGGCCTCGACCCGAGCGCGAAAGAACGCGGCGCCCACGGGGAGCTCGGTCTGGCGGGTCAGGATACGAACGACGATGGCCGACTGCGGTGAGTAGAACCCTCGCCCAAGGAAATTTCCTCGAGGATCCTCGACACGCACGAGATCCCCTCGCGCCGCGCCACCCCGCACGCTCTCCACCGCCTGGGCATAGATCCAGGGGTGGCCGGTCCAGACGGGCTGGACGTGGCCGGGCTTCAAACGAAGGATAGGCTCATGCACGTTTGCTCAGCTCTCTCTGGCCAGACAGAGCGCCGGACCGACACCCGTTGTCGTCGTCCCGTGAACTCCGGTCAACATCGGAACGGGACTTGCGCCGAAAAATCGGCCACAATCCGGCAAGAGCCCATGGCACTTTCATTGCTTCGGTCTGCCCCCTGCCCAACCGCGTCGAGCCCCCCTCGAACGGTCGGAAGGAGCCCATCCCGATGAACCTTACCCCGTCGCGCATCTTCGTATCGCTGGCACAGGCGGCCATCACCACGGCCATCTTCCTCGCTCCGCGCGTCGCGTCGGCGCAGGACGCGAACGGAAACTGCCCGCCAGGGAGCTGGTTCTGCGCCGACGCCCCCCCTCCTGCGGCGCCGCCTGCCCTTCCTCCCCCCGACGCACAGCCTGCGCAGCCGGCGCAACCTGCACCTCCCCCGCCCGTCGTGGTCTACCAACCTCCGCCGCCCGTCGTCGTCGTCCCGCGCGACCCGCCCAAGACCTACGAATATCACCCTCGTCCTCGCATCCCGCACCGCGAGTGGGGCCTGAACCTCCACCTGGGAGGGATCATCATCGGTGGTCGCCAGAACAGCGACGTTGGGATGGGCCTCGTGGGTCTCGGTCTGCGCTTCCGCCCGGCTCCTTCCTTGGCCCTGGATCTCAACGTCGATGTTGCGGGTGGCAAGGACTACAACGGGCTCCGCCGCACCGAGACCATGGGCACGGTGAACGCCCTCCTGTTCCTCAACCCGAGGAGCCGCGCTCAGCTCTACCTGCTGGGCGGACTCGGCATCTCCGGGGCCCGTGTCTCCAGCGACTCCCAGCTGGGGCTCTACACCGGGGACACGCGCTACATGTACGTGGGAGGTCAGGGTGGCATCGGTCTCGAGGTGCGTGTCTCGAGGGTGGTGGCGTTGAACTTCGACGTACGCGGCTTCGTCCGCACACGCACTGACAGCGGCCGCACGCCCGAGTTCATCGACTCGACGGGCCGCACGACCAACACCTCGGGCGGTGGGCTCCTCACCGGTGGCATCACCTTCTACTTCTGAGCTCCGATCCCGCTCCTTCTGGAGGAAAGGGCGCCGCCCCGCTCTCGCGGGGGCGGCGCTCGCTTTTTGTGCAGGCGCGGCGTTCGCGCTCACCGCGCCGCCCACGAACCTCCACGCCATGCCGTGGGTCGGCCTGGTGGCCCTCGCCGCGCTCGTCGCGGACGCCCCTCGGGCGCGCCTGGGGGCTCTCTTCGGTTTCTGCTTCGGGGCTGGAGCCAACCTGGTCGCTCTCCGCTTCGTGCCGGAGGTCATCGCGCGCTTCACGCCGCTGCCCTGGATGGCCGGGCTCCTCGCGCTCGTCCTGCTCTCGGCCGCCCAGGGCCTCTCGTGGGCCCTGGCTGGAGCAGGCGCGACCGTCCTCCGGCAGCGAGGGCTGCCTCGCTTCGTGGCCTTCGGGCTGGCGGTCTATTTCTCGCTCTTTTTGCCTGGGATCTTTCCATGGACCCCTGCGGGAGGGGTGACTCCATGGCCCGCGCTGGTGCAGTCCGCGGACACGATCGGAGAGCGAGGGGTGAGCTTGCTAATTGCGCTCACGTCAGGGCTGCTTGTGGATGGGGCGCTCGCCTGGCGTCGTCAGGGGCGACGAGCGGCCATGGCGCCCTGGCTCGTCGGGCTCGCGATCCCGCTCGCTTCCGGGCTCTGGGGAGCGCAGAGGATGCGCCGAATCGACGCCGAGCGCTCTCTGGCGAGGAAGGCGAAGATCGCCCTGCTCCAACCCTCCATCGCGGCGGCGGTGCGCTGGGAGCCCTCGAGGGCCCCCGAGATTCACGCCACACTCACCCGCCTCACGAGGAGCGCCGAGGCGCGGGGAGCAGAGCTCACAGTGTGGCCGGAGTCCGCGTTCCCCTACGCGCTCCTCCACACGTCGCGCCGTAGCCCCGTCGGTGAGCGAGCGCTGCTCGGCTTCGGAGTCCGCGGGCCGGTCCTCGCGGGCGTCTACATGACCAAGGATCCGAGCTCCGCGACGAACTCGGCGCTGGTGGCGGGCGCGGATGGCGCGCTCTCGGCCCCCTACGACAAGCGTCACCTGCTCCTCTTCGGCGAGGCGGTCCCTTTCGCGGAGGACATTCCATGGCTCAAGAAGACCTTTGCTCGCGGCACGGGGCTGGTGCCGGGAAAATCCAACGTCGTCCTGCGAGCCGGCCCCGTGCGCGCCGGCGTCCTCGTCTGCTACGAGGACAACCTCCCCGAAGCGGGGAGGGAAGCCATGTCCACCGGCGCTCCCAACCTCCTCGTCAACCTGACGAACGACGCCTGGTTCACGGGGAGCCACGAGGGCGAGCTCCACCTTCGCCTCGCCGTGCTCCGCGCCGTCGAGGCGCGCCGTGATCTGGTGCGCTCGGTCAACCTCGGGCCCACCTCCTTCGTCGACGCGGCCGGGCGCGTGCTTGCTCGGTACGACGCCCCCTTCCCCCAGGCTCTGCTCGTCGAGGCTGCGCTGCTCGAGACGCCGGGGACCTTCTACGTGCGCTTTGGCGACGCGCCGCTCGCCGCGCTCGCCGTGGCCGCGGCCCTCTTCCACGCCCTGCGCGCCCGTAACGAAAAGCGCCGCGATCGTTAGATCGCGGCGCTCCGCGTCGCAAGGCCCCAGCGCCGAGCTCACGCCCTCGCGCTGAGCGCTCGGCTCACTGGATGAGATCCTTGAGCGCCTTGAGGGCGGTGGCCCGGACCTTCTTGGAGGCCGGCTTGCCCTTGATGATGATGCTCTCGCCCGTGAAGGGGTTCTTGCCCGGGCGGTCCTTGGTCGGCCCCTTCTTGACGGCCTTGAGCTTGAGGAGTCCCGGGATCACGAACTCGCCCGGGCCACGAGAGCCGAGCTGCTTCTTAATGAGCTCCGTGAGCCCATCAAACACGCGAGAGACGCTCTTCTTGTCGAGCTCTGCGCCCTCTGCAATATCTGAAATTACCTGGGCCTTGGTCATCCGCTTCGCTACAGCCATTTGCGCTTCCTCCTATTGGAACATCGGGCTCTCTGTGGATTGCTCTCGCGGGTTCATTGCACCGAACGTTGACCTTGGGGGTTGGACGGGCAGGGCAACGAGATCGAGCGCTGTGCGCGGGAGCCTGAAAAAAGCCCCCAAATCGCGAGCTGGACACATGGCTAGCACCCGAGAATCCGTCCTCGCAAGCTAAAATGAGCGCCTTTTCCGACTTTTTTTGCGGGAAGACATGGGAAAAGCCTGGGTCTCGGCGCTCCTTGACGGGGGTTCAGGTCAACTTTCCCTCAAGACTTCGCGGATTTATCTGCCCTGCTTGCTCGTTTGGCGGCGCTCCGCTCCCGGCTTTGAGGTGCTCGGGCTCGCTGCCTGGCGCGTCTCGCTCTCGCGGCCTCCTCGGCTGCGGCGCACAGGCGCTCGGTCTCGGCGCGCATGACGCGGTCCTCGGCGGCCGTGGCGTGGTCGTAGCCGAGGAGGTGGAGGAGCCCGTGAGCGAGGAGCATGGTCACCTCGGCGATCAGGGGCCGCCTGGCCTCCCGGGCTTGCCGGCGCGCGGTCGGTACGCTCACCACCACGTCGCCGAGCATCCCGCCCGCGTGAGCCGCGAACTCCCCCTCGCGGAGCGCGAAGGCGAGCACGTCGGTCGGCGCGTCCTTGCCTCGATAATCTCTGTTTAGTTTCTGTATTTGATCGTCGTCTGTAATGACAAATGAAATTTCTTCTTTTGCAATATCTTGTGCGGCGATCATAGCTTTGATTCTCAGCTGGATGTCGGCGCGCTCCAGGCCTCGGTGGGGGCCGCGGACAAGGGAGAGGCGGAAGGGCACGGGGTCTTTTCTCCTTGCGTGGTACGAGCGGGCGACGATGTTACGCCGAGCCTTGGAGGTCGACGTGGAAATGGCTGCTCTTGCCGCGGCCGGGAGCGAGGCGAAGGCCGCACCGCCGCCCTTCTCGGCCTGCGTGCTGGTGCCGGCGTACGACGCCGCGAGGACCCTGGCCCAGGTCGTGTCGGAGCTGCGCCGGGAGGTGCCGCAGGCGGCCGAGGGCGAGCGGCTCATCGTCATCGACGACGGCTCGGTCGACGGCTCGGGGCGCATCGCCAGGGAGCTCGGGTGCACGGTCGTCGCCCACGATCGCAACCGCGGCAAGGGCGCCGCGCTCCGCACCGGCCTGGCGACGGCGCGCGCCATGGGCTTCGACGTGGCGCTCACGGTGGACGCGGACGGCCAGCACCCCGCGGCCTCGGCGAGGGCGCTTCTCTTCGCCACGCCCGAACGCCGCGCCCTCGTGCTCGGCATCCGCGATCTCCCGGGCGCGGGAGCGCCCTGGAAAAACCAGGTCTCCAATCGAATATCGAATTTTTTCCTCTCGCTCTTCTCCGGGCGCTCGCTGCGCGACACGCAGTGCGGGCTGCGGCGGTACCCCATCGAGGAGACCCTCGCGCTGGGCGGGCGGGCCACGGGCTACGCCTACGAGGCCGAGGTGATCCTGCGCGCGCTCGACCGGGGCCTCGCTCTCGTCGAGACCGACGTGCTCGTGGTGTACCCTGCGGAGGAGCTCCGGGTGACCCACTTCGACAGCGTGAAGGACCCGGCGAGGATCGTCGGTACGGTCGTCGCCACGCTCGCGGATCTGGCCAGAGCGCGGCGCGCGCGCCGCTGAACCTCGGGATCGATGGATGCGCTTCCTCCGTAGACATCGCCGAAAGATCCTTGGCCTCGCGCTCTTCGTGGCGGCCTTCCCCGCGGCGCACCTGGCGATCGGCCTCGCCTCGCGCGCCACGCCCCCGCGCATCACGATGCCCACGCTGGAGCGACGCAGCGAGGGGCCTGTCACCTTCGTCGGCAAGGGGAGCTACCGCCGCGATCGAGGGCTCCACGAGGTCGTGCTGGAGGGGGGCCCCGAGGAGCTTGGCGCCCAGCACGCGGCGCTCCTTTACGACAGGATGGTCGACAACGAGAGGGATCTCTGGGAGGGCTTTGCCAGCATCGTCCCCTTCGCGCCGGCCCGCGTGGCCATGTTCGATCTGGGGCGCCTTCGGCACCGCGGCGTGGACCGCGAGTTCCCCGGGGTTCGCCGCCGTGAGCTGGCCGCCCAGGCCCTTGCCTTCTCGCCGGATCCTTACGAGGGCAGGCTTCCCACTTACGAGCGGATGGCGTTCCTCCACGCCCTCTACGACATCTCTCTCGGGTTCGAGCGCTCGCCTTTGCTGGGCTGCTCGGTCTTTGGCCTGGGGCCCGCGGCCACGAGGGACGGCCATACCCTGGTGGCGCGCGCCTTCGACTTCGACGCCGCCGACGTCTTCGACACCGACAAGGCTGTCTTCTTCGTGAAGGGTCAGGGCGTCCTCCCCTTCGCGAGCGTCGCCTGGCCGGGCCTGGTGGGGGTGCTCACGGGCATGAACTCCGAGGGCGTCTTCGTCTCGGTGAACGGCGCCAGGGCCAGGGACCCAAGGGCCACCGGGATGCCTGTGATCTTCGCTCTCCGGGAGGTGCTCGAGCGAGCGCGTTCCACGGACGAGGCCGTGGCCGTCCTGTCGGGCCAGGAGATCATGGTCTCCCACCTGGTCTTCGTGGCCGACGCCAGGGGCGCCTTCGCCGTCGTCGAGCGAGCCCCTGGCGCTCCGGCCCACACCCGCAGGACCTTCGCGGATCCTGCGCGCGTTCCGCTCACCAACCACTTCGAGGGCCCGCTGGCCGAGGATCCTCGCGACGCCAGGGTGCGGCGGAGCTCGAGCACCCTGGCTCGTCGAGCCAGGCTCGACGAAATGCTCTCGGCCGTCTCCGACGGGGGGGCGACCCCGGAGTCGGTCCTCGCGATGCTACGCGATCACGGCTGCGCCAGGGGCGAGGCGGGCTGCGCCCTGGGCGATCGCCGCGCCATCGACGCCCTGATCGCCACCCATGGGGTCGTCGCCGACACGAGCGCGAGGATCCTCTGGGTGAGCCGCGGACCTCATCTGGCCGGCGCCTTCGTAGGCTTTGATCTGGGGGCGATATTTTCCACGAATGCCCCGGCGTCGGGAGTCGTCCAACCCCGGGATCTGCCTCCAGATTTGCTGCTCCACGACACCGCCGCCTGGAACGAAGGCCGGAGGCGAGCAGGCGGACCGCTCCTCGCTCCCAGGAAAAAATGACCCTCTCTCGCCGCCATCTCCTTGCCAGCGCCCCGTTGCTGTTGCTCTCCCGGATCGCCAGGGCCGACGAGCGCGTCCCCCTCTCCGAGGCCAGGCTCGAGGAGCTGGTGCGCGAGGTCGCCCGCGCCCGTCAGGGCGTACGGACCTTGAGCGGCCCCTTCACGCAGATCCGAAAGCTCGGGCTCATGAAGGCCCAGATCCAGTCCCAGGGCCGGATCATCCTGGTGCTGCCCGACAGGCTGCGCTGGGAGCTCCTGCCGCCGGACGAGGTGGTCTACTGGGTCACGCCCGAAGGGCTCTCCTACCGCAGCCGTTCGGGTCAGGGAAGCGTCCGGGGCGGCAACGCCAGGGCCCTCGCGGCGGGCCTCGAGGACCTTCGGGCCATGCTGGGCGGGGACCTCGGCCAGCTCCGCAGGCGCTACGAGCTCAGGGCCTTCGCCTCCCCCGGCGGGCGCGACGAGATCGAGTTCGAGTCGACGCCCAAGCCTGGCCAGGACGTGCGGGGCATGAAGGCCATCCATTTCGGCATCGCCAAGGACCGGGTCCGTCCCACCTTCGCCAGGCTCTTCGAGCAGAACGGCGATCATAGCGAGATTCGCTTCGGGGAGCTCAGGCCCAACGTCCCCGTCGATCCTGCCCTGATGCGCCCCTGACGCTCGCGGTGGCCCTCGCCGCGGCCCATCATGTAGGGCGCCGAGGGCTCGAAAAGTTGGCCTCTTCGCCGCTCTTCTTCGATCGTGGGACGCCATGCAGAACGCCCGAACCCTCACGTCCGAAGAAGCGACCTCAAGGCCCGAGCGCCGGCGGCATCGCGTGTATCTTACACGCAATACCGAGTATCACTTCCGCGACGGCTTCTGCGTCGCGGTGCGGGACCGCCGCTCCGGGGATTTCCTCCACGGCCACCTCGCGCTTCGCCGCAGGCTCCAGGGCGGGCTCAAGTTCTTCATGAACGGCGCGATCGTCCCTAACTCCGGGGAGCCAAGGCCTGGCGAGGCGCTCTATTTCGCGGAGGGCGAGCGCGATCTGGTGACCAGCCCCCTGGAGTCGGTCGAGCGCCCCTCGAGGAGCCTCGTCGAGGCTTACCCGGATCTGCCGCCGCTCCGCCGCACCAAGATGGGCTGAGCGCCCGGGCCACGCTCCCGGGGCCACGTTCTTGGCTTGTGGGTCGCATGGGGGACATGCGAGCCTTCCTCGAGCGATGCTCGCGGTGCCCACTCGCTCCGAAGTCCGTGCGCGGCCCTTGGAGACAGCTCGCCTCACGCTCGCCCCCATCGAGGCCCACGACGCCAGGGAGATGTGGGCCGCGGTGGAGTCGTCGCGGGCTCACCTGGAGCGCTGGCTCCCCTGGGTCCCATTTACCTTCGATCTGGAGTCCACGCTCCGGTACGCCGACGCGAGCGCGGCCGACTGGGATCTGGGGCGAGCGTGCCGCTTCACCATCCGCGAGCGGGCCACCGGGCGCCTCGTCGGCGTGGTTGGGCTGGAGTCCTTCTCTCACCTCCACGAGAACGCGGAGCTCGGCTACTGGCTTGGCCGGACCGCCACCGGGCGAGGCTACATGACCGAGGCGGCCGGGAACATCTTGATCTGGGCCTTCTCCACGTTACGAGCCCACCGGGTACGCGTGGCCGCGGCCACCGACAACCACCTCTCTCTCGCGGTGATCCGTCGCCTCGGCTTTCGCTTCGAGGGCATCTCCCGCCAGGCCGAGCGCTGCAACGGCCGCTGGCTGGACCACGCGGTCTTCGCGCTGCTCTCGATCGATCCTCGCCCCGTCTGAGCTTGGCCTAAAAGCACTCTTTCTTGAAGTGCTTGTCCCCTTTGGCATCCAGGACATAGTTCGGCTCACACTGGGGTTTTGACGATGCCCGCTGCCCCGCAGATCCCCGGGGCGGGGGAGGGGTGGCCCTGGATCCGTAGAGGTCGCCGGCGCGTGACCGTCATCGCCGCGTGACCGTCATCGCCGCGTGAGCAGAGTGTCCACGCTCTCCACCGTCATGGCCGCTCGGAGCCACATCTCGAGGCGGCGGATACTGTGGGTCTCGAGGATGCGATTTTTTGCCTCGCCTTCGAGCGCCACGTTCCGCCCCTCGAGAACCAGCAGGATGGCCTTCGCGAGTCCTTCGGCCGTCCCCTCGGCCTTGCCCCGGATCTCGCCCCGCTTCTCGCCCTCTTTCTCGCCTTCGCGAAAGGCGCGGCGCATGTAAGTCGAACGGTATTCGTAGGGCTTTCCGTTGAGCGTCGGCATCAAGGTCTCCAGGGCAGCGTGGACGGCCAGACTCGAGCTGAGCGCCGATTTCCACGGAGGAGAGCGAGCAACCTCGCACCGGACCAGGCGCTCTCTGGGCGCTGCCCCGCCTGCTATCTTTGCCCTCGTGGACCCGAAATCTTCCAGCTTGGAGCTCCTCCTCGCCCCCTCACAAACCAGCTCTGGGGCGGCGCTGCGCCTGCCCTCGGCTCGTGAGTTCCCTCCCCTCGACGAGCATATCGTCCAGCCCGAGCTCTCACGTGACGAGGTGCTCCGAGGGCGGAGCATCATCGCAGCACCCTCTCGGCCACCCCACGGCGACAGGCATTTTGGCCTCGATTACGTGCTCGGCGCCCACGTCAAGCCGGGGTGGGTCGGCTCCTCCGACCTGCTCACCCGCGTCGCCGTCGGCTCCGATTTTGCTTCCGACACCTGCGTGCGAAAGACGGGGATCGACCCTACCACCGGGGAGCGCTACCTGGAGGAGCTGGCCTTCGAGGGGGTCAACGAGCAGTCGCTCCGCGACGTCACCGAGCAGGCCGAGGACATGAGCGCCCGCGGCGTGCGGCGGGTGTTCGCATTGTTCGCGAAGAAGGGCGAGGTGCGCGAGTGGTCGCCCTCGCTGCGAGCGTGGCAGACGCTGGAGCCGGAGGCCACGCTCGACGATCCTGCGCTGTCGCGACCGATCCGGGTGAGGGAGCTCCTGGACGCGGCCGAGGCGGATGACGCGGTGGCGCGGGCGCTCCTTGCCAAGGACAACCCCGTGCTCGTCGAGGCGCGCGCCCAGAGCCTTCGCGACGGCCTGCGCGAGGGGATCGAGGCCGTGTGCGAGCTTCTGGGCATCGAGCGGACGGCTTCGCGGAGTGCCCAGCTCGACGCGCCCGGGCTCACGGCCCTCCTCGCGAAGCTCCGCTCCGAGCGCCGATGGCCCTGATCCATCAAAATTTCCTCCACGTAGGGTGTGGACCACGGACGGAGACGGCTCGAAGCCCGCGCGCCCTCAACCCCACGCGTCACACGCAGGTGCCGTGGTCGCTCCGTGGCGGGTCCACACCCTCCACGTACCTAAATAGGAAGTATGGCGAGCCAGGCGGCCGGGCCCAAACCGGGCCATGCGCTCGCGGAGCGAGGAGGGGTGAGCGAGCTAGAGCGAGGCGGCCACCTGGGAGAGCACCTTCCCTGGCTCCCTATCGATGGTCTCGTGGTGGGAGACCAGCACCCGAGTAAGCCCGGGGAGAGCTCCCAGGCGCTCCAGGTGGGCACGGAAGGCGGATTTGTCCTTCACGAGGAAGAACCTGCTTACACGGGAGACCCTCGGGCCCCCGGTCGAGGCCGTGAGGTGCTTGAGGACAAATCCCGTGAAACCCGGGGCGTCCGGCATGTTGAAGATACAGTCGTTCAGGACGATGGAAGCTCCGTCCTCGGCCCGGACAATCAGGACTCCCTCCTGGGCCCCCGTCCCCTCGAGCGTCTCCAGGCTCACCACCCCGTCGGGCGGGTGATCCTCGTAGGTGCCCGATACGGGGACGACCTCCTCCACCTTCTTGCGAGCCCCGGAGGGGCATAGCACCCTGGCTCCAGGGTACCTGTCGTGGAAGACCCTTGCGTCCAGACGGTGAAAGCCGTTGGGGACGACGATGAAGCCCACCTCGCCCCAGCCCTCGATCTCCTTCATCGCCTCGTCGGAGAGGGCAATCGCATTGTGGATGAGGAGCTTGCCATCCGCGCGCCTGGCAATGGCCATGACGCGCTTGAGAGGCATACCTTCCAGATCGCCCTCCACCCGCCATAGGTTCGAAGAGAGCTTCTCGATGCGGCGGTGAGGGAGCACCTTCCAGCTGTCATTTGCCTTCGCCATGCGCCGGAGATTACACTTCGCGCCGCCTCGTGGCACGAGCTACGGGGCCCGCCACCCGTCGACCAGGGAGCGGAGCCTGGGGATGCCCTCCACCGCCCGAGAGCCGTACCAGCAGAGGTCTTTTCCGCCGGTGCGGACCACCGCGCCCCGGGCCGCCGCGGGGGTGCGCTGGGCCAGGAAGACCCGGGCGTCGGCCTCGCTGAAGGGGTGAGGCTCGTCCGGCAAGAGGACCAGCTCGGGGGCCCGGGTCTCCACCTCCTCGAGCGTGACGCGAGGGTAGCGCACGTCGCGGCCGGCCACCCGATCGGCCGGGAGAGGAGGGGCTCCGGCCACGTCGGCCGCCAGCGGGTAGCGCCTCTCCCGCTCGGCGAAGATATTTCGAGCTCCGACCTGCTCCAGGGCGTCGCTGATGTACGTGGCGCCGTGGATCGTCATCAGAGGATCCATCCAGATGGGACAGAAGGTGGGAATCCTCGTTCCCTGGAAGGTCTCGGCCTCCCGGAGCACCTCGTAGCCTGCCTTGACCAGGGAGCGTACCCCGGGATCGCCCTCGACATGGAAGATACGGGCCATGCGGGCCATGTGGGCGATACCGTCGGCCACCCGCTTTGGAAAGGCGATGAATACCCGGATACCACGGGCGATCAAGGCCTCCAGATCGCCCCGGGTATTCTCCTCCTGATTGGCCAGGACAAGGTCGGGGGACAGATCGCAGATGGCGTCGACGCGGGGGTTCTTGGTGCCCCCCACCGAGGGGAGCTGCTTCACGAGATCCACGGGGAGCTCGCAGTAGTCGGTGCGCCCGACCAGGGCGCCTCCGCAACCCAGATCGGCCAGGGTCAGCGTGTCGCTGGGGACGAGGGATACGACCCGTCTTGGCGGCACGTTGAAGATATGCTCACGCTGGCGGTCATCGACGATCTTCTTCATCGGGGCTCCTTCACTCGAACTCCTCGGGAGGGGGGAGGGCCGGAGGTCCACCGTCCTCGTGAGGGCCCACCAGGGCGGCGCACTCCGCCCAGGCCACGTCCGAGCAGCGCCTCCGAGAGCGGCCCACGCACCTGAGGATGCCGGGCGCCTCCCGCTCCACGATGCGATCGAGGATCAGCTCGCAGCCTCGGCCGCACTCCGCCTCGTTGCACACCTTCCCGATCTGCTCGACGCAGGCCGCCTGGCAGGTCTCGATGGGCCTCCCTGGAGCCGCGGCCGCCGGGCACCCGCCAAGGACCGTGAGCAGGGGCCCGAGCAGGAGAGGGCGCGCCAGCCCCGAGCTAAGCACCGGCGCCCTCGCGGCGCTCGAGGGTCACGAACTCCACCCCGGGCGTCTCGCCCTCGCCACGCGCGACCTCGCGAAAGGCGCCCTGGTCGAAGGGGGGAAAGAAGACGTCGCCCGAGGGGCGCTCGTGCACGAGCGTCATGTACATACGGGTGGTCAGGGGGAGCGCCTCGGCGTAGAGCGACGCCCCCCCGATGACCCGAGGCTCGGCATCCGTGGACCTGGCGAGAGAGAGCGCCTCGGGCAGGTTGCGGGCGACGGCGCACCCAGGGGCGGCGTACGCCGGATCCCTGGTGACCACGATGTTGGTCCGCTGGGGGAGGGCGCGCCCTATCGAGGCGTGGGTCCGCCGTCCCATGATGACCGCGTGGCCGAGCGTGAGCCTGCGAAAATGGCGAAGATCCTCGGGCAGGTGCCATGGCAAGGTGCCCCCCTTGCCTATCGTGCCGTCGTCGGCGACCGCCACGACCAGGGCGAGCGGCAGGAGCGCGGTCATACGCTGACCTCCGCCGCGATATGAGGGTGAGGCTCGTAGCCCTCGAGCTCGAAGTCCTCGTACCGGTACTCGGCCAGATCCCTGGGCGGACAGACGATGCGCAGCACAGGAAGAGGGCGAGGCTCCCTCGAGAGCTGGATACGCGCCTGATCCAGGTGGTTCATGTAGAGGTGAGCGTCGCCGAAGGTGTGGATGAACTCCCTCGCCACGAGGCCCGTCGTATGGGCGACCAGCAGGGTAAGCAGCGCATAGCTGGCGATGTTGAAGGGGACGCCCAGGA
>SXGT01573176.1_pt1 | contig 14839 bp, 12 predicted proteins | sample 3176221 | NCBI WGS metagenome assembly SXGT01 (sample SAMN11356862, study PRJNA531348) | freshwater metagenome | isolation source: freshwater sample F1-120 | place: China: Fuxian Lake, Yuxi | collected 2017-12-25
ACGCCGCAATCGGGTGAACCCGCGCGTGGTCAAACGCAAGATGTCGAAGTTCGCCAAGAAACGTCCAGAGCATCGTCGTCAACCGCCCTTAAAGAAAACCTTTGCCGAGACAGTGGTTGTAACTTAAACGAACGGTATTGTGTTTAGCCGCGGTTCGCAGAACCGCGCGGGGGGGGCGACCCGCGGCTAAACAAATTCAACTCTCGACTGCCTCGATCACGATGCACGACACATTGTCGCGCGAGCCCATTTCGAGCGCGAGCGCGCCGAGACCGTCGGCGCATTCTTGCACGTTGGGATGAGCGTTGACGAATTCGAGCAACTTCGCGTCGGGCACGGGACCGGTCAGGCCGTCGCTGCACAGGAGGAAATGGTCGCCGTTCGCCAGCTCGATCGCTCTCACGTCGGGGCCGTCGCCGATTTCCTTGCTGCCGAGATATTTCCACAGGACGTTCTTGAAGCGATGTTCGCGGGCCTCTTCGGGGCTGATCGTCTTGTTCTCGACCAGGGCCTGGGCCAGCGTATGGTCGATCGTCAGCTGCTGAATGGCGTTGTCGCGGATCAGATAGGCGCGCGAATCGCCGAGGTTGCAAATGTAGATCTCGCGGCCTTTCTTCCACAGGGCCATGACGATGGTCGTGCCCATGTTTTTCATGTCGCGGTCGAGCGAACCCATCGTGATGATTTCGTCGTTGGCCTGGACGACGGCCTTGCGGACGACTTGCTTGATCTGGTGGTCGGCGTTGGCGGCGGGGAGGTTTTTGCGCAGTTCGCGCGGCACCACGTCGATGGCGTGCTTGCTGGCGATCTCGCCGGCCGCCTGGCCTCCCATGCCGTCGGCGACGATACAAAGGGTCATGTCGGGGAACTGCTTGAACTCGATGGAGTCCTCGTTGTTTTCGCGATAATTACCCAGCAGGGTGCATTTGCCGACGTTCAAGGACAAGGGCATCGAGCCACCTCAATTTCGCCGCGATCCGAATAAAGCGACCTGAATGGGACTGAGGCTGCGACTTTACGGATCGTGTCGTTCGACAGGCTGGTTGTATCTTAGCGGAGTTCTCATATTTCGCAACAGGATCGGCTCATTTCAACTATACCCCGCGAATAAGGGTTACGCAACTCATAAGGCCCGCCGTCCACGTGGGCAACGCCGTCGACCGGCCGTAGACGATGGGCTATATTTCCGCGGCACTTGTGTCGCGACGCACGGCCTCGCTACAATGTTTGTGAGTAATCGAGAAAGCGAGGCTGCCGTGTCTGTGTTGATGGAATTAAAGCGGATCATCATCAACGAAATCCACGATCAGCAGGTCATCTTGCTGAACGAAGTGGACGGCGAACGCGCCTTCCCTATTGTCATCGGCCTCTTCGAAGCGATGAGCATCGACCGCCGCATCAAGGGGATGCAATGGCCTCGGCCGATGACGCACGATCTATTGTGCACGATCATCGATCATCTCGGCGGCGATTTGCAGGACATCTACATCAACGAGTTGCGTGAGCACACCTACTTCGCGAAACTGCGCGTCAAGAAGGACGGCGAAATAATCGAGGTCGATTGCCGGCCGTCCGACGCGATCGCGGTGGCGGTGACGGCGAAGGTGCCGATCTACGTCTCGGAGGATGTGATCGACGAAGCGAGCGAGGATGTGTGATTCCTCTCCCCTCTCCCAGAGGGAGAGGGGCGAAAATTCCTTGGCCTCCTTCGCCCCGACCAGCGGCGCCGCACACACGAAATTCTCGCACACATACGTCGTTACCGCCCCTTTGGCGTCGCGGTCCTTCAAGAGCGGCAACCAATCCGCGGACGCATCCCCCGGCGCTTTCCACGCCACGACCTGATTCGGCCGATACCCCTGACGCAGCATCCGCAACACTTCGACCACTTCGGCATCCTTGGCGGCGCCGACGATCGCAATCTCTTGTACAGGTCCGAGGTAGAAATCAAGCGCGCTGAGCATCTGCCCGGCGGCGGTGGCCGAGCGCGCCATCAGGCCGCGGAAGAGGTGCAGCGTGCGTTTGGCCTTGTCGAAGAGGTCCGCGTCGCCGGTCAGTTTCGCGAGACGCAACAGCCCCATGACGGCCATCGAATTGCCCGAAGGCGTCGCGTTGTCGTGCGGGTCCTTGTTGCGGGCGATGAGCGATTCGTGATTGATGCCCGTGTAAAAGAAGCCGGCTTCCTTGTCGTCCCAAAACTGTTCGAGCATTACTTTGATGAGCGACAGAGCGGACTCGAGCCAACGCGGCTCGAACGTTGTTTCATAGAGTGTCACGAGCGCGTTTACGAAATAAGCATAGTCTTCGAGATAGGCGTTGAGCTTGGCAGCAACCGGGTTAGCCGGACGCGCAAGCGACGGACTTTCTGCACCGTCGCTTGCGCGTCCGGCTAACACGAGCGCGGTGCGCAATAATCGCCCATCGGCCTGACGCATGTGCGTCAACAGAAAGTCGGCGGCGCGAACCGCGGCCTGGGCGTATTCGGGCGCTTCGAGCACCTGAGCTGCCTTGGCGAACGCGTCGATCATCAGCGCGTTCCACGCCGTCAGAATCTTCTCGTCGCGCCCCGGCCAGATGCGTCGGCTGCGCGCGGTGAATAGCTTCGCCCGCGATTCACGCAGACGCCGTTTCAACTCGGCGACGGGTATATGCTGCATCTTCGCTTCGACATGGAGCGGGCGCGACAGATTCAGGATATTGTGCCCCTCCCAGTTGCCCAGGCCGGTCACGTCATAGACCGCGCAAAACAGTTTCGCCTCGTCCGGGCCGAGCAGACTTTCGACTTCCTTGACTGTCCAGACGAAGAACTTCCCCTCGACGCCTTCGCTGTCGGCGTCCTGTGTGCTAAAGAACGCGCCCTCCGGCGCCGTCATCTCACGTAGGACATAGCCGAGAGTCTCCTCGATGATCTCGCGATAATAGTTGTTGCCCGTGACCTGATAGGCTTCGGTGTACGTCAGCATGAGCAGCGCGTTGTCGTAAAGCATCTTTTCGAAATGGGGGGCGAGCCATTGAGCATCGGTGGAATAGCGATGAAAACCGCCGCCGAGCTGATCGTAGATGCCGCCCATGGCCATGTGATCGAGCGATTTCGTCACCATCTCCAGGCAGGTGTCGTCCTTGAAGCGGCGCGCGCAGCGCAACAACAGCCGCAGCTCCATTGGGTGAGGGAACTTCGGAGCTCGGCCGAAACCGCCGTAAGTCGGGTCGAAGATGCGCCGCAGTTGATTGGCGGCGCTCCGGAGCACATCGGGATCGAGCGTGCCTGGTTCTGCTTCGAGCTTCATCGATTCCTGAATCGCGGCCGTGATCTGTCCGGAGTTCGTCGTGATTTCGGCACGGCGATTTTTCCAGGCGTCCGCAAGCGCGACAATCAGCTTTTTGAACGACATCATGCCGTGGCGATCCGTCGGCGGAAAATAGGTGCCGCCGAAGAACGGCTTGAGATCGGGCGTGAGGAAAACCGACATCGGCCAGCCGCCGTGCTGGGTCAACAGTTGCACCGCGGTCATGTATATCTGGTCAAGGTCGGGTCTTTCTTCGCGGTCGACTTTGATGCTGATGAAGTGCGCATCGAGAATCTTGCCGACTTCGGGATCCTCGAAACTCTCGTGTGCCATCACGTGGCACCAGTGGCACGCCGAATAGCCGATGCTGAGGAAGATGGGCCGATCGAGCGTCTTCGCTTGCGTCAGCGCTTCTTCGCCCCAGGGAAACCAGGCCACGGGATTATGGGCGTGCTGCTTGAGATACGGGCTGGTTTCGTTGACAAGGCGGTTCGGATGATGCGAGGTGTCGTGCATGGCAGGGTTCCGCAAGGAGATGGCAAAGATATTGCCATCATAAGAAAATGCGCGACGATCGGCGTTGAGCATCCGCTATCTGCCGTGCGAAGATTGCGTTTCTGGTTCGTGGCACTGCCGTTATTTTTCGGCTGGGAGCTGTAAGCGGTTCCTTCACGTGATCTCCGAACCCGGAACCAGCGTTTCTTGCGAAGAAATTGCCCGTCGCCGCGGACTGACGAATCCGGCCAGGAACAACAGGAGCATCGCCGCGGAAAGAACGGATGCGCCAAAGTAAGCGAGGCGATAGTTCTCGCCGGTCAGATCACGAATCCAGCCCACGCCCACGTGCCCCAAGAGGAGCCCCGAGCCGCTGATGAATAGCAAAATCCCCTGGGCGCTGGCGCGTATGTCATGCGTCGCCTGCCGATTGACGAACACCTGCCCGGCCACCAGGAAACAGCAAATGAACACGCCATGCGCTGCGGACGCCGCCAGGATCACGCCAACCCGCAAATCCAGCCCTAGCAACGCCAGCTCGCCCGTCCAGACCGCGATGCCCAGCACCATTGTCGTTTTGGCGCCGAGCCGGCCGAGCATTACCGGCAACAGGAACAGGAAGATGACCTCCGTGCTCTGGGCGATCGTCAAGACCATCGGCAACGCGGCGCGTTCGATGCCCAGATCGGCAAGCAGGAGCGGGTTCATCTGCGCCGTGAAGGGGATTGTCACGTATAACCCGAAGAAGCTCACACAGTAGACGACAAACGAGCGCTCGCGAAACAACCGCAACGCCGCCAGCGGCGCATCCGCCACGCCCGCCAGCCAGGAACGCCTGCGCGTCCCCGATGACACATGTCGATTGGGCGGCGTGTGTGGCAGCGTCAACGCATAGCAGGCGAGCACGAAAGCGGCGGCAGCTCCCAGGTGCATACTGACCGCGAAATCGGCCGGGGTGTCCGCCTCGGCGCCAGCATGCGCATGGGTGTACCAGCCCGTCAAGCACCAGCCGATGACGATCCAACCCAACGTCCCCCACACCCGTACCTTGCCGAAATCGCGCTCGGGATGCTCCAGTTGCCGAAAGATCAGCGAACTGGTCAGGCCGATGGTCGGGATCAAGAAGATCCACAGCCCCAGGCAGGCCACAAAGATCACCCACGGCTGAAAGGGGTCGGCAAGGCGCGGGATCAGCAGCAGGCCCACAGCGGACGCGAGGGCGCACAGGCTGATGCAGCGTTCCATGGCCAGCCAGCGATCGGCGATTTGGCCCCAGATCAAGGGCGCGATGAGCGAACCGAGCGCGCTGGTCGCCGAGGCCCACGCGGTCGCTTCCGCGGAAAAGCCCAGGTTCTTCAGATGCAGCGAAAAGACGGGGACCCACGACCCCATGATCGCAAAGCCGATGAAGATGAGCACCGACAGGCGCACCGTCAGGTGCTTCGGCCGGTGCGAGACGGCGATGTCACTTCCTTCCATGGTGGCAGCGGTCATTGGCAGCGTTCCCGGGACGAATTTTACGACACTCCCGATTGAATCAGAAGACTGGTATAATAGTCAATGCCGCTTGTAGTTGAGCGCTCGCCCACTCGCGCGTGAAAAAAAACGGAATAATGCAGATGCCAACCAAATACTACGACATCCTGGGCGTGCAAAAGGACGCCAGCGACGCCGAGATCAAGGCCGCCTATCGCAAGTTGGCGCGCGAACATCATCCCGACCGTAACCCCGGCGACAAGCAGGCCGAGACGCGTTTCAAGGAAATCCAGGAGGCGTTTGCCGTCTTGAGCGACAAGAAAAAGCGCGCCAAATATGATCGCTTCGGCAGCGTCGGTCCCGATATGCCCGACGGCTGGAACGGCCAGCAAGGCGGTATTCCTTTCGGCGGCGGCTTCGGACAGGCGACGGACATCGACCCCAGCCAGCTCGACGAAATCCTGGGCCGCTTCGGCGGGATGGGCGGCTTCGCGGACGCGTTCGGCTCCCGCTCAGGCAAACGCGGCCGACGCACCGAACCGCGCGAGCCGAGTATTCATGAAATTGCTATCCCCTTCGAGACCGCGGTCCTCGGCGGCAAACTCTCGCTGTCCATCAACGAACGCAGCATCGATGTCAAGATCCCCGCTGGCGTTGACGAGGGGCAAACCTTGCGCCTCGCGGGCCAGGGCCCCGGCGGCGGCGATATCCATCTGAAGCTCCACATTGACGCACACCCTTACTTCCGCCGCGAGGGTAACGACCTCTTGCTCACCGCGCCGATCAGCGTTGCCGAAGCGATCCTCGGCGCCAAGATCGACGTGCCCACGCTCGACGGCAGCAAGCTCACCGTCAAAATTCCCGCGGGCACCTCCAGCGGCGCCCGTCTGCGGCTCAAGGGCAAGGGCGTCAAGGGCGGGCATCAGTATGTCGAGCTCAAGATCGTTGTTCCCGCCGCGCCGGATGAGCAAAGCCGCAAGCTGATCGAGCAATTCGCTCAGTGCCATCCGCAGCAGCCGCGCGTGGGGCCGCCCTGGGAGTAGCCCATGTTGACGTTTCGTAAGCAAGACCGCCTGCGCTCCTCCACCGACTTCAAGCGCGTGTACGAGCGCAAGTGCTCCGTCAGCAATCAATGGCTCATCGTCTACGGCCTGGCGAACGAGCTCGGCCACTCGCGCGTCGGCCTGTCGGTGTCGCGCAAGATCGGCAACGCGGTGGCACGCAATCGCTTCAAGCGCCTCTACCGCGAAGCGTTCCGCGCGACGCGCGCCGAGTTGCCGGCGGGGTATGACTTGATCCTACTGCCGCGCTCGTCGAAGGAGCCGACGCTGGACGACGTGAAGGACGCGCTCTCCACGCTCGTGCCGACCTTGGCGCGAAGGTTGACGCCCAAGGAAAAATCGTGATGCTCGGCTGGTGTCTGATGTTGGTGCGCTGGAGCTTCAGCTTGCTGTTGATTCTGCCGGTGCGCTTCTACCAGATCGTTCTGGGGCCGATGTTGCCGAAGGTGTGCCGCTATTATCCGAGTTGCAGCGAGTATTTCATCGAGGCGGTGCGCAAGGACGGCCCGTGCAAGGGGTGTGCGAAGGGGATCTGGCGGATCTGCCGCTGCGGGCCGTGGACGCGCGGGGGGTATGATCCGCCGTGATGGAATTCGTTTAGCGCTCGCTGATGCGTTACAGCAACTGTCGCGCGGTAGCGAGCGCTAAACAAAAACCAATCAGTACGCCAAATGCGGCGTTCGATCAGACACGTTTCGTGGCCGCAAATCAAAGCCCGCCCAGTTCACGGGCGTGGTGCCGACGAAATCGTCTTTGCGGAATTCGCCATCTTCCGAACGCGGCTCATGATGGCACGGCGTGCTGTGCCAGAGCACCACGTCAGCGTTCGTAATCTTCGTTCCCTTCTTGGCGTATTCGTGTACCTTCGGGTAGTACATCTCATCCTTGCGATTGACCGTCACCCAGAAGTCGTGCTGCGTGCATTGCTCGCCTTGCCCGTAATGGCGCGCGTTGCCCATGCGCATCGACACCACGTCGTAGGAGATCGACATTTTGCGAATGTTCTTCTTCTTGTCGTTGCTGATGTTGAGCATCGTGAACTTGTCGGCGTGCCAATCCTCAGGGCCTTCGATTCCCTTGTTGAACGGCCGCATCACGGTCTTGGCCTTGCCTGGATCGTCCGGCGTCTCGATGTGTTCCATGACATTGACGGAGTTGTTGGCCGGGCCGTCGAGGTTAACGTCGACGCGCCACAGGCCATTGTGCATGTGCCCCTCGAACTCGCGCGACGAGTAATTGCGGCCTGTGGAGCCGACGCGGAAGGTGACGGTGCCTTCGTCCTGGAAGCCGTACTCGATGATGTAGCGATAGTTGGCGGCGTCGAGACAGGCCCAGAGGACGAGCTTTTGGCCGCGGCGCACGCCGGTCGCGGTATCGACCCACATGACGCCGCGGTCGCGCACTTCGTGAACGACGTTGGCCGGCTCGTTGAGCAACTTGCCGAACGGACCGGCGGCTTCCTTGTTGAGCGTGACCAGCGCGAAATTGTACGACACATCCCAGAAGCGCGGGCTGCCGGAGTGATAGGGGACAAACATTTCGGCCAGACGGGCGTCGCCGAGAACTTGCATCCACGGTTCCTTGGGTCCGCGCTGGAACCAGGCGTCCTGGATGATGAGACCGTAGCCCGCGGCGGTCGCCCAGCGCACCTTCCACGCGGTCTGGGCCACGTCGTTCGACGGGAACGTCTGGATCACTTCGTTGGCCGGCTTCGGCGGATCCTTCGGCGCGGGCTGCTGTGGAGTTGCCGTGAAGCCCGCCAGGCCGACGAGTGTGATGAAGAACGTCAAGGCAATACTGCGCGACCACGTCATGACGATTCGCCCCCCCTTTTGTTGCGGCTTGGAAGCTGTTTTAGAAGCCCCTCTCTCCCGTAATCGGCGGAGAGGGGTTGGGGTGAGGGGTGCATTTTTCGCGGGTGCCAGCCCCCTCACCCCCGGCCCCTCTCCCCTGAGTACAGGGGAGAGGGGAGAAATACGGCGCTAAGCCGCAAGCGGCAGGAAAAAATACACCAGCGCCGCGCGCGTCTGCCGGCTCACCGCGACCTCGCCGGCGTAGCCCAGGAGCATCGGCAGAAAGATGAGGGTGAACAGCACCCACAGCACCAGCGCGAAGCCTAGCGCATGCGGCCATTGAAAACGCAACACCACCCACAACGCGATGAACCAGCCGAACAGATGGCCGAAGTTGAAGGCCAGGTTCCAGATCAGCCGGCCGTAGAAAAACTTCACCGGAATCCCGGTCGGCGCATTGTACTTGTCCACCTCGATGACCCAGCCGTCCTGGCTGACGAAATAGCCGTATGCGCCTTCGCCGCCGGGGACGTAATTGAATCGCCATTTCGTGCCGTCGTTCTTTTCCACATCCAGCGCGACGATGTCCTGCGGCTGCCAGGGACGCGGATTGGTCGTCTTGTCCTTGTATTGAAACCGGTTCGGACCCTCGCGTTTGCTTTCGTAGAGCGTCGATTCGCCGTCCTTGAACTCGCCGGGCTTGCGGCGATCGGCCTTGACCGCCCAGATGAGCGGCGCGGGACGGTCGAGCATTTCGTCGCGCGGGCTGAATCGCATGAGTGTGTCAATGGGGCGATTCGTCGGACTTGAGCGGTCCCCCATGGCGATCGCTAACGCCCAGATCGCGAAGCCGATCGTCAACAAGAACCCCGCGGCGGGCGCCTGCCAGAACATCCCCGGCGATGGCTCGGTGTAGATGTAGCCCTGGAAAAAATATGAGCCCGCCCAGAGCAGAACCGTCAAGGTGGCGAACATCAAAACAAGGATGAAGAACAACCCTAGCACGATCGACTCCGTAATTTCGGATAGGAGACGAAGCTCGGCGATGCGGGCATTGTAGCCGATTCCCACAAGTGGGCCAAGAATGCTGGCGTGTCGCTTGCGGCTTAGGGCCCCCGTGCTCCATTCCGAGCGCTAGGTGACAAGCGGCAGAAAACGTCGCTTGTCGAAAAGAGCCGCTATGTTATAGTCCCGCGCCCTATTTACGGAGGCCCCCATGCACACGTCGATCTGCTTGCTCTCCTGCGCCCTGATGCTGGCCCAACCCGGCGGCGATCGCGCTGACTGGCAATTGACGCCGCAAATCGCGCCCGGCCTTGAACTGATCTATCGCGGCGAGTTCATGGACGAAGTCCTCGGCCAGAATTTCGAGCGGCAGACGCGTTATCGTCTCGACGCCAACCTGCTCGTTCTCGAAGCCGGCGTCAAGGATTGGCGCGTTGCCTTCCTGACCTCGCTGCGTTTGCACGACGGCAGCGACCCACTGGCCAAGAAACTTCCCATCATACCGGTCGCCGCGCCCAAGGAAAAGGTGAACGACGGGCCAACCTCGCTGCGCCTCGAACTCGCCCAGGTCGAATTGCAAGGCCGCATCCGCAATCGCGACAAACGCCTCGTACAGATTCCGCTCAAGGGTCCGCCGACGCTCGAATGCGGCTTCCTGGTCACCGTGCCGCTGACAAAAGTTGGCCGCAATTATACGTGGGAGGTTCCCGAGGAAGGCCGGCCGCTCATGCGCTGGCAAGTGGTCGGCATGGAATCGAGCGGCGGCATCTCGTGCATCAAAGTGGTAGGCGAGCAAAAAACCGAGGACTGGGACCGCGCCCGCGCCGATCAGGTCGCCTGGCGCCGGCGCGACATCGTCTGGCTGCACCCACAGCTTAACGTCGCTCAAAAAGTTGAACGCATCATCGAACGCCGCGACCCGGCCCGCGAACACCCGACCGAGCGCGTCAGTGTCCGCTATGAGCTGGAGAGCCATTTGCGCTATCCGAACATCCTGTTCCAGGAGCGCATGCAGGAGATGCTCAAAGCGAGCGAAACTTACGACACGACGCAGATGCTCATCAAAGAGCCAGCGCAGAACCGCACGCAGATCGACATTCAACTGCAACGCCTGACGGGGCATCTCGACCGGGCACAAAATTCCGCCTACCGTCATGTATTCGTCCATCTCAAGTCGATTCTCGAAAACGCGAAGAAGGGCGAGATACCCGTGCCGCACGTCGCCGAGGAGCCGGCCCATCTTCCCATGCGCGGCCTGGGCATCGGCCATCGCGCACCGGATTTCGTCCTCAGCGCTCTGACGCAAGAGCACGCGACTCAGTTCAAGGCCAAGCACGGCAAGCCGACGCTGGTGTTCTTCTACAACCCGGCGACGGAACTTGGCAAAGAACTCCTCGCCTACGCGAAACGACTCAGCGAAAGAAACGGGCCGCCCGTGATGATTCTCGCCATGGCCGTTGCACCGAATGGCGACGCCGTCCGCAAGCAGCATCAGGATTTACGGCTGACGTTCCCGATCCACGACGGTAACGGCATGCGTTTGACCTTCGGCGTCGAGCAAACGCCGCGCATCGTCGTCATCGACAGCGATGGCTTAGTCTCCTTCACGCAAACAGGCTGGGGCATCCCGACGCCGTTTGAGCTGGATGACGTGCTGCAGAAGTGTCAAAAGAAGGAGTAAACCCCGCTTCCTCTTGGCCCGGCTCGATTGGTCGTCGCAATTTACCCGCACGAGCTAGCCCGTGCATTCGTTCAACTTTCCGCAACCGGAACGTTGCAAACGACGGTAACGCCCGACTCCTGCCAACTCGCTCAAGATGGCGATGTCCTACCGGACATCTTGCTCTTTACAAGCATGAGACGATACGATGAGAATGTAAAGTAATGCGCCATTGAGACCTCGAACACCCTATTGAAGCTGCCGTATTCGTGAGCACCTTTGGCGCTGTGGAAGGCCCGGAAAATCCCGGGACTGTCGGTATGGACTACCAGATTCAACCCAACTCGCGGCGTTGTGCCGTCACCGGCAGGGATTTGCAGGTGGGCGAGCGTTATTTCTCCGCGCTGGTCGAAGAAGATAGGCAGTTCGTGCGCAAGGACTTCAGCGTGGAAGCCTGGGTAGGTCCCCCCACGGATGCCGTCAGCTTCTGGACGGGGCGCGTGCAGGCCGGCACCGAGAAAGTCAGGCCGCGCTTCGATGACGATCTCCTGGAAGATTGCTTCCAACGGCTGCAAGGGGAGACCGAACCGGGGCGCATCAATTTTCGCTATGTCGTCGCGTTGCTCTTGCTGCGCCGACGGCGCTTACGGTATGAGTCATCCGTGCTGGTGGACGGCGCCGAGAAGATCATGCTCACGCATATGGGAACCGGCGCGAAGCATGAAGTCGTCAATCCACGCCTGAGCGACGCCGAGATGAACGAGGTCCAGGACGAAGTGTTCCGCGTGCTGGGTTGGAAATAAACCGCATCCGTTTAGCGCTCGTGTTGCAGCGCCCGCGATTCGACGTAACACGGCAAACGCAAAGCGGTCGGGAGACCTTACAATGCAAGCCAATCTCCGCATGATCGCGTTAGGCCTTCTCGCCGTGACGTTGGCAGGCTGCGAAAGTACGCGCTGGAACTGGTTCAAACCGAACAACGATGTCGCCGGCAAAGGGGCCGGTTCGCAATCGACGGCCGGTCTCGTCACGTATCTCAACGATAATGCGCGTCGCATCAAGTCCATACGGGTCGATGACATGTCGATCGATGCGACGATGGGCAATCAAACTATCGGTCTGCGCGGCCGAATCTATGCGGAAGGGCCGCGCAACTTTCGCATGAAGGTCGTCAGCCCGTTCGGCAAGGACGAAGTGGACATCGGCTCGAACCGTGACGAGTTCTGGTTCTGGGCGGCGAAGAACCCCGAACCCTATCAGTATTACTGCAGCTACGACGACCTCAACCAGGGCCGCGTGAAGGGGATGCCGATTCCCATTCAGCCCGACTGGGTGATGGAAGCGATGGGCCTGGGTCCGTACGTCGCCGAGAAATACACACTCGAACCCGGGGACAATCAGACGATTCGTCTAGTTGAAAAGACGCGTTCGCCGCAGGGTCAACCGGTGCGCAAGGTGATTGTGATGAATCGTCGGGAAGTGAAAGCACCGACGCCGCAGGTCACCGCGTTTCTGCTTATCGACGAGGCGACCGGCAAGGAAATCTGCTCCGCGCACATCACGGCCACCGCGGTCGATCGCACGACTGGGGCCATCTTGCCCTACAAGATGGAGCTGCGCATGCCGGCGCAGAAAATGCGCATGGCGCTAAAGCTGGATGGGGCGGCCGTCAACACGAACATCGCGGCGACGGCATTCGTGCGTCAACCGATCGACGGCGTCGAACCGTTCAACCTCGCGACGGGCCGCCCCGAGCCGCGCGGCGTCCTGCCGGTGCAGGGGTTCCAAAAGTAGAGTGTTTAGCGCTCGCGTTGAAGCATCGGTGATTTGACACTTCCACGCGAACGCTAAGCCGCAAGCGGCGCAGTTCGGCCAAGCCCGGAAAAATGGGGCATCCCCCGCGGCAACACCTCTTGTCCCTACCTTCACGCTTGTGGTACAACCCCAGCGAATGGACGCGCCCCGATCACCCGAAAGGATTTGCCAAATGGGGATGAGGCATTTTTTCCGCGCTCTGCGTTTCGCCTGGCCCTACCGTTTTCGCCTTGGCATTTCCATCGGTTGCGCGCTTCTCGCCGCTGGGTTTTGGAGCCTCAACTTCACGGCTCTCTATCCGATACTGCAAGTTTTCGGCAAGGACCAAAATTTGCAAACCTGGATCGATTCGGCCATCGACAAATGTCAGAAGGAACAGGTCGAGCCGGCCGAAAAGCAGATGATCAAGGTGAAAGCCGAGTGGCAGCGGAAGATAGATGAGTCCAATGAGGATGACAAAGCCAGACTGGAGCGGAAATTCGCCGACGCCGCCGCCAAGTTTGAATCAGACTTGAACAACGCGCGCAGCGACCTGCATCGCTATCATGTCGCCAAGCGTTACATCGACAACTACTGTCCGACAAACCGATTCCAAACCTTGATGGCCGTTCTGGTTCTGGTGATCGTCGCGGTGGTGCTGCGCGGTGTACTCGAGTTTTGGCAGGAATCGTTGGTCGGCGCCGTCGTCAATCGCTCGACATTCGATCTGCGCAATACGTTCTTTCGCCATTGCCTGGGGCTGGATGTCAGCCACTTTGGTGAAGCGGGCACCCATGAGCTGACCACGCGTCTCACCAACGATATCGATCTGATCGGGCAGGGGATGCGCACCAGTTTCGGCAAAGTCATCGCCGAGCCATTGAAAGCGGTCGCGTGCATTGCCGTGGCGGCGTGGATCAACTGGCAACTCACGATCACGTGCCTGGTGATTACTCCTTTCGCGCTGATCGTGTTGACACGCTTTGGTCGGACGATGAAGCGCGCGACGCGCCGTCTCCTCGAAGGCGTTTCGGGGATCTACAAACTCTCGCAAGAAGTGTTTCAAGGAATACGCATCGTCAAGGCGTTTGCGCGCGAGCCGCGCGAACGGCGCCGCTTCCGCAACGTCACGCGCGATTGCTACAACAAGGCGATGTGGGTCGTGACGCTCGACGCGATGACCGGCCCGATCATCGAGGTGCTGACGGTACTCGCCGTCGCGGTCGTGTTTTCCTTTGGCGCCTATCTGGTGCTGGAGAAACCGACGCACCTCCTTGGATTCCCCATCGCCGACCAGCCGCTGGAGGCCGAGACGCTGATGCAGCTTTATGCTCTCCTGGCGGCGGCGGCTGACCCGATTCGGCGGCTGTCGAACGTCTACACGCGCATCCAGTCCGGCTGCGCCGCAGCCGACCGCGTCTTCCAACACATGGACCAGGAGCCAAAAATCCACAACGACGCCGAGTCACATGTCCTCGCTCATCATCACAAGGGGATCGAGTTTCGCAATGTTTGCTTTTCGTACACTCCAGGCCAGGTGTTGCTGGAAGGCGTCGACCTCGAAATCAAACACGGCGAGATCGTCGCCTTCGTCGGCCGCAACGGCTGCGGCAAGACCTCGCTGCTGAATTTGTTGCCTCGCTTTTATGATCCCGATCACGGTAGCATCCTCATCGACGGTCTCGACATTCGCACGGTGAATTTGCGTTCGCTGCGCAAGCAAATCGCGATCGTGACGCAGGACATGTTCCTTTTCGACGACACCGTTTTCAACAACATCGCCTACGCCCACCCGCATGCCTCGCGCGAGGCGGTCGAAGCGGCGGCGCGACGTGCCCAGGCGCACGATTTCATCCTGAACGATCTGGAAGGCGGCTACGACTACATGGTCGGCGCCGAGGGCAAACGGCTATCGGGCGGACAAAAACAGCGAATCTGCTTGGCCCGCGCCTTTCTGGCCGATCCGACCATCCTTATTCTCGATGAATTCACCAATCAGAACGATCCCGAAGCCGAGGTCTACGTCCATCGCGCTTTGCATGAGCTGCGCAAGGGCCGAACCATCCTGCTGATTACCCATCGCCTACACACGCTGGAGGTCGCGGATCGCATCGTCGTGCTGGACGAAGGCCGCGTCGCCGCCATCGGCACGCACGCCGAGCTGATGCGAACCTGCCCGTTGTATCAACGCCTGCACGACGTGCAGCAGCAGCGGATGGTGGCGTGAGGTTTTTCTCCCCTCTCCCTCTGGGAGAGGGGCCGGGGGTG